>ERZ842401.2357-NODE-2357-length-25358-cov-9.487254_pt1 | contig 25358 bp, 38 predicted proteins | sample MGYA00521270_ERZ842401 | MGnify/ENA primary metagenome ERZ842401 (study PRJEB31892, sample SAMEA3878208) | bioreactor metagenome | biome: Moose rumen | place: Sweden | collected 2011-10 | study: EMG produced TPA metagenomics assembly of the PRJEB12797 data set... | reverse complement strand
TGATGAAGTAATACCATTGGTTTTTCCACAACATTTAGCACAAGAACAATATGCTGTTACTTTATATACTCCTGATTGTCCTGAAGTTCCTGTTGTTCTACTTTCAGAGCTTCTTGATGTTACAGTTTTTGTTGCATATTTTTTACTGTTTGTAACATTGCAAAGTTGAGGGAAGGAGCTGCCGCCGCTATGCAGGTTGTATTTGATTGCTCCCGCGCGGGCGAGAACGGCATACGCGACTGCGTTGCCGTTCCGGAATATCGGATCGATCCTCTATGTATGTACTTGGTTTGAGGTTTTTGCCTACGTTGGACGCGCGCAATTGAGAATGAAGCTTGCGCCGAGAATGAAGCTTGCGCCAGCCGTTGTACAATGCAAGCGAAGATTAAGGAGAGGAGACTGTTGCATGTCTACTTCGGAGAATGTTTCGAGATTGAAGGAGTCGTTCAGTGCAGGCGAGGTGAAGTGGCGAATCGGTCGGAAGTATGATGCAGATCGGAAGAGACTGCTTTTTCTTTACGTGGATGCGCGCAATTGTCAGGATCGACTTGACGAAGTGCTCGGAGCGGGATGTTGGAGTTCGGAGTTGCAGATTGCGGCAATGCCGAATGGCGCGGTGGCAGTTTGCACTTTGACGGCTTTGCTCGAAGAGGCTGTAGTTAAACGGACGGATTGTTGCGAGATAGCAGATGCGGCGGATACGAAGGGAGCGGCGTCGACGGCATTCAAGAGAGCGTGCGCGGCGTTGGGCGTCGGCAGATATTTGTACAATGTCGGAGATATCCGCGTGAGACCGGACGGAGGTTATTTCCGCGGACGCTTGCTGTTACCCGATCATTGGTTGCCGCAAGCAGAACACAGCGGCAGAACGGAGCTTGAGATCGTCTGCGATGCACCGGCGCAATCGGCGGATGCACCGCCCGTGACGACGCCGCGCGAAGATACAATGCCCGATGACGTGAGAGCGGCAATGAAGTATGTCGTGACGACAGGAAATTACGCGGGAAAGACGATCGGGGAAGTAGCAAAGATAAGCGTCAAGAGCCACGGCCGGTTGTACTGCAACGGGACGGAGGAAGAGAAGAAGATGTCGACGATAGCGCGAAACTGCTTGACAGGCTTGCGCCGGTCGAAAAGTAATGCAAGCGCGTCGCCGGCAGAGCCTCGGGTGTTGTCGTCGGCGGTTGCAAAGAATGATGAAATTGAAGATGTCGACATCCCGTTTTGAAGGAAGTATGCCTTAGACGAACAGAGAATAGGTTACAAGGCGTCGGGATGAAGAAAACGACACAAAGATTGACGAAGAGCAGAACGGCAAAAACAGGGCTTAAAACGATTTGAAAAAGTATGAGTAGTAAAAATAGAAAAGAAACGTATATGACAGAAGTCCGCGAGTGCGTGCCGGCATGGTTGAAAAATCAAGAGCTGTCGGCATACGAAGGCGGTAAGAAGGTACGGGAATATTATCAGTGCCGAAACATCTTGAAAAAATATGATTGGTCGGCGGTGAAATTAATTAAGGCGATGCTGGCGCGCGCGAGCGTGAAAGTGCCGATGCGCGAATTGTATAGAAAAGCGATCGAATATGAGCAGTACCTGAAGGCAGTAGAAAACACGAAAAATTACGCCGGTGCGCGCGAATACGTGATAGACGTAAAGAGATTCATGAATGAAGGAGAGGATGATGTCGCAAACGAGATATATCTGCCCTGACGGAGTAGAGATAAGGATAGAAGAGTGCCTGCAAGGATGCAGGCTCCGTGAGGAGCTGGAATGCGGTCGATGTGTGAGTCGACGCGTGTTGAAGAAAATCGCGGAAAGTCGACAATGGACGGGCACGCCGACGGTGACGCAATTGATAAACGGAACGCGCGAAGAATATTTGAAACTTACGCAAGAGTATGCGGTAAGTCCGCAAGAAATGATGCCCGCGATGTTTGGAAGTGCGGTGCACGCATATTTGGAAAAGGCAAGCGACGACAACGAATCGCTGAGCGAGCAAAGGTTATGCGATCCAACGGGAAGTTACACGGGACAATTCGATTATTACGACGCGGCGACGCAAACACTGTATGACACAAAGACATATGGAAGCTACAAAGCGGCACAAGTGCTGGGCTTGGAAAAAATCAGCATCCCGACGGGCGAGTATTACCGGAACGGTCGGGAAAAAATGAAGACGGAGTACGTAAAAGGGCTGAAACACAGACGCGATGCGACGTTGCAACTGAACGCGTATCGGCTGATGTTGGAGAATAAAGGATACCCCGTAAAACAAATGGCGTTGGAGGTGCTGATACGCGACGGAGGAACGTGGGTGGCGCAAAGCAGAGGCTTGACGCAAAACGCGTTGCTGATTCCGATCAACAAAGTATCGGATAGCCGACTGCAAAAGTACATGAAGAAGAAGAGGCATGAATTATTGAAGGCGTTAGAGGAAAAGAAGTTGCCTTTGCCGTGTCGCGCATCGGAATGTTGGCATGGACGGAAATGTCAAAGTTATTGCGCGGTAAGAAAGTATTGCGAAAGAGGGCGAGAAAAATGAATGAGCATTACAAGATGGCAAAACCGCAAACAATAGAGAGGATGCAGGATTTGATGACGGCGGAAGAGTTTCAAGGATTTTGTCGCGGAAACATCATAAAGTATGCAGAAAGACTGCGTTTGAAGGAAACGGCGGCATCGAATGCAAGAAAAATCATCGATTATGCGAATTGGTTGAATGAGAGTTTGAAAGGCGAAAAAATCAGGTTCGGGTTGAATAAGGATGGTGAAGATGAAAAAGCAATTATCGGAAAGAATAATGAAGAGGCTGAAAATCAGAGGTTAAAAGCCGGACGGACTGACGGTGCGAGAATTGATAGGACGGTTGCGTCTGGAGAACATGGAGAGCAAAGTAATAATGTACGATACGGACGGGCGAGTGTATGCTGTGACGCACGTATTAAAAGACAACAGTCGGCAGGTGGCGTTGATTTGAAGAAGAAGGACGCGGATCGCGGCTTTGAAAGAGTAAATAAGTATTTGTCTACGGTGATGCCGCGTCGTGCAACGAAATACTCGGCGGGTTACGATATCTGCAGTATGGAAACGAAAACGATCCATGAGGGCGGCACGGAAATATTTTCGACGAACGTAAAGGCGTACATGAATAGAGACGAAGTGCTGAAGATTTACGTACGGAGTTCGTTGGCAATAAAGAGTGGGCTCGTGTTGGCGACGGGAGTCTCGATCATCGATGCGGATTATTACGGCAACGAAGAAAACGAAGGAGAGATAATGATAGCGTTGCGAAATGAAGGATGCGAACCGGTGACGATCTACAGGGGTCAGGCGATAGCGCAAGGGATATTTCAGAAATACCTTACGTGCGGGGATGATCCATCGGATAAAAGGCGCGGCGGAATAGGGAGCACGGATTGAAAATCGAGTTAAAAGTAAAAACGACGCCGTATCCGCAACCGCGTCCGCGCGTATCGAACGGACACGCATACGAACCTGCGCGAATCAAGGCATACAAAGAGACAATAAGGAACATAGCAATAATCCAAATGAAAGACAGAGAAGCGTTGTCCGGATTGGTACGCGTGGAAATAACGTTGCATCGGAATAAAAGATTGGGGAGCCGAAGTTACGGAGATATAGACAATCACGTGAAGGCGGTATTGGATGCGCTGAACGGAGTGTGCTACAGAGATGATGCGCAAGTAGTAAAGCTGGCGGCGGAGAAAAAAGATATGAAAGAAGAATGCGTAGAAATCATAGTGACGGATGAGTTAGAGGAGTAAGAAATGAAAGTAGAATTGCTGGCGAGTACGCCGAAAGCAGAGAAGTTGATCTGCAAGGCGGCGCATGTGTGTTACTCCGATAAGGCGATCTCGGAAATAAAAACGGATGACGCGGATGTAATGATAGGAAGGTTGATAGCGTCCGGGCATATGTCGGTGCTCGAGCATGCAAGTTTTACATTCGGGATAGAAGGAATAAGCCGCGTCTGTCTTGCGCAACTTACGCGGCATCGACTGGCAAGTTACAGCGTACGGAGTCAAAGATACACGGAGAGTGCGGATGCAGTATTGCCGCGCGGCGTCGACGAAAAAGAAGTGAATAATGAATTTAAGAAATACGAGGTGTTGAAGTTGCGCGGCTGGAAAAAAGAAGATGCGCGGTACGTGTTGCCGCAAGCGGTGACGACTTCATTGATACTGACGATGAACGCGCGGGAGTTGTTGCATTTCTTCCGCCTTCGGTGTTGCAACAAAGCGCAATGGGAAATTCGCGAACTGGCAAATGAAATGCTGAGATTGGTAAAAGAGATCGCGCCGAATATCTTCAAAAAAGGTGGCGCGGCGTGCGTGCAAAGGGGATATTGCAAAGAGGCGGTGACGTGCGGTCGGATGCCTGACGTGGTGCATAAAGATTTTCTGATGAGCTTGTATGAGAGCTGGAAGAAGGCGCGAGAAAAATGAAGAGTGAAAAGCAAGCGAGAAATGAGGAATGGATAGACAAATTGCTGATGACGGTGAATTGGCTTTTGCGACATGCAGACAAAGAATTGATGAAAAGCAGAGTAACAGCGTCGAAGCATATCAGTCATGCATGCGAGCTTAACAGAATAGCGATAGGTCTCAACGCGGAAGTGAGGCAGATGATGAGAGAAGAGAAAACGAAATGAAGATCGAGTTGTACAATGACAACTTCCAAAATTACAAGGCGTATAACGTACCGACGAAGGCGCAATTGCTGATAGCGGATATACCCTACAACATAGGAAGCAAAGATGCGTACGGCTCAAATCCGCAAATATGGAAAGATAAAAAAGTAGGCGGGGAGTACTCGGAAAAATACAACAAGGCGTTCTTCAAAACGGATACGAATTTCAACATAGCGGAGTTTTTCCATTTTGCAACGAAGATGTTGAAAGCGGAGCCGAAGGGAGTCAATGAAGCTCCGGTAATGATAATCTTCTGCGCGTATCAGCAATTGGCGACGGTAGCGGAGTACGGCAAGAAGAACGGATTTAAGAAGTCATACCCTCTGTATTTCATCAAAAGGAACTCGCCGCAAGTGTTGAAAGTGAATGTGAAAATCCTCGGGGCTGTGGAGACGGGCTTGCTCCTGTACCGTGACAAATTACCGAAGTTCCGGAATGAAGGGCGGATGGTGCTGAATTGGTTCGAGTTTTCGTTGAATGAAAAGCCGCGAATTCATCCGACACAGAAGCCCGTAAGTATGTTGAAAAAGCTGATCCGATTGTTTACGGATGAAGGCGACACGGTGATTGATCCGGTAGCGGGCTCGGGCTCGACGCTTCGCGCGTGCATGGAGCTCAACAGGAACTGCTACGGATTTGAAGTCGATAAAAAGTATTGCAGAGAAGCAAGAGAAAAAATGTTGAAGAATGTAATGACAGAAATGTTTTGAAAGGACTGATGAAGTTGAAAGTGACGTGCACAAAATTAGAGTTGGGCGAAGCGATCGACGCGGTCTCGCGCGCGGTGTCGGCAAAAGCGTCGTATGAGCCGATTTTGGCGGGAATTTACATGAGGGCGGAAGGCTCGCGGCTGACGATGGAGGCAACAGACAATAAATTGTCGATGCGAACGACGATCCCCGTGAACACGGAAAAGCCCGGGGCGGTGGTGGTAAACGGAAAATATCTGCAGGCGATCCATAAAAAGCTGACGGGCGATATCATCAGCATAACCCTCGACGAAGGTTCGAAAACGGTGACGATCCAATCGGAAACGATCTCGTTCAAACTGTTGGCGATGAATGCGGAGGATTGGTTGCGGATAGATGCTCCCGATTCGGTCGTGAAATTCAAAATCCCCGTGCTCGTGCTGAAAAATTTGATCCGCAAGACGATGTACGCGTGCTCGAATGACGACTCGCGTCCGATGTTCACGGGTTGCCTGCTCGAGATCAAAGACGCGAAAGTGACGATGGTCGGGACGAACACGCATAGAATTGCGATCATGAGAGACGAAATTTATGCAAACCCCGGCGAAATGAAATACATAATTCCGTCGAAAGCCCTGAGCGAATTGGCGCGGCTGGCGGACGAAAGCAACGGCAACGAAGCGGAGATAAGTTGCTCTGAAGATGAGATATCGTTTGAGTTTGATAACGTGTACATGAAGACGCGGTTGTTGGAAGGCGAATTTCCGAGATATGAAAAAGTGATCCCGCGCGAGGCGACGGTAACAGCGCGGCCGGAAACATCGGAGTTGCTGGCGGCAATCGATCGCGTGGGCTTGATCTCGAAAGAGACGGAGTACAAGACGATCCGTTGCAAATTTGCGGATGGGCAATTGGAACTCTCGTCGACAAGCCCCGAGATCGGAAATGCGGAAGAAAGCATAGCGGCGCAAATCGATGGCGGCAAAATGGATATTTCGTTCAACGTGAATTATCTCAGAGATGCGCTGAAGGTGATTGACACAAAAATATGCGTGATCAGAATGACGGAGAGTTTGAAACCTGCGGAAATAAGAGAGGCGGACAGCGATGATTATATCTACGTGGTGACGCCGATCCGTACAGTTTAAAAGGAGGAAAAAGAAATGTTTCCGGTTGGATTTAAAGGGCGCAAGGCGAATGGTGAATGGGTAAAGTCGTTCAATATCCGGTACGACGAGAATGATGACATTTATATGGGCGAGGAAAGAGTGAGGGTAGCGTGTCCGTCAATCGGCTTGGAAGATGCGGAAAATAATGAGGTGTATGAAGGAGATATTCTGTTGACGAACACGACGAATATGCCTGTGGAAGTGGTGATCATGTGGAACGCAAACGAGGCGAAGTATCAGGCAAATCGAATGGTGGGCGGCAAATTCAGCGACTTGACAGCCGCAAAAGTGTCGCACTGGCGCGTGATCGGAAACATTTTCGATAAGTCGTAAGATGTGCAGCGGATATAAAGACGCCGACGTGCAGTCGCTGAAATACGGAATCCTTTCGACAACCGGCTATATACTTGATGAGAAAACGGAGACAAAAAGATGATGCTCGAAGAAGAATTGCTGAAAATGATGACAGCATATCCGCCCTTCGGATTTATGCTGATGGTGCTGATATTGTCAACGGGACTGTCAAGTTTGTTGATAATCGGATTTACATTCACGCGAGCAACGTTGTATTGCACGATGAAAATCGACAAGTATTTTGAAACCGTCGAACTCAGAGAGAAAACAAAGGAACAAAAAAAGAAATGTCGAGAGTAAACATCAAAGCGGCGATAGAGCAAGTGGATCTGGTGGAGTACGCGGAGAAATATACGGCGTTATCGGAAAGTGGAAGTCAATATAGAGGGATATGTCCAATCTGCAAGCACGGAAACGAAACGGAGTTCGTAGTATACAACCACAAGTCGTTTTACTGCTTTGTATGCGGAGCGTGGGGCGATGTAATAAGTCTGATACGCGGCGTTGAACAAGTAGACTTCTTTACGGCAGTCGAAAAGCTGGCGGAAGAGTTGAATATAGACATAGCGCGGGATGAAGATTATGCACGGCGCAAAACGCTGTCGATGCAATACAAAGCGCACGCGGAAAAGTGTCACAGGAACGTCAAGGTAGTCGAAGATTATTTGATGAAGACACGCGGCTTGACGGCAGAGACGATAGAAGAATTTCAACTGGGAGCGACGGAAAAGGGCGATGTGGTGATCCCGTACGTAGACGAAAATGACAGAAATGTGGGAGTCGCCCTGCGTCGTTTCGAGGGAAATCCGAAGTACAAAAACAACAAAAACAACGAGTTATTTACGAAGTCGGCGTTCCTGTACAACCTGCGCGGCGCAAAGAAGAAGTTGAAGAATGAGTTGTATCTGGTAGAAGGGTATTTCTGCGCAATGACGTTACATCAGGCGGGCTATGCGGCGGCAGCATACAATTCGTCGACGGTGACGCGGCAACAATGCGATGTGCTGTCGAAATTGTACAGAATGCATCCCGAGCTGACGGTAATATTGATCCCCGATAATGACGGAGTAGCCTTTCCGCTGGTATCAAAGACGCGAAAGAATTTCAAAAGCAATGCGCCGGATATCCCCGTGTTGGTAATGAAATTACCGGACGGAGTGAAAGATGTAAACGAACTGTTGACGAGCGGTCGGCTGTGCGAGTTTGAAGAATTGCCGTGTGTGGAGCTGGATCAATGGGTATTGTACTTTGAATTGAAGAAGTGCGCGACGCGAGACGCGGAGCGAAAGGTAACGGCGAAATATATCCGAGATGTGAGAGATCCGATAACGACGGACGAGATAGCAAGTTATCTGGCGGTGCGTTGGCATGTGGATAAAAAAGTAGTGGCGGATTTTCTGATGATCAGCCGCGAAAATCGAAATATATGCGATGATTTTAAGAGAGCGGAAGAGTGCTATGAAGAAACGATGTTAATGCTGTTGGATACGCGATTGGAATATGGGATCACGGCATTGGATGAAGGATTGCGTGGCGGCGGACGTCGGAAAGATGTAACATTCATAGGAGCGTCGGCAGGCGCGGGTAAAACATTCCTGACAGTGCAAATGTGCGTGGACATGGTAGTGCGTCAGAGAAAAAATGCGATCTACTTCAGCATGGAGATGTCGGCGGGCGCGTTGTATGAAAGAGTGCTGTCGAATTTGCTGGGAGTATCGACGGAAAAAGTAGACGAGTTGATCTGTTACGGGGATCAGTCGGTATTAAAATTACTGGAGAAGCTGAAAGATCACTTGTACGTGGTAGACAAAAACGGATTGACGATAAACCAAGTGGACGCGTATGTGAAAGAGGCGAATGCGAAGCTGTTTGAAGGAAGTTTGGATGTGGTGTTCATCGATTATATCCAATACATGAAAAACTGCGCGGAGTATCAAGTGTTGGCGGAAACGGCGAAAGGAATGAAGCCGCTGGCGAAGGATAACAACATCCATGTGGTGGTAATATCGCAATTGAACAGAGGAAGCAAAACATGGGAGAAGCCGAATTTGGGGGATTTGAAGGGCGGAGGAGATTTGGAAGCGTCGGCGGATAACGCATTTCTGATGTGGCGTCCGGGCTCGTCACCGGTGCTGAGCCCCGATGAAAAGGAAAGGATCAAAAACGACGTGATGTTGTATGTGGCAAAAGCGCGGAACGGCGAAAAAGTCAAAGATTTGTGCCTGACGATCGATCCCTTGACAAGTCGAATGAAATTGAAAGGAGGCTAAAGGAAATGGGGAGTGCGTGGAAAAGCAACTTGGCGAATGAAATCAAAAAAGTGCGCGAGATATTGCGCGAGAGGCAAAGAAACGCGCTGTTGTCGGGAGATATGGAAAAGCAATTGTCATTGTATATCCGATTGGAATTGATAGAGGCGATAGCGGCGTATAGCGTAGGACACAAGGTGACGAGCAAGACGTGTTTTAAAAAAGGCTCGTTGATGTGCCGGGTGTTTGATGGAACGAAAGAAGGCAGAGAATTGTTGTCGGACGAGGAAACGGAATTGTGTAAGAAAATCAGGAAAGAAAAAATCACGGACGTGCTGATGTATTTGCAAAGATTTGTGAAGGCGACGGTAAAGACAAGTCGGGAGGACTGAAAAATGAGAGAGATCAAATTTCGCGGAGAGACGAAGTCGGGCGAGGTGATAATCGGGAACTTGACAGCCCCGTTAAAAAGAAAAAAAGATGCGCGCCTGTACATAAGGGGTTGGCTGTTGGGTGACAAGGAGCAGTTGATCCCGTTGTCGAGAGAAGTTGATCCCGAGACGGTGGGGCAATACACGGGCTTTAGAGATGCCGAAGCGCAAGAGTTGTATGAAGGAGACTTGCTGATCCGCGACGATGACGACAGCGATACGGAGTACCGTGTAATGTACGAAGAAGAGGACGGAAGCTGGATTGTGGTGAATGCAAAAAATCAAAGCCGGTACGTTGAGCAATTGAATAACGAAACGAGCAAAAAATATGTGGCGGTGAAAGAGCTGAAAAGATGAAAGAGATATTGCGAATCCTGAACGCGTTTGACTGGTTGCAAACAAATTATCCGATCAATTGTCGAATGAGAAAAAGACAAGAGTCGGACGAAAAAATAATAAGCCGGTTGACGCAGGCGGAGACGGAAATGACGGCGGCGCGCGGGATTATGAATGAGATATGGTATGAAGGAAGAAAAGGCGCGGACTGTGTGAAGTTTGAATTGGACAGCGAAGAAGGAAAATTGCTCAGGCGCGTCAGCAAAAACGATCTGAATTACGTGACGGATTACAAAGCAAAAAGAGTAGTGATAGAGAAGTCGGATTATTACGCGGCGATAGTAGAAACGACGCGGGAGGCAACGGCACAATTTACGTGCGCGATCATAATGCAATTGGCGAAGCATAGAAAAGAGTTATGGAAAAAGAACGGTCTGATGTCAAAGTACACGGACGCAAGCAAGTACCTGACGGAGCTGAAGTTTCGTTCCGGCACGGTGACATACACGCACGGCGAAGAAGACTTGATGATGCGGATCAAACTGATGAAAAAGCAATCGCGGCAGGAAGAGTTTGAAAGCGGCGCGGTGTATATGGGAGACAAAAGCAGTTATCCGGTGTACCGAATCAAAGGCTCGTTGCAGTATTGGACGGAGTACATCGCGAAAGGAGGCGAAGAAAAAGTCGCAAAAGTGCACGAGGAGGCATATCAGCAAGAGAGAATCGACTTGTTAGAGTTATCGGCATTATACGGGGCAGGTTATTGAGAGAGCTCGACGGTTGATGCTGTGGGCTTCGTATATCGGAGCCTACAGATGAGCCGCCCTCTGTCAAAAAAAACACGTCGACGGAGGCGTCGTTCAAATTTAATGAAAGGAGGCGGGAATATGGAACCCAAAATAAAAGAATTGGCAACAGAGTTGCCGAGAATTATAAGAATGCCTGCAAGAATACAATTGCAAATGCTGTGGCCGCCGGTAATAGATTTACATGCGAATACAGAAAAGCTGATAGCGTTGATGGAAAATCGAACGCCGCCCGACAATACGGATTTGCGAAAAGTGCTTGAGGAAGTTCTGAAGGCAGAACCGCCGACTTTTTAAACAAAGGAGAACTGGATGAAGAATGAAGTCGCTCAGCCGATTGCAGGAATGTTTCTTCAAGCAAGGCTGAATAAATACGCGGCAAAGCACGAGCAAGCGATGAATGACGTGGCAGATTGGTATTACAAAACCCAGTCGAAGAAAAGATGTTTGTTGATGTATTGCGCGGTCAATTCATTGCCGGTGACGTTGATGTTTCTGACCATCACGGGCATTGCGATCGGTTTTGCAATCGCGCGATTGTAAAAAAGAAGGAGGCGAGAAAATCAGAAACCATTGCAGGAAACGTCCGATAAATTGAAAGGAGCGATCGGAAATGGAAGGAAAAATGAGCATAAAAGCGGTCAATGTGGAGGGCGTCCACGGCTATACGGATGCGCTGGGGATGGTGTGGCTGAAACTGGAAGATTGCGCGCGCGGTCTCGGACTCGCGAGAACAGCAACAAGCGGAAATGTGGTAGTTCGTTGGGAGCGCGTCTTCAAGTATCTGGTGGAGATCGGGTTCATGCCCACAAGTGGGCATGGCGATAAAAACGCGTATATTCCCGAACCGACGTTCTACAAACTGGCGATGAAAGTCGATAATCCGATCGGCGAAGCGTTTCAAGATAAACTGGCGTATGACATCCTGCCGAAAATCCGCAAATATGGAATGTACATGACGCCGTCGGTGATAGAAAGAGTGTTGCGCGATCCCGATATCATCATCGAGATGGCGAAAAAGCTCAAAGAAGAAAAAGCGAAAACAGAGGCGTTGACGCAGGCGATTCAGACATTGGAGCCTAAGGCGAATTACTGCGATATCATATTGGCGTGCCCCGATGTGGTGCCGATCACGCAAATAGCAAAAGACTACGGCATGACGGGCGAGGCATTCAATCAGCTGTTGCATGAGTACAAAATACAGTACAAGCTGAACGGTACGTGGGTGTTGTACGCGGATTATGCGGATAAAGGGTACACGCAATCGAAGACGTTCTACAGCACGGATAGGAGAGGAATCAAGAGGGCGTTTATGCATACGTATTGGACGCAAACAGGGCGTTTTTTCCTGTACAACGTGCTCAAAAAACATAACGTTTATCCGACGATAGAAAAACTGCAATTAGAGGAGGAGGATGTCGAAATTTGAAAGTAAAAAAACATGACGGGCGATTGGAGTCGTTCGAGCCGTGGAAGATCAAAAAAGCGGTAATGGCGGCAGGGGCGTCGAAGAAAACAGCTTGCGAGATCACGCAGACGATGGTCGAGCGGATGCGGGGCTTGGAAAAAGAAGCGGATGCGGAAGGAATTTGTTCCGTGGATGCGATCCATAACGCGGTAGAAGTAGAGCTGATGAAAAGAGAGCCGGCAATAGCGAAGTCCTATATTCTGTACCGACAAAAGCGCGCGGATTACAGGGAGTCGGAGAGCCCGCTGAACAAAGAGATAGAAAAGTATTACGCGGAGATTAACAGAGACAACGCAAACGCGGCAAACGGCAGTGCGGCGTCGAAGATGTATTCGATAGCGGAGGCGGCGACGAAGAATTACAACCTGTCGAAGATGAGCAAAAGAGCGGCTTGGAATCACCGGAAGGGCAGAATTTACATCCACGATCTGGCGTACCGGAATATCACGTTCAACTGCTTTTTCAATCCGATAGGTCGTATGCTGAAGGAAGGATTCGGCAACGGAGTGGGCTATATCCGTCTTCCGAAGAGAATCGGGAGCGCGCTCGCATTGGTGGCGATCATTCTGCAGTCAAGTCAAAATTCATTGTTCGGCGGTCAGGGCATCCTGAATTTCGACACAGACCTTGCTCCTTATGTTAAGGCAGAGTATCACAGGCAGTATGAAAGATTAGTTGACTATCAGATGTGCGGAAGTCGAAGGAACCGCGAGGCGATGGAGGCGACAGAAAAAGAAGTATATCAAGCGATGGAAGCGTTCGTATACAACATGAATCAGATGAGAAGCCGCTCGGGCGCGCAACCGACGTTCTCGTCAGTCAACTTCGGCACGGACACGTCTTGGGCAGGCAGAATGATAACGCGAAACCTGTTGAAGGCGTACATATCCGGGCTGGGACACGGCGAAAATCCGATCTTCCCAAATCTGTGCTACCGACTGAAAGAAGGGGTAAATCTCCGAGAACTCGATCCGAATTTCGACTTGACAAAATTAGCGATCGAGTGTGTAGGAAAAAGGATACAGCCGCGTTTCGTATTCTGCGATTCATATGCGTATGCCGGACTGGAATTGAATGAAATAGGAGCGATGGGCTGTCGGACGTCGATCCGCGCGAATGTAAACGGAGAGAAGACGCCCGAGGCGCGCGGGAACTTGGCGTTCGTGACGATCAATCTGCCGTATCTGGCATTGGAAGCAAAAGGAGATGCAGAAAAATTCGCGTCGTTACTGAAGGAAGCGTTGAATGACGCGAAGGAAGAGTTACTGGACAGGTACAAAACAATCAAGCAACTGAAGAAAAGAGATATCCCGTTCGTATCGGATTGGTATCAAGGGGCGGCGGGCTTAAAAGAAGATGATGAGATCGAGCCGATGATCAAAAACGGAACGTTATCGATAGGATTTATCGGATTGGCGGAATGCTTGAAAGTATTGTACGGAAAGCATCAAGGAGAGAGCGATAAAGTCAACAAAGAAGGACTTGCCCTGGTGGCAACAATCCGCGGATTTACGAATGAGGCAACGAAAGAAACGAGCTTGAATTTCAGTACGTTTGCGAGCCCGGCAGAGAGTGCGTGTTATACGCTGATGAAGGCGTGTCGGCGAGACTTCGGAGTGATAGAGGGCGTAACGGATAAAGAATACCTGACGAACAGTTTTCATTTACCTGTGGACTTCGAGTGTGACGCGAAAAAGAAGATAGATATAGAAGGACGCTATCATTTACTGTGCAACGCGGGCGCGATCTTCTATTTGGAGTCGGAGGAATCGCCGAAGAATAATCCCGAGGGCTTGCTGAGTTTATTACAATATATGTCGGAGTCAGGGATCGCATACGGAGGAGTGAATTGGAAGCACGCGTTCTGCGAGGACTGTCATGAGCAGGGTGATTTTCGCGGCACCTGTCCGAAGTGCGGAAGCAAAAACATAAAAGAGACCGCAATAATAACAGGCTACTTGTCGGAAAAGGATCGATTTAACGACGGGAAGTTGGCGGAGCTTAGAGCGCGCAAAGGACATCTCGGAGGAGGGTTGAATGAGAGTAGCGGGTCGGCGGGCAACGTCGCTGTTTGACGGGCTCGGCATAAACTACGTATTATTCTGTCAAGGTTGCAAACATGGTTGCGAAGGCTGTCAAAATCCGGAGACATGGTCGATGGACGGCGGGCTAGAAATGACGGTAGAAGAAATAGAGAGTGATATAGAAAAGTATATGCCGCTGATAACGGGAGTAACATTCAGCGGCGGCGATCCGGTGTATCAGCTGAGCGAAGTATTGAAACTGGACGCGTGGGCGAAGGCGAAGAGGTTAAAAACGACATTGTACACGGGCTTTAGCGTGACGAATGACAAGTGGCTGTCGGAGTTGCCGTTTGATTACATAATAGACGGACGGTTTGAAAAAAGTCTCCGCACATCGGCGTGTGCGTTCCGAGGAAGCAAAAATCAGAATATGTATCAAAGAATGGAGGCGGGCTACGTCAATATAAATGAAAAAGTCGATGGAGTAATAAAAAAATGATGCGATTGGAAGATGTATTAAAAACGGATGAAGAAGAAGAAGAAAGAATCCGTCGTCTGACGAGGTATCACGGCATCGATCCCTTGAATGTAATTTTGGAGAAAGAAAAGAAGTTAGAGACAAAGAAGTCGTTGATGATACTGTTGAAAGAATTAAAGCCGCTCCAGCGCGAAATATTATTAATGACGACGCAAGGTTACAGCATACGTCGAATAGCATCGGAACTGAACAGAAGCCATGCGACGATAGCGGGCTGTAAGAGAACGATAATGAAAAGGTTGTTCGGAGTAGCAGACGAAGCGCGGATAAAAGAATTGCGAGAACAAATAACAAAGGCGATCACAAAAGGTAAGAGTGGACGACGCTATGAAAAGCAGAAAGAAGAATACGCGAAACGCTACGAAGTCCGCGAGGCGTTGAAAAAAATATACGTGTCATTGATGCCATTGCCTGAGTCGTCAAAAGTCCGGAAAAAATCCTGTCGTCCGACTTGTCTGTTTGAAAGAATGATGGGCAAGAAAAAAGAATGCAGACTGCCGCGTTATTTTGTTGAGAGCTTCGGAGATGAAAGAACGGTATGCAGTCTGTGTGAGTGTCGGTGTGGGAATAAAAAAAGCCTCGAGTGATCGGGGCTTTTTTATAAAGTGTTGACAAATATGCTATAATAATAAAAATAAATGATGATTGGAATAGTATTTTGTTAACGTGAGTGATCATGCAGTTTGAAGTTATATTTTACGAGATGACAGATGGACAAAAGCCTATTGAAGACTTCTTAAAAGCTTTGGATGTAAAAATGCGCGCTAAAGTTGTCTTGATGATGGAGTTATTGGAAAAGAAGGGCACGGAATTACGCGAGCCGTACAGCAAAGCTCTTGGAGACGGCATTTTTGAATTGCGTTGCAAACTCGGCAGTAATGTCTCACGAACATTGTATTTTTTCTTCTCTGGAGCGAAGATCATTATAACAAATGGTTTCATTAAGAAAACGCGCAAGACGCCGCAACGCGAATTGGAACTGGCAAAGGCGCGGCGTGCCGAGTATGTGAGGAGGATGCAACATGAAGACATTGCAACAATACAAAGCGGAGCAAATGACGGATGAAGAGTTTCGTCGGGCGTACGAAGAACTGCGTCTGGAACAGGAACACGACGACAAGGACGTCGATCAAAAAGTTGCAGTGCATTGCATAATTAAAGAGCGGCAGTCGTTTCAAGTTGCGGTAGTTTAACAGTTTTGTTCGTCTAAAAATCTGTGTGAGCGTCGGTGCGGGAATAAAAAAAGCCTCGAGTGATCGAGGCTTTTAATGTCAATATATCTTTCTGATGATCATGACAGTTGTTTCCGTGCCGCAGTTTGAATGAGATTGTCGTCGATATCAATATCAAGAGTAATTTTCTTATAGAGGCGTTCCGGCGGCACCCTTTTCATTTTAGACATTTGCTCGTCAGTCAACTCGGGAATATCATCGAGATTGATATCTTCGTCCGGCATTTCGTCAAGTTTTTTCAGCCTAGCCTTTTGCTCGCCAGTCAAAGGCGGCATGCCTTTGTAAATCAGTATACTGCCCATAGTAAAGTTCCTTCTCTCTTTTTGTTGCTTTTCGCGCCGATATCAATCGTGTAGTTTCGCCGCGTTCAGTGTAAATTACACACAGAATTTTGTCGACCATGCCGATTGTGATCCATCGATCCTCATGATCACTGTGTTTATCATCGTGATCTTCGATCCGACTATCGTCTAAGAAAACGCGCGCCGCGTCGTCGAAATAGACATCGTGATTCTTGATATTCGCCGCCGCTTTATCGTCATCCCATTCAATTTTTCTACCTCCGACTTCAATCAGCATATCCAAACCTCCCGAGGCTTGAAAGTGTGTCAAACTCTGTCTTTATTAATTAATTTTACGCCGACATAAGCAAAGTTGTCAATAAAAAAAGCGCAACCCGATCGGATTGCGCGTGAAGGTCAGTCAAAAGCGGCTTGCATATTGTCGGCAATTTCTTTTTGTGATAAGTGAATATATCGGAGTGTAGACTGAACGCTCCGATGCCCGAGAACTTCTTTGACGAGCTTGATATCACCGGTCTCGCGCGCCAATTTCGTAGCCAGCCCATGCCGAAAGGAATGAGGATGTAAATGAGGAAACCCACATTCGACACAAGCATTTTCGATAAGCATCCCCAGTCGTCGTTTGGTTATTGCGCCGATTTGTTTGCGGTTGTTGAGAAAAAGAGCGTCAATACGAGTATCGGGAAAAGCCTTGAGTTGTTTTCTGCGGACGGTTTTGATGTAGGTATGAAAGAGCGCGGCAAGTTGCGGCAAAACAGGAATGCGCCGAGTTTTACCGTTTTTTGTACGCTCGCCGTCGCCCGATGGTACGAGAAGGCTGAGCGAACCCGTAGTAGAATCTTTCTGCCAATGAGACACTTTCGACTGTGCAATCTCGCCGAGCCGAAGCCCGGCATAATAAGCCATACCGATAATCAAAGCAACGCGAGCGTCTGCGCGGCTGATGATGAATTCGGCTTCATCGCGCGTAGCAAAAACCATTTCGCGCTCGTCCTTCTTGACGCCGCTCATGAACAAAACCATTTCCTGAACGTCAATCGGATCAAATTCGCGCGGAAAATGCTTGAAAATCCATTTGACGGCGGCATAGCGATGTAGTATAGTAGAATTGGATATGCCGAGTTGACGCCATGCCAAGGTACACTCGACGATGTGTTGTAAATCCGGCTTGTCTTTAAAGTCGAATTGCGACAGCGCACGCCAATAATCATACGCCGTCGCTCCGTTCGTCTTTGCGTCAAGCAGGATTTTGATCTTGTCGGTCATTTCCTGCCAGTTCATGGTATACTCCTTTCAGTTAACGGTTTTGTGACGGGAAAAATAAAATGTAAATGATCGTCCAAAAGATGATGTTAATAATCACGTTAACCGCTCCTTTCAAAAATGCGGCGGCGGACGCCCCTGTAGTATGATACAAGGGCGTCGTCAGCCGCGTCGAATTCTCGCATGCGGCTTATTCGCCGTTTTACTGATCAGCCGTCAGTGTCGTCAAACTCAAATTCGTCGTCGTCTGCAAGCTCTTCTTCGAGAGCGAGATCGTCGGCGAATTTCTCGGCGAAAACCTTATTGAAAATGCGATCATAGAAGTAAATCTCGCCATCGCCGTTGCGGTCATAGCAAGCCGTTGCGTCGTCGAAGCCGTCAAGGTTGAATCCGCGTTGCAAAGCAACAGCGCGTTTCTCGAAGTCAGCAATATGTTTGCGGAGCTCGACGGAGTTATCAAAGTCGACTTCGCGCGAAATGTAGAGGGTGAGCGTCATTTCAAGCGTCTTATTCATTTTAAATTTCCTCCTCGACGATAGATTTGCGAATAACGTCGACGACCTTGCGGAACCAGCGAATTTGGAATCCCGAATGCCCATTGCGGACGAAGGGGAATGCCGCGCCGTATGATTTGCCGTCTTCGGTCAGAACGCGCCCCTGCTCGGACTTCACTTGCAAGCCGAGCTTTTCAAGGCGATTGTTGACTTCTTCTGCGGTAATGCCGAGAATTTTGCCGATACCGGTCGGATTGAAAAGGCTGTCGGAGTGCTCTGAGGAAGGAAGCAAGCCTCTGAGAGAGTTGAAATTCATTTTGTAAGCGTCTTCCGCGATTTGCGTAGCCTTGGCGAGCGCAATGCCTTTGTCAACGCCGAAGACAAGCTCAAGGTTTTTGGCAGTCTCGCCAATATCTTTGACGGCGTTGTTGAAAATAGTCATTTGTGCAGTCGGAGCGAGCGTCGGCTCGGCATAAAAGCCGTGTTTGCGAATGGCAGGCAGAATGACGCGCGCGATCTTGTCTTGAAAGGCGTTGCCGATGGGATTGTTGACTTTCATTCCCAGCCGATAGAAAACGTGCTCGGGAATGAACTTCGCCGCGAGTTCTTCCCCAACTTCTTGGGGAAAGCCGATTTCGTCAAGATACTTGCGAACAGTCGACCAGCGGATCGATTCGTACACTTTACCGTTCTTATTCTGTCTTTGCGTAATGCCAAGTCCGCGAGCGCAATCGTCAAGTTTCAGCCATGCGGTGCCTTCATTATCGACGTAGCCATGAACGCCTTCGACTTCGACGGGCGTCAATGCAGTCTCATTTACCATGATGTTCAGTCCTTTCAAAAATGTTTGATGATCGGAGCCGCCGATACCGAACGGCGGCTCGCGTGCTCTGTGTTTCATGATTGCTCGTCCTCTCGTGCGTTGCGTCAGACGTTGACTCGGAGAAGCCTGTCAGTAAATGGCAACGCCGTCAAGCGCACAGCGCGAGAGTTTGTACCGCAACTTGACATAATCATGCCGCTCGGTGTTGTCAGAATGCCATGCGTCTTTCAATTCCGCATTCCACGGTTGCTCGAGCCATTCATTGAATTTTTTAATATGATCAGTGATAGCGTAGATGGGAGCAACGCGCGGATCGCCGTTGTTAATTACTAAAGTAGTAACTTTAGGGAAGTGAGGGCTATTGACGATCCACATAGCGGACGTGATCAGATTGTCGAGCCGCTTCTCGTAGTACTTTTCCTGCCGTCTGTTTTTGAATCCGTTCGATCGGATGACGTCAATCTTGTGAATTGACTGCGCGATCTTGATAAGTTCCGCCATGTCGCGAGCGTCGGTAATACCGAGCTTTTGCGCCGCGATTGATGCCATGTAAGTATCCATTTTGAAAGCCTCCCGTGTTATCTTTTAAAGCACTCCGCTTGCGCGAGAGTATCAATCGCCTGCCGCCGAGCCTTGACAAGCTCGCCGAGGTCAACATCGCCTTTGCGGATGGCGCGGTTGCAAGTAACGCAATACCGCCGAGCCGCTTTGATGATGATCTCAGCCGTGTTGACGAGATCGCGCGCTTCGCCGAGGAAAATGATGGCGTCAGTCTTAGTTGCAAGATTGCTCTGCATAATCACAACTCCTTTGTGCAAAAATAGAGAGCCGCCGAGTGTTTGACGGCTTCCCCTCCGTTGCGTACCGCTTGCGGTTTTGTAACCTTAAGTCTCGTAATGCAATTCTACGAGAGCCGAGTACAATTCTTCTGCAACGCGGCGCGCGGCGTGAGCTTTGATCTCTGCAATCTTCAATTCGACTTGCGTATGAGCGTCCGCAGGATTGCAATTCGCCTGAGCGATGCGCAATTCGCGTTCAATGTCGTTGAGAATGCGCTTGAGCTCGCGCTTTGCGTCGACGATGAAGAAGTTGCTGACCATCTTCGCTTTGCCGTCTTTGAGAAGGTTGTGAACGTCGGTTGTGCTGATACGCATGGGATGGGGATCATCGATCCCGTAAACGACATATCCCTTGCGCCCGTACTTGTCGACAACGAGTTTGATCTCGGTTTTCTTCATGATGAATCAATCCTTTCTGTTAAAACAAAGAGATTATTGTCAGAGAAGCCGTTTGTCGTGTTTGCTTCGGTTTGACAAGTTTCTTTTTCCGCAAGTTCTCGCGGCACCGATATCGCCAATCGAGAGCCCAATCATGATGAGTAGGCGTCAGCAAGTCGAGAACGGCGACAGGGCAGTGATCGGCGAGCGAACCGACAGACTCGGTGTCCCAGCGAAGTCCGATCTCGCCTTTTTTGTACATATCGCCAATGTCGACGGTTGCCGCCAGAGCCGTCACCGAGCCGTCAGGACATGCGATAGCTCTGTAGTATTCGCGCTTATTCCTGTCGTTTGCAGACTTGACAACGTAGCCTTTTGAAACGAAACGGTAACCTTCAGCGAGCATGCCGTCAAAAAACCGATCGATGTCTTTCATGCTCGAGCAGTGATGCCCATAATCCCATCCCATGACTCAGCTCCTCCTATCGAGGAGCTCGCAGAGAGTATCGAAACGGATGCGAGCGTCATAATCGTCTTCATTGCGGTCATAGTCTTTGATGCTCTGACGGAGCATTTGCCGTGCGCGAGCGAGAATAATGAACGCGTCGAAAATGGCATTCGCCGCGCCGCGATCTCCGCGCGAATACAATTCGCTGAGGACTTTAGAAATGCGTCTTGACATAACGAATCAATCCTTTCAAAAATGATGTTGATATGGCATGACGAAGCCGCCGTGTTTTGACGAATCCCTTAAATAGCGGCGTTCTGCAGAATAAACTTCCCTTGCCGCTTAATTTTTGCGGTAAAGGCGTCAACGATGCTCTCAATGGTCGCGAATTTGTCTTTCATTTTGAGCATCAATTTAACCTCGGCAGTTATTGCCGCTTGATAAGCCGCAATAACCTTGCCTGCTGCCGTGTTGATAGCGGCACCGATTTTGTGTTTGATTTTGCCAAGAATGCCGCCGCGAATAGACGCCGCGTTTTGTGCAATCAGTTTTTCGCTGATCTGACGGCCGGCTTCGATGGCAAATTGCTTGCCGATATCGACGAGAGTTTTTGATACCGAATCAGCCGAGAGAGTTTTAACAGCAGGCATCGAAGGCAGTTTGATCGGATCGCCTGTTTTTTCGGCATTTGTCAACGAGATCGCCGCGTTGATAGCTTCGCACGGAGTGATCGGTTTAGCCGCTTCGCCGAAGAGAATTTCTTGACACGGGCATCCCCTTGCGGCAATAACGCGCACGATGTTATTCAACATCGACACGATCCATTTTGCGCCGCGTTTGTTTTTCTCGAAGAATTTCAAAAGAGTTTCGACTTCGGGAGTCTCACCGTCAAAAAGCGGCAATTGCTGAAGGTATCGCTCGACGTTTTTGTACGCGCTTGTCTTAATGCGCTCGTAGAGTGATACGGCACGTGCGATCGCCGGAGTGAAATTACAATTGAAGGCAATCTCAGCCTTTTGTTGCAGTTTCAACTTGGCGATGCCTGTCGCCGAAGCCTCTAATGCCTTCGAGACATTTTTGATATCGTCGTCGGTAGACTCAGCCATCTTGCTGATGAGCCCGTCATCGTCATAAGCCGCCGCATAGATAGCGCGCTTGACACGGACGATCGCATCGGCATTGACGCCGTTTTTGCTGTAATATTTATTCTGCTCTTGCGGTTTGGCAAGCCGCGAAATGACTTTGTTAACGAAAGGCGAATTAGACTTGTCAGTCAAGTCGTCGCCTTCGAGCCAGTTAAAATCATCGAGATTAAGCATCCCCGCATCGATCTTAGCTTGCTCGAAAGGATTTAACTCCGCGCCGCCGAGCGTCGAATGAACGATATCATTCAGAGTAGCGGCATCGATGCTCCCTTGAATTTCGCGGACAAGAACAGGTTTGTCGATACTGCGGACGATATCGGCGTCAATACCGAATGTTGACGCGTTGTCGACGAGAAAAGCCTTGTAATTCGCCGCCGATTTTGCGTTGACAGAATACGCCCGCGCGATTGCCATGCTTCTTCCATTGCCGTTGAGAACGACGCCGTCACGGCGAATAATCGGTGCGCCTTGATTAAGGTAAACCGATGCCGCGACTTCATTCGGATCGAGAGTGACAGCCATGCGTGCAATCTGCAGTGCCATAGCGGCATTTTGGCGATTGCGCGGTTGCAAAGCCTTCGGGTACCGATCATTCATCGAAACAAAAGTACCGTTCATGGTATGCGAAGAGATGATCTGATCGACAGACTTTATTCTGTAGATGCAAGAGACTTGACGTCCGCTATCGGTTTTGACTATGATAGTTTTCATGATCCTCAATCCTTTCAAAACAGATAAGTGAATACGGAGTTGCCCTGTTGATTGACAAGGCAACAGAGAGTGATAAACTCCCGCATATACCGCCGCGCCCGGAGGCTTCGGCGGCATAAATTGAAGTTTGAATCACATCGATCGATTGACGGTTGGTTATGCGTTGTTTTCGTCGTATTCGATCTCGTCGGCGTAATTTTCGGCTTTTTTGTAGCCGCGCCACGTATCGACATAAACGACACCGTCATCGTCCCGCCAACCATCGCCGCTCATGCAGTCTTGATAGAGACGAATTTCGGCAGTGTCATCGACAAAATTCATGCCGAGACCGACACTGTTGCCTTCACAGCGATCGATATCCGATGCAAAATCGTCGATGAGATCGCGCAGTTCGTCGGCGTCGGAGAATTCGACTTCGCGCGTGACGCGTACGGTCATCAGAGCTTCGAGTTTGATTTTTGCCATGCTAATCAAATCCTTTCAAGTTGAATAGAGCATAATGCCCATCAAAACCGCCGTACGCCGAAGGTAGGCGCCTGACGGCGGCTTTAGTTTGCATTATGGGCTTGACGCAATCGATGTTGACGAGGGGGTGGATCAGTGTTCTAAATAATGCTCTGGATATCTAAGGCATGTGTCTGCAATCCAAAAATCACGATAAGGAGTCTTGTATTGCGCGTATGACGAAACAATCTCTCTTACATCATCGAATGTTACATTGTCAAACGAGGGATCATACACAGGCTTTCTTTTTTTTGCAATATCGGCAAGAGTAGAATAGACAATGTGCTTATCACAAGGAGTTAAAAGAGAAAACAATTTTTCCAAAATTGACACTCTGATTGACTCTACTTTCTGCTCAATCTCCTCAAAACGATAAACAAATTGCATAACGTCACTGAGTTTTCTGAATCTGCCATTCGCCGTTCTCTCAGATACTATCAGAAACGTATGATGTTCAGGATTATTGAGAAGTTCCTGTCTCATGGCTTCGAGAGCTCGCTCGAGAAAGCAGTATTCATCAACCAAAATACTCGCGTCGTTAATTTCTACAACTTCCTCTTTGTAATAAGGAAAATCCTTCGGCTTAAAGGTTCCATTGAGCATTTTTTCATGCCAATCTTTGATCCGTTGTTTCATTCCGATCAATCCTTTCAAAATAATTTCGTCGGTTCGCCGATTGACTCGGCGGTAAGAGCGTGATAAACTCTTAAGCATACCGCCGATAAAGCTCGGCGGCATAATAAAAGTTTCGATCACGCGAGTGTGATCAGAATGTAAGAAGAGATTGAAAGAGCCGCGTTGCCGCTTCCTGACTGATATCGGCAGTGTTGCCTTCATCGTCGCCTGCGTCGTCAGAGACTTCTTCGTCAGGATCGCTGTCATCTTCGTTGTACCAATCGCTGTTTTGAATTTCGTCGATCAGTTCGTCAACAGGCATCCATTGCTCGTTGACAGCCTCGAAATCGCGAACTTCAGGCTCACGCTTAACGTCGATAACTTCAAACTCCCCGCCCCAGAAGTCGATAGCGGCGAGAATACCTTTGTTGCTAACATCGGAACGGAACTCGTCGACGATCTGAGGAAGTTCCTCGATCGGATGGCTGTTATCGACTTCTGTAAACATATCGATAGCGACTGTAGCGAAAACGCGTATCATTACTGTTGCTTCTTTCATGGTGATCAATCCTTTCAAAAAAAATAAGTGAATAATCGGCGTTTGAAAAACGCTTTACACGGCATCCGCCGATATCTCGTTCGGATGCCGGTTAAAACGTTTGATCAATTGCGATTGACGCGGTTAACGCCGTGATATCGGCGTGATTGCCGCGTCAAGTGTGTTGCTCGAATTGTTAAGCAATCTCGTTAAACAATGCGGCAATTTCGTCGAAAATCAGTTTGTTAATTCTCGCCACTTCGCCGACCGGTCGCATGCAAATGTACTCTCTTGTTCGAATACCAAACGCAAAATCGAAAAGACGCTGAGCATTGCGTTTGACTTGCAAGATCGCCGTGAAAACCAATGCAACTTTGTCGACAGTCAACTCTTCATTGGCGCGCGCAATCAACGCCATTTCGGCGGCGGTTGACGCGGTCTCGACTGTTTCAGTATCGACAATAACGATATCGGCGCGGCGATCGTCGACAGCGAAGAGAGCTTCTTTAATCTGTGCGTCGATATACTTGTCTCCCTGATCGTTCATTCTGTTAATGACTATCGCGTTATGCCCGATCGCATTCAACAATTCGGTTGCCTTTTTCATTCTAATCAATCCTTTCAAATGAATAGAGCATATTGCTCATTAAAACCGTCGGGAGCGTTTACTCTGGCGGCTTTAATTAGCAATATGTGGTTGCTGATTAGAATGAGTGATTGTCAAGCCGCCCGCCGTGAAAGGCAAGCGGCTTGACTTCGATCGGTTGTGTTGACGGCGCGCGCGGCGATTATGCCATGCGGAGTTTCATTGTACGGTTCGGAGTATACTTGTCAGTACGCAAACACGCTTTTCTGAAATGGTAGAATTTTTTACCTTTTTCACGTTTGATCATCACAGCGGCATTGGTACCGCATGCCCGCGCTTCTAATAAAGCCTTGTCAATGACGTTTTCGTTCGCTTCATTGTCACGGTAATAGACTTTCGCCAATTCAAGATAGTCATTCTCGTGAGTATCGCGTATTTCTTTGCAAACTGAGCAAGTATCTCGATCCTGATTCCTGATGTCAGAATCGCCGCCCTCGAAAATTTCATGCTTGAAAACTTCCATATTGAATGAATACCATTCAATATTGTCAAGATGCTCATTCAACGCGCAAATAAGTTTGGCATCATCTGCAGTGTTGCCCGTAATCAAAATCGGCTCGACAGTCTCGTACTTTTCAATAGCCGTACCGATCTCGACCGGAGCGTTTTTCCTGCGCTTCGCCGCTTCACGCTGTTTGCGGT
>ERZ842401.2356-NODE-2356-length-25364-cov-6.322020_pt1 | contig 25364 bp, 28 predicted proteins | sample MGYA00521270_ERZ842401 | MGnify/ENA primary metagenome ERZ842401 (study PRJEB31892, sample SAMEA3878208) | bioreactor metagenome | biome: Moose rumen | place: Sweden | collected 2011-10 | study: EMG produced TPA metagenomics assembly of the PRJEB12797 data set... | reverse complement strand
GTCCAATAGGAAAATTAGCAAAAGTAATAGCATAAAAAGTACATAGCGAGCATATTTTTGTATACGGGTGAAATTTACCGAGAACTTCTTGACACATACTTTTACCTTTGGAGGTTCGACAAAACTTCTATATAATAGTAAAATATTGATAGAGTCGATAGCGCCGTGGAGAAACAGCCAAATTTTTCAGGGAGCATATCGGAGGAAAATCAAATGGCATTACAAGAAAAGGATTTACAGCAGATTTTGCAGACCATCAGAAAGACAGCCCAAGACCTCATAAGTGAGGGCAAGACTCAGAGCAAGGGATATTATAAAGCCACGGAACGCCGTTTGCGGGCTTATCCGGAATTGAAAGCAAATATTGCACGATATGAGGCCGATATCAAGGACATTGCGCATGAGGACATGGGCAAGTCCGCTGACATTGTGATATTTCAGAGCCATAGCGGCAAAACTCCAGAGCGGGATTTGGAAGAACTGCGGCAGGAAAAAATATTCAAGCTGACCGAGTGTATTTATCGGGACAGTCAGGAAGTGCGGGAAATAGAGAGAGCATTGGAACGTATCAAAGGGCAGGAATATTACCGCATAATCCCGATGATTTACTTTGAGGGCAGGAGCCAAAAAGAAATCGAGAAGGAAATGCATTGCGATAGGACAACCATCTGGCGAAACCGCAAGGTGCTCATAGAAAAAATGAGCATAGTGCTCTATGGCGCAGATGCCATTTAGACCATTGAAACGGCATAGTGAAAAAAAGATGCAACATCATAGCGAAAAAACTGTGATATAATAAACACGTGGACAAAGTGTAGCTATTCGGCGGCGCTGGTTCCATCCCCTAGATGATTTGGATATTGAGGGCACTGGCTTTGGCCGGTGCTCTCTTTTTGTGCAAAGGTGGTGAGACGTGCTTGAAAGTCTATTGCGACAACAAGGACTGTGATTACAACGAGAATCAGCTATGCACAAGACATGAAGTGTATTATGTGCAACGAAGGTGCAGGTCAGCCCGTAAAGTGACTGCCGCGCGGGCGGCTGAACTAATGCGCTCTGCTTATCGGTCAGGATGCCGAAAGAAGGGCGGCAAGCACGTCTCTACGGATGCACGAGTCTTGTAGCAAAGGCTAATAATCCAAGAAGGGAGCGTGGTGATATGCATGTCTATGTGGGAGCAGGCTGAACTAGATTACATGGCTGGGATGAAGTATAAAGACATTGCGGCCAAGTATAACGTCAGCATTAACACCGTCAAGTCGTGGAAGACACGCTACGGCTGGGCTAGAAATGCATCTACTGCGCCCAAAAAGAAAAAGCCTAAAAGTGTGTGCACACAAAAGACAAAAAGTGTGCACACAAAAAAGCGCACACAAAAAATGCCGGAACGGGAAGAACGGCAGGAGGAAAAGCGTGAAGCTCTAAAAGCATTGGTGAAAGTCGATTGGATGCAGGAGAAACAAAGACTTTTTTGTCTTTACTACCTGCAAACCCATAACGCAACTTCTTCATACCAACGCGCGTACGGGTGCACGAGGGCGGCGGCAGCGGCTTCGGCAAGTCGTTTGCTAAACGATGCTAACATACGAGCCTGCATCCAGCGACTTAAAGACGAAAGAGACGCTGGAATACTGCTTCGTGCTACGGATGTCGTAGATTTGTACATGCGTATAGCCTTCGCTGATGTCAGCGAATTTGTCAATGTCAGCCAGGGGGTATACACAGTAAACGATTTGAGCGAAGTTGACACGCAACTGATTGAGAGCGTCAAGCCGACAAAGGACGGCAGTGTGATTGTGCAGCTGAATGACCGCATGAAGGCACTGCAATGGCTCTCAGACTATTTTGAGCTAAATCCGCGCGATGGACATAAGGCCGAATATCAGCGGAAGATGGCAGAACTGCGGGAGCGTGAACTTTTGAGCAAGGAGGATGGCTGGTAATGGCAAAGTCGTGGGCAATAAGCTTTTACAACAGCAAGGCATGGCAGGATTTACGCTGGGCGCGAATCCTCCAGGAAAATTTCCGCTGCGAAAATTGCGGCGAAGATTTCACCATGAATCCGGCGGCATTAATCGGGCACCATAAAGTGCCACTAAATCCGGGCAATATTCAAGACCCAAAGGTTGCGCTGAATCCGTCGCTGATAAAAATTGTGTGCAAAAAATGCCATGACAAAGAGCACCATCGCTTTGGGCAACGGACCGCCCAAAATGTTTTCTTGGTTTATGGGCCGCCATTGGCCGGGAAGAAAACATTGGTCAATCAACTGGCGGAACGTGGGGACATCATCGTGGACATAGACTTGCTGTGGCAAGCAGTGTCCGGCTGTGACTTGCACGACAAGCCGGACACACTCAAGCGCAACGTGTTCGCTATGCGTGACGCGCTCATTGACCAGGTGCGCACAAGGACAGGTCACTGGGACAACGCATACATCATCGGTGGGTATGCGCGCAAGATTGAGAGAGAGCAGCTGGCGGCCAAGCTGGGTGCGTCGCTTCTCTTCGTCGGTGGTGCACAGGAGGAACTGAAGGCGAGAGCCGGGGCTTTGGGAGTTCATGGGCCAGAGTGGTGTGGCTATATCGACAAGTGGTTCAGGGATTATCAGGAGTGAGTGGCTTTGGCGCATACTCCCCCCACCTTTGGCCTTGGAGGTTGATTCTACAAGACCAGGGGGCCTACCTCGAAAAAACACACATCGAATTTTTGACTTTTTCCCGGAGCTTTTTTGAAAACGTTTTAGCTTTTTTGAGACCGAACGAGAACGGACGAAAGGAGAGTACGGCATGAGCGATAGAACGCAGGCAGAACGGGCGGAATATGAGCGCATTCGCGCTCTTTTTTCGTCTGTAGATGAGAACCAGCTGGCATTGGTGGACGGTGCCATCTGGGAGGCGGCAAGATTACGGACGGAGCTGGACGGGCTTCACGCGGTGGTGGCCCAGTCGGGGCTGGTGAAGGTAGACCCTGCCAATCCATCACGGCAAAAGGAATTGCCTGTCTCCAAACTGCTGCCGAAGGTGCGGGCTGGCTACACGAATATTATTTTCAAGCTGGCTAAGGTGCTGGGGGCAACGATTACCGAGGATGATTTGGGGATGGACGATTATGAGTGATAGTCAACAGGAGCATAGCTGGATTCGCGAATACTGGCAGGGGATTGAGTCCGGTGAAATCATCGTGGGCTATTATGTCCGGGAACAGGTGAGCAGGCTTGTGTCCGAATTGAACAACCCTGCATACAAGATTGACCTGCACGAAAGCCAGAAGCGCATCAACTTCATCGAGAAGGAGTGCAGGCATTCGGAAGCGCCGTTTGCGGGCAAGCCGTTCAAGCTCCTGCTGTTCCAGAAAGCCATCATCGAGGCTATCTTTGCCATCAAGCGGTGGAATGATGAACTGGGGCGCTATATCCGCAAGTATCAGGAAATCATACTGGTGCTAGGCCGTAAAAACGGCAAAACGCCGCTGGCCAGTGCCATCAGCCTGTCAGAGTGGGTGTGCGGCGAAATGGGAACCAAGATTCTCTACGGCTCGAATGACTATGATCAGGCGGATTTGCTCTACATGGCCACGGACGCCATGCGCGAAGCAGCGCCTAAACTGGCAAGGTGTACACGCCGGAATCAGAAGGGCATCTTCTGGGGCGGGCGAAAGCAGAAAAGCCATATCGGGAAGTTTTCAGCGCAGAACAAGGGCAGCATTCGCAAGCTGTCAGCCCGTACCAGCGCCAAGGAAGGCAAGAATATCAAGGTGGGCATTGTCGATGAAGTCCACGAGATGAAGGATAACACGCTAGTAATGCCAATTAAACAGGCATTGTCAACGCAGGATGAGCCGATATACATCGAAATCACCACGGAGGGCTTCACGGATAACGGCTATCTTGACGAACGCCTTATGACGGCGCGGCAGGTGCTGGAAGGCGAAGTCGAAAAGGACAACCTGCTCATATTCTGGTATACCCAGGACAGCGAGGAAGAAATTTGGCGTGATGAGAAATCATGGTACAAGTCGAATCCTACGCTGGGAGAGGTCAAGAAATGGAGCTTCCTGCGGGGCATGGTCGAAGATGCCCGTCTAAGCGCCAGCACGAAAGCCTTTGTACTGGCCAAAGACTTTAACATCAAGCAAAACTCTGCGGCTGCATGGTTGAGCGCTGATGTTATCGACAATCAGGAAACATTTGACCCCAAGGAGCTGGAGGGCCAGTTCTACATAGGCGGCTTTGATTACGCAGAGACAACAGACCTCTGCGCAGCCAAGGCCGTTTTTGTCAATCCGTGGACGCTAAAAAAGCGGTGTCTGGGGATGTACTTCATTCCGGAAGTCAAGGCTGATGCAATCATCATGGACGACAATGCAAATCACCTGAACCCTGAGCAGAAAAATTACAGGGCGTGGGCGGCTAAAGGGCTGGTTACTATCTGTCCGGGGACGGAAGTAGACCCGGCGATGGTATCACAATGGTATATCAGCCTGCTCAGAGACTTGCAGGCACGTCCGTACAAAATCGGCTTTGATAACTGGCATGCAAAACAGCTGAAAGACAATCTGACGGCGGCTTTTGGCCCGGAGGTACTGGAACGTGTCAGCATGGATTTCCTAAGCCTTAACGGGGCTATGGCTTCGCTGGAATCAGATTTGACATACAAGAAGCTGAACTACAACAACAACGAAATGGATAGATGGTGCCTGTCCAACACGGCGTTCAAGCTCAATAACATGGGCTTGAAAATGCCGGTCAAGATATGGAATCAGGCAAAGAATCGCATTGACGGCACGCTGGGCATGCTGACGGCGTATGCAGCATATAGCCGGTTCAGCTCGACTTATTTGAGCTTGCAAAAGTCAGTAGTACCAGAGCAAAGGGGGTGAATAAATGATTTGGAATTACATACAGGGACTTATGGATAAATTCCGTGGGCGGCAGCGGAAACAGATGTTGACTGAGATTATGTCAGATAGCCGGGCGATATTTTCCAGCTTTGGCAATAATATCTACATGAGCGATTTTGTAAACAACTGCATTGACCGCATAGCTACGGAAATCAGCAAAGTAGATGTCATGTCTGTGGTGGTCACGGAAAACAGCGTGCTCCGACAAAATGATGATATCAGCCGCCTGTTTCGTTTCCAGCCAAACCCGTTGCAGACGACCAAGGATTTTTTGGCGTGTTGTGAGTGGTTGCGGCGTAAGCATTGCAACTGCTTCATTTATCCCGAATGGGAGCTTGTGAGAGACAGCAGGGGCAGGGAATTTAGGCGCTACAAGGCATTTTATCCGCTGAATCCTCAGCATGCGGAATTAGGGCATTTTGAGGACGGGCGCTGGGCTATCCGTTTTGTGTGGCGTGACGGCACGGAGGATGTACTGCCGTATGATTCGGTAGTTCACCTGCGCTGGCGGCGCGGCACGAGCACGCTTATCGGCGGTGGTGACGATAATGGGCAGGTAGATGATCGCAATACTATGCGCTCGCTCACTGTACTTGACCAGGTAATGCAGGGGCTGCCTGCATCCATTGCGGCAGGCCTGAAGCTCAATGGCATATTTACCACTAAAACGCTGGCTGGCCAGATGCAGCTGACAAAAGAAGTCGTTGACTTTGAATCCCGCATCAAGGAATCAAAAAGCGGTATCGTGGCCATAGACCTTGCAGGTGATTTTACGCCAATCAACAAGAAAATCACGGTAGTACCCAAAGAAATCCTGCAATTTCTGAAGGATATCATCCGGGAACGCTACGGCATCAGTGATGCAATAATGAGCGGTGACTACAATGGAGACCAGCACAGTGCATTTTATCAGTCATGCATTGAAGATTTCATAGTGGAGTTTGAGCAGGCCATGAGTTCCCACTTATTCACTCCCAGAGAACGAGATGTGGGGCACCGTATCAAAGGATATTACAGCAAGGTCGAATACTTCAGCGCAAAGGATAAAGCAGAACTGGCAACGCTGGCTACGTCTACGGGGCTTATGACGCTGAACCAGGTCGCTGAACTTTACGGATTGCCGCCATTTGAAGGTGGAGACCGCCGAATCCAGTCACTGAACTATGCCAATACGGACATAGTAGACCAATATCAGGTAAAAAATGCAATGGGAAAGGAGAAACCGAAAGATGGGGAAGAATAAACCCGATAAAGAAAACCGCACATTGATGCGCTGTTACGCAGGGCAGGAATTTCGTGCGAAGGAAGAAGATGGCAAAAAAATCATTGAAGGTCATCCGGCAGTCTTTGAGAGAATGACCGACATAGGCCATTGGTTCAAGGAAATCATCGAGCGTGGTGCTTTTGATAAAACCGATATGACCGATGTGGCCTTGTTCGTCAATCACAATGCCAGAAAGATTCCGTTGGCGCGCAGCCGGAGGAACAATGGCAACAGCACCATGACACTCAAAGTTGATGATAAAGGGCTGTTTATGCGGGCGGAGCTGGACACTGAACACAACGAGGAAGCCAGCAAACTTTATTCAGCTATCAGCCGGGGCGATATGGACGGTATGAGCTTTTCTTTCCGAGTAAAAGATGAAGAATGGGAAGACTTGGATAAGGAAATGCCCACGCGCCGCATCAAGGCCATCAGCAAGATATTTGAGGTATCTGTAGTCACGTATCCTGCTTATGAGGATACTGATATATTTGCCCGTTCTGGTGGGCAGTCGCTGGAGAGCGGCGAACAGGCATTGGAGAATGCCCGTCAGAAGTATTCGCTGGAGAGCGAAAGCCGTAAAAAAGAAGAAGAAAAAGCCGCGATTGAATGTTTGCGGCTGAAGAACAGAATTATGGGAGGTTTTTGACTATGAATTTTGCAGAAATCATCAAGCGCAAAGAGGAGCGCATGGCTGAACTGGCAGCTAAATCCGAGAAGTGTGAAAACGTGAGTGAACTTCGCTCTATTCACGAACAGATGAAATCCTTGAATCAGGATTTGACCGAACTGCGTGCAATGCAGAAAGCGCAGGAGGAAGAGGAAAAGCGCAATGCTAAAACTCCGGAACAGCAGGAGGCCGAAGCCCGTACGAAGGCGGTCAACGGCGAAGACGGCAAGGAAAATGGCGAAGAACAGCGCAGCAAACAGCCGGAGTTTGTTCCCGGCAAGGGCTTTAAGCCCTCTCCGGCAGAGGGGCGCTCTGCAGATGATGCCGCCTTTGAAAATCGCGAAAAGGCAGGCAAGGAGCTGAAAGAAAACCGCAGCGTAAACAGCCCACTTCCAATCACGGGCGAAACCCGCAGTGTTGTGGTAGGTGATGGTTCGTCCATTGTGGTGCCGTCCTTCACCAGCAAGACCATCAATTCGAATTTTCCGGTTGTATCCAGCCTGGTTGATGGCGTTGATTCCATGACGCTGAACGGCGGTGAGTCCTTCAAGCAGCCCTATGTTGATACCATCACGGCGGGCGATTATACGGCAGAAGGCGCGGCAGCGGCTACGGCTGATACCACCTACGGCTACGCCGAAATCAACAAAGCAAAGATTACGGCTTACAGCGAAGTGACCGAGGAACTGCTGAAACTGCCGGATGCGCCTTATGCGGATAATGTGTTCCAGAATATCCGCACGTCCATGCGTATGCTTATCAGCAAAGAGATTCTGGTCGGCAATGGCTCCACGAATCAGATTGTCGGTATCTTCAATGATGGTGCTACGGCAATCGATGCCAGCACTGACCTCTCCTTGTCCGCTATCACGGATACCACGCTGGACGAAATTGTCTTCAGCTACGGCGGCAGTGAGGAAGTAGAGGGCACGGCGGTGCTTATCCTCAATAAGCTCGATTTGCTGGCCTTCTCCAAGGTACGTACCAACACCAAGGAGAAGTTCTACGACATCAAGAGCTTTGGCAACACCGGCACGATTAACGGTATTCCGTTCATCATTAATAGCGCCTGCAAAGCTTTGTCGCAGACGACTACGGCAGATAATGCTTACTGCATGGCTTACGGCAATCTGAAAAACTACAAGCTGGTAGAGTTCAGCCCGACGGAAGTTAAGCGTTCCACGGACTACAAGTTCAAGGAAGGCATGATTGCCAACCGTGGCGTTGTTATGCTGGGCGGCAATGTCGTTCACAAGAACGGCTTCCTGCGTATCAAGAAAGCACCCACGGTGTAATTGAATAATGGCTGGGGCGTGTCCAAATCGGACACGCCTTTCTATTGATGGAGGTGAAAATGATGAAAGCAAAAGTTTTGAAGGATTTTATTGATAAAAACACACTGTTTCCCTATCATGACGGCGACGTTTATGAAAATGAGGATGAAGCGCGTGTATCCTTTCTGCACAAAGCTGGCTATCTTAGCAAGGCGGAGGTTGAAACCACCGTGAATTCTGAGAACGAGCCGCCTGCAGAACCTAATCAGGGAGAATCTGCGACTGACACGAATGACAATGACAAGGCAGACCCCAAGGAAGATGCTAAAGGCGGCAAAGGCTCAAAGGGCGGTAAAAAGGATAAGACGGATAAGGCGGCAGGTGAAGAAAAATGACCGAGCAGGAGCTGGCAAGGCTCCTGCACATTGACGAAGATGATGATTTATCCATCGCCAATGCAGTCATGTATCAAGGAGCCGCCGAGGAATATCTGGCGGGGGCGGGCGTGAAAAAAGATTACGATTCGCCTTTGTACAAGCAGGCCATTATCGTTCTGGTGACGCGCAGCCTTGACCGTCCGGATATGCTGACAAAGTTCAGCGATATGCCAGGGTCGGGGATTGTGGCCATGATAGCCCAGCTTCGCCGTCATCAGAATGTAGAACCTGCTGAAAGAGAGGCAGTCAATGAATGATGGCGTGTTCCAGAATGACGCCCCGTATAAGACCGGGCATCTAAACAAGCGTGTCACGCTGCTGAAACTTACCGAAGTAGAAGACGAATACGGTCTGACACATCAGGATATGGTGGATGCAGTAGGGCATAAGGTATGGGCAAAGATTGAGCCGCTGCGGGGGGCGGCTTACATTGAAGCCCATAAAGAAGGGATAAAAGATACCATTCGTATTACTATCCGTTACCGGGAGAATGTAACCACGGATATGTTCGTCAAATACCGGAACAAGCTGTATACGATTGATACCATCATTGACCCTGCTGAAGCCCATGCAAAGCTGGAACTCATGTGCAAGATTCGCGAAACAGGAGAAAGCCCTGCTGATGATGCGCAAGCAGAACCGGCAGAAGATGAACCTGTGGGAGGTACAGAGTTATGACACCGGAAGAATTTTGTGAAAAGCTGGCCAGGGCGGAAATGGAATTTCCCAGAGAATCCGAAGACGCGCTGAAAAAAGGCGCACGTAAGATGGTTAAGGCACTACAGGATAATTCCCCGTTTACCACTGTGGAGCACAAAAACAAGCTGAATAAAAGCTGGCGTATGCGGATAGAAGGGACATCAGGCGATAGTCTGAAAGCCAATATCTATTCAACGGCGCCGCATTTTCATCTTGTTGACCGTGGACACGTACAAAAAGCACCTAGCGGGCGGGTGACTGGCTTTGTGCAGGGCAGCCACTTCTTGCAGAAAACCCTTGATGACGAGGGCGAAGACATCCAGCAGGAGATGGGCGAGAAATTGCTTAGAAAACTGGGGGGTGATTTGCAGTGAGTAAACGCTATCGGCATCCGGAACAGCTCAAGCAATCCGACATCATAAAGGCCGTGGCTGATTTGCTCAAAGCAAAATTCGGCTGCAAAGTCTATGCGGATGAGGTGCTGGAGGGATTCAAAAAGCCCTGCTTTTTTGTGAAGTTCATCACCACCACACGGCGGCAGACGAAATACACTTTCAGGCGGACAGTATCGGCCATTTTGACCTACTTTCCGAAAGACAAGCAGCGCAACGAAATCCATTATCTCGATGTATTCGAGGACATACATGGATTATTCGTTGAGGGCTTCCGAGTGGGGAGCCGTTACTTGCAGGTGGGGCGTATATCGGATTCCCGCATAGGTGATGATGCTGATATTTTGCAGGTGACTCTAAGCATCAGCTATCTGGACTATATCCAGCGGCAGCAGTCGGAAGACTACATGGAAGACCTGCAGATGAATATTAAAAATGTTCATGGCCGGGGTGATGAAGAAACCATCGTCAAGGCCGTTTTTGATGAGGAGGAGTGAATTACATGGCGAAATTAGGTATGCCCAGCATTTCCATCACATTTCAGGAAAAGGGTATTGAAGCTATTGAACGCAGTAAGCGTGGCATTGTAGCGCTGATTCTTGAAGTAGAGCCATCGCTTTATGCCAAATTGTTCACGGAACACGAATATGAGGGCGAAACCGTACCTGCATTGAGTGTTCCGGAAGTAATTTATACTACGGATGATATTCCGGCAGAGCTGGATGCAAACAACAAGGACTACATCACGAAATGCCTGCTGGGCTATCAGAAAACCCCGTATCGCGTGAAGCTGTATTTCCAGGAGAAGAAACTGGATAAGACGATTCCGGGCGAAGAAGGAGAAGACCCCACTACCATCACGGCAGAGGGACAGAACGCCGCGGCAGATAAGTTTGCTCCGACGCTCGATATTCTTGCTGCTGACCGCTGGGATTACTTGGCTATTCCTACGATTCGGACGGAACAGCTGGAAAGCGTTGGCACGTGGCTGAAAACCAACCGCGAGAACAAATACAAGCGTTCCAAGGTTGTGCTTCCTGGCTACAATGGCGATTACGAAGGTATTATCAACTTTGCCAACACGAAAATCGCCACGGCTACGAAAGAGTACACGCCGGCAGAATACACGGCACGCATTGCTGGCCTGATTGCTGGCACGCCGATGACCATTTCGGCAACCTATGCACCGCTTGCGGAAGTCATTGACTGCGATAAGCACACGCTGGATGAGAATGACGAAAAGGTTAACCGTGGTGAGTTCTTCATCTGGTGGGACGGCGAGAAGTTCAAGATGTCCCGTGCCATGAATTCCCTTGTTACTACCACACAGGACAAGGGCGAAGGTTATCAGACCATCAAGATTGTCGACATCATGGATATGATGTATGACGACATCAAAAAGACGGCACAGGATAGCTACATTGGTAAATACACCAATGACTACGACAACAAGTGCCTGCTCATCACGGCAATTCAGGGCTATTTCCAGGAATTGGAAAATGGCCGCTTGCTGCAGAAGCGGTACAACCGGGTCGATATTGATGTGGAAGCCGTCAAAACCTATCAGCTCAAACATGGCCTGTATACCAAGGAAGAGCTGGCCAATATGAGCGACCAGGAAATCAAGGAACTCGATACCAAGAAAAAGGTATTCCTGACCGCCAAAGTTAAGATTCTGGATTCAATGGAAGACATTGAGCTGCCTATTGCAATTTAAGGGAGGAGTGAAACACTATGGCAGATTCGTTTAACGCCCAGCAAGTCATGGCTGGCACCCAGGGCGAAGTGTGGATTGATGATAAGTATATGGCACAGGTCACGGCCTTCAAGGCTGAGGTCAGCCTTATCAAAGAAGAAGTCCATCAGGTAAAGCGCATGGGCAAACAGTATAAGATTACCGGCTGGGAAGGCAAGGGCAATGTAAAGATGAACCACATGAGTTCGTACTTTATTGACCTCATGAGCGATAACATCAAAAATGCCCATCAGACCATCGTGACCATTGTGGTAAAACTGGATGATCCGGATGCAATCGGTGCGGAGCGTGTTGTCATCCGCGATGCCACGTTCGACAAGCTGACTCTGATGGATTGGCAGGCCAAGAAGCTGACCGAGGACGATTACGATTTCACGTTTACGGATTTCGACATTCGCGATACGGCTGACGAATAAAATGATTACCTTGCAAGAAGCAAAGCCCTGGATTGACTGGGGCTTTGTTTTATTTTTTACACTTTATTGGTTATATGGTGAATGGAAAAGGAGAAGAACGATGAATCTTGTAGAAGCTCTGCTGAAGGCAGACGAAAAGAAAGTAACGGAAATCCCTACGGAAAAGATGGAGATTAAGCGCCTGAGCAAGCTGGTCGGTGGGCCGTTTATCATCGAAGTGGGCGGCGTATCGAATAAGCGCGTGTCTGAAATCACGGATGCCTGCACCGTCACTAAACGTCATGGCAAGACGGAAACCAATACCTATCAGGTCAATATGATGCTGATGGTCGAGGGCATCAAAACCAAGTTTGGCGACAAAGAACTGCTGAAAAAATACGGCTGTGCTACGGTCAAAGAACTCTACGAAAAGATTTTCAACGTAGGTGAGACAACACTCATTGTCCAGAAAATATCTGACCTGTCCGGCGTTAACAAGGAAGAACAGGAAGAGGAAATTGAAGCAGTAAAAAACTGATACAGACCGATGGCGAGGTGCGAATGATGTTTTGGCTGTACGCCAAACATCACTGGCCACCATCGGCATATATCAAAATGACACCGAATGAACGGCGGGTAATGCAGGCATTCTATTTGCAGGAGCAAAAAGAGCTGGAAAAGGCCCGCAAGGAAATCGAAGAAGCAGCCGAGAAAGGGGGCAAATAGTCTATGGCAAATATAATTGACGTTATAATGCGGCTGACCGATAACGTCACAGACCCATTGAGGCGTATCCGTCAGCAAATGGAGCAGACGGCCAACATGAATCAGCGTTTAGGGCGTGATATTCAAAATATTGGCCGGGGCGTAAGCTCAATAGGCGAGTCTATGATGCCAGCAGCGGCGGCAATAACTGCCGTAGGCGTTGCCACCGGCAAGACCTTTATGGACTTCGAAGCGACGATTACGGGGGCTGCTGTTAAGGCAGGAGCCGCGACTGAAGCTGAGTTCAACAAAATGCGTGATGTGGCTGGCAAGCTGGGGGCGGAATTCCCGATAACGGCAAGCCAAGCCGCAGAAGGCATGGACAGGCTGGCAGCGGGCGGCTTTGATGTCAATGAGACAATCGGGGCAATGCCGGGAATAATCACTGCAGCGGTAGCATCCGGCGAAGATTTAGCAGTTACATCAGATGTAATCACATCGGCACTATCCATCTGGGACATGAAACAGGGCGATATTGCCGAAAATACCACGCATGTGGCGGATGTGGTACAGATGGCGGCTAACAAGTCTAAGCTGGGTATGCAAGACTTTGGCCTTGCAATGCAGTATGCAGGTGCTCCGGCGGCAGCGTTGGGCGTAAGTATCGAAGAACTGGGCACGGCTATGGCCATAATGAGCAACAATGGTATCCAGGCAAGTACAATCGGTACAAGCTTGCGAGCCACTATGTCAAGATTGGCCAGCCCACCAAAACAGGCGGCGGCAGCTATTGACCAGTTGGGGCTGACAATAAAAGATGCCAACGGCAATTTTGTCGGCCTGGAAAACGTGATAAGCCAAATGCGTACAGCTATGCAAGGGCTGGATCAAGTTAGACAGGTAGAGTTGGCTAAGATGATAGCCGGTGAAGATGCTTATTCAGGGTTGTTAGCGTTGATTAAGACATCGCCTGAAGCTTATGCGGATATGACGAACTCGTTGAAAAACGCCACAGGCTCATCGGCAGAAGCTTACACTGTTATGCAGAACACGCTCAAAGGCTCCATTGATTCTATGATGGGTTCGGTGGAAGCTTTCGGAATAGCAATGGGGACAGTAATGTCGCCGTACATCCGTGAAGCGGCAGAAACCATCAAGTATTTTGCCAACGTGCTTACTGACATGACACCGGAACAGCAGAAGATGATTGCGGCGGCAGCGGCTTCGGTGGTTGGTTTTACGGCCTTTACGCTGGCGGCAGGCAAGCTTATCACCATCGGCGGCTCACTTGTAACCATGTATGGGCAGGTAGGCCGTGTGATGCACGGCGGCCATATCAGCAATAAATTGCTGGAGTACAGCGTGCGGGGCGTGATGTCAGCTTTTAGCGGGCTGGGAAGCGTTGCGACAAGAGCACTGGCAGGGCTAAGTTCTGCTGGTACAGCGGCAGGCGGTGTGTTCACCGTTATCCGGCAAAGGGCAGCGGCCTTGCAGGCGTTAGGCTGGTCTGGCATAAGCGCTAATATCAATAGCACCTTTGCCAGTGCGAGGGCAGCAGTAGCTGCGCATATGGCGGCTCTGCGTACCAGTGCGGTCAATGGCTTAAATGTCATTCGTACAAGGGCAGTGGCAATGGGCAATTCCGTGCGGGCGGTTGCGGCATCTATGCGGGCAATCACCTGGGCAGATATCGGCGCAAATATCAGCCGTACTTTTGCCAGTGCAAGGGCATCTGTGGCAAACAACATGGCGAATATGCGTACCAACGTGGCGAATAGCTTAACGTCTATCCGAAACCGTGCTATGGCCACGGCGAACTCGTTGAGGGCTTTTGCGGCAAACCTTACCTTTAGCAATATCAGCGCGAATATCAGCAGTGCCTTTGCCAGTGCGCGGGCGGCAGTAGCTACCAATATGGCGGCTATGCGTGCTCGTGTGGCAAGCGGGATGGCGTTCATCCGAGCGCAGGCAATAGCTACGGCGGGTTCACTTAGAGCTTTTGCCGCAAGCTTGAGCCTCAGCAGCATGGCAAGCAGGGCTGCAACTGCGATAACGGCGGTGGGGCGCTCGTTCCTGACTGCGGCAAGAGCAGGGCTTATGTTCGCGTTGTCTCCTATCGGTATAGCTATGATTGCTATAGCCGGGGCGGCATATCTTATCTACAGCAACTGGGAAAAGGTTGGCCCGTTCTTTACGGGGTTGTGGAATCAGATTAAGGCGGCGTTTGCTTCTGCTATGCAGAGCTTAAAACCGCAGATTGACCGCTTGAAAGCGGCCTTTGACGTGCTCAAAAACACTGTGGGGACTGCTGTTATCACTGCAATGAACAAGCTGAGAGCTACGTTTGGACAGCTGAGAACAACAGTAGGGCCTGCAATGGCCGGAGCAGTTACAAGGCTGATGACTGCATTCACTGGACTGCGGACAACCGTAGGGGGAGCTGTTATTTCAGTATTTAACAGGCTGAAAGCGGCTTTTGATACAGTGAAAGCGGCAATTCAGCAGAATCAAGGCACCATCAACAAGATAATCGGTGTATTTACCACCGTAGCCACCATAGTAGGCGGCGTTGTGGTGGGTGCTTTGGTCATTCTGGCAAATGTATTCGTCGGCGCGATAACAACGGCTATAGGTATTGCCGCTTCGGTTATCAGCGGATTTATACAGGTACTGACCGGGGTGATAAAAATTATAACGGGCGTATTTGCGCTGGATTGGAAAACTGCCTGGGAAGGCATCAAAGATGTATTCGCAGGTGTTTTTGAAGCGATTGCCGGTATCTGTAGCAGTGTAATGAACGGCATCAAAACCGCAGTAGGTGGGGCGATAGACAGTATCAAGTCTTTACTGGGAATGGCCAACGGTGCAAGCGTGACAGTAAATACAAACGAGGTCAAAGCCAATGCCGAGGGCGGCATCTATCAGCAAGGGGCGTTCCTTACAACATTTGCTGAAAAATCTCCTGAAGCGGCTATCCCCATTAACCATACCGCAAGGGCGGTTTCTTTGTGGCGGCAGACCGGTGAACTGCTGGGCGTTATGCCGAATCAGCAGCCGGTCACACTGAACATGGAGCAAAAGCCTGTTGATTTGTCAGATGGTTTCCGGACACTGGCTGATTCGTTGGACAACAATGCAGGAAGTCAGACCATCATCAATCAGGCGGCTCGTGGGAGTCAGCAGGGTACAGTTCCGGCACAAGCGCCGGACAGGAAGCAGGATATAGCCATCAGCGTGAATATGGGCAGTGTCACCATCAGAAACGACGATGGCAAGGATTTGAAAACGCTTGGCAGGGAGTTGGCCGGCGAAATCCTTTACAACATCCAGAAGAGCGCAATCAATGCAAACGTGGGGGCGGTGTAAATGGCATCTTTCTTGACATTCCTGGGGCAGGCAAGCGGCATAGCCAATACCATCAAGGGCATCTTGGGCGGCAATGCTGAATGTGTCTTTGTCTTAGAAGGGGACGGCGGGAAAGTACAGTTCCCAGTCAACCCCGCCGAATTTGAAGTGGGTAACCCCTATACGAACACCCACATTAACATAAATTCGCTTGGCGAAATAAACATGAAGGGCAAGCGGGGATTGAAGACGCTGAAATTCGGCAGCTTCTTCCCCGCTAATGATTATGCGTGGCTCAACAGTGGTAGCCTTTTCGGCAATTTGCTGGACAGTAGCACTGGGGATCCATATGGGAATATAGCAAAGATACGGCAGATTGCCGAAAGCGACAAACCTGCCAAGATAAGTATTTCTGGTACAGATGTATCAATGGACTGCCTTATAGATGATTTTACTTATAAGGAGCAGGATGGCAGCGGGGATGTATATTTCACGCTGGAAATATCCGAATATCGGCATATAGGCCCTGAGTCGGGAGTGTTAAACGATGCAACCGGCTTAAAGGGCACGGTTGCCAAGGCTGACGGAATCCGAAATACAACCGTAGCCAGAGGGATGGACGCTATGGATGCAGCTACCAAGGCTGTGAGCCGTACAACGTCCATCGTCAAACAAGCCGAGCGCAAACTGGGCGTATTTCGTTCCATCGTGAAAAGCGGGGGGATACCGGCAGGCACCGTAATCAAGACAACAGCCGCCAGTATAAAAGCTGGCAAGCTGGATGTTCGATTCTAGGAGGTAAGCTATGCTGGTATGCAGATATACAGACCCGCCACTCACAGATGAGGAAAAACAAAAGCAGGAACAGGCCAAGAAGAACGGCGAGACTGTTCCGGAAGCAAAGAACGATTTTGATATCACGGACTACATTCTGCGCTATGAATGGTCCGGTGATGTAACACAGGCGGCAAGAAAGCTGGAATTTTCCATAACGCATAATGTTCCGGGAAAAGACAGCAGCTTTACGCAGCTTGACTTAAAACTCGGAGGTTTCATCACGCTGGCAGAAAAGACGGAAGAAAGCGAGGAAGAAACGGAGTTCTTCACTGGCCGCATATTCTTCCGCAACCGGTCAACAGATGGATACACCTTTGAGTTTGCCGCTTATGATGACATGATTTACCTGGCGAAAAGCCATATCAGTATGCTCTTTGAGTGCAGTGTCAGCGATGGCATCAAGGAAATATGCAAGCATATGGGGATTGAGGCGGCGGAAGACCTGCCAGACATTCCCACAAAGGTGTCGTTTTTTGCTCAGGATAAGAGCTGCACTGAAGCTATCCGTATGCTGCTGGAAAAAGCAAAAGCGGATACTGCGGTAAAGAAAGAATATAACGCCCTATGTATCAATGGTGCGGTCACATGCGTATTGAAGGGCGAAATGATTGAAGACTATGTTGCCACGGACAAGACGAACGTCATAAGCAGTGAGCATAGCGAATCCGTAGAAGATATGGTCAATAGAGTGGTCATGGTGGACGAAAAAGGCAGTGTGTGCCAGACATTCACGAATACCGATGACCAAACGCATTTTGGCACGCTAGAAAAAGTCTACAAGGCTAAACCGCCGAAGAAGGGCGAGAGTGTGGACAACGTGGCGGGGGCCAAGGCTATGCTGAGCAGGACGAAAGAAGAATCATCCTTGCAGGGGCTGGGATACATTCAGTGCATTGCCGGATATACCATCAAAGTCCAGGAAGAAAATTTGAAGGGCAATTTCTTCATCAAGTCCGATTCGCATACCTTTGAAAACAATGTCCACAACATGCGGCTGACTTTAGAATACCTTTCGGAAAAGCAGGAAGAGCCGAAGATAGTACAACGCTACTATCGGGAACCTGAGTTCAAAGCGGCCAAGAAAAAACAGCGCAAGAAATCCACCGGCAGAAAGCGCAAGAAAAAGACATAGAGGAGGTGGTGTAGCATATGGAACAACAGCAGGCACTTGAAGATCCGTATAAAGGCTTCACAGAGTTATTTAGGAAAATGGCAGCTGAAAGCGGGCGGCAGCCGACGGCTGTTATTGGTAAAATCGTAAGCCCGCCACCGGAATTAATGGTTTCCGTAAATGGGATGGTGCTCGATAAGAAATACTTTTGGGTGGATGAGTACTGGGTGCAGGGGCATACCAGAACTCATGAAGGACATATTGTGTCGGCTACTCAGGAGAAAGCAGGAGGCGGCGGCTATGCTGAATTTGCAAGTCACAATCATGATATTGACAATGATTACACCGACAAGGAAACCCTGACAGACACATGGGCTGTAGGTGACCATGTGTTTTTGATTCCCCTGCTCGGGGATGATGAAAAGACGGTTGAACAGTTCTTTATCTGGGGGAAAGCCGTCAGATTGGATGGTAATTATGGCTAATCCGTTTGTAGCGGGCCCTGCTCCGGAAAATGCAGGGAGCACCGTGCAGGAACTGCCGACCTTCACGGAATATGACTGGGATTTCGACCACGATTGTTTCCGTTACGATTCGGCAGGGAACCATATCACGGTCACAGAAAATGATGCGCTCAAAGTATGGGTGTACAAATTGCTCAAAACGCCGCGGTATCGTTATCAGGCATATTATGATGACTACGGATTGATACTGGAAGATTATATTGGCAAAACGCCGAACGATGGAGCTGAAGCCAGTAATTTGTTCGCAGAAATCAAAAAAGCGATACTCGTCAATCCGTATATCAAAGATGTGGTCAACAGCGGTATGAATCCGCACGAAAAAACCGTGCAGATATCGCTGGAACTTACGACGATATACGGAAAATTTGCTATAGAAGTGGAGGTGTGAGCGTGGCAGGAGAGTTTGATATGCAGACATCGCTGGAAGTCCTGGAAAGACTGAAAGCGGATTATAGCAGTGGCGAAGACGCTAAAAGTGCAGTTGAGGGTACATTTGCCTTTGATACTTTGTCAGCCAATGCCCAGGAGTTCGAAAAATCTTATGCTGAAATGTCACTCCTGCAGGAAGCAGCATTTATACAGGACAGCTGGGGAGATTATCTGACTGACAAGGCGGCAGAACATGGCGTTATTCGTAAAGATGCTACAGCTGCAATAGTGGTTCTGACGATTACAGGCACGGCAGGAACTGTTGTAAAGCGTGGCAGTCTGTTTTCTACAGAAGACGGCGTTAATTTTGAAACCACAGAACCAGTGATTATCGGGGCAGATGGGACAGCTACAGTAAAAGCAGAAGCACAGGAAAAAGGTTCTGCTGGGAATGTGCTGAAAGAAACCATCACGCATATCCCTGTCACCATCTACGGCGTGACGGCTGTTACCAATGAAGCGGCAGCGTATAACGGCTATGATGAGGAAAAGGACGTTGCTCTGCGTGAGCGTGCTCTTTACAAAGTCCGTATGCCGGCGACTTCCGGCAATGCTTATCACTATGTGGAATGGGCTACAGAAGTTGAAGGCGTGGGGGCGGCACGGTGCATCCGGCTGTGGAACGGCCCAGGGACGGTCAAAGTAATCGTCACGGATAGCAATAAGGATTCCCCCAGCGCCGAACTGATACAGAAGGTATATAACCATATTATGGAGGAAGCGCCGATTGGTGCGACTTTGACAGTGGCAGCGCCGGTGGCTTTGCCGGTGACAATCTCCTTTGATGTGCTTAACGGCTCTGCAGATGCAGAAGCAGTAAAAGCCTGCATCGAAGATTATTTCAAAGAAAAAGTCTTTGATATGGGCGACATAACCCAGCTGGCGACATACCCGGACGGGAAAATCTATGTGTCTTATGCGCAAATAGGCCGTGTAATTCTTGACAACGTGGAAACCACAGGTGTGAAAGATTACGGGAGGCTGTTAGTCAATGGAGCGACGAACAATATCGTGGTCGGAGCTGAAGAAATGCCGGTGGTCAGCGAGGTGATTATCAATGGACAATAGCTGGATGCGGCAGGATACCGTTAATATTCTGCGATACCTGCCGGAATATCTTGCCAAAGATACTGACTTCAAAAATACCAACGATGCAGACAGCAAGGAGCACGAACGTATTCGGCTGGCCTTGCAGGACTTGTCAAAGCAATTCTTTGTAAAGTTCGCCACGTGGGGGCTGGACGACTGGGAAAAGCTTTGCGGTATTGATGTGGACTACAACAATAGTCTTGGCTACGAACGCCGCAGGGCGAGGATTATCGCCCAGCTAATGGGCACGGGGGCTATGACACCGGAACGGGTGACGGCACTCATTAACCTGTTTGTCAGCCCGCAGGGCGCGACATTCACGCCGCATTATGACCGCTACACTATCGGCGTCAATATCCCGTGGAATAGTCAGGCGTACTTAAAGGAACTGCATGAGGCGCTGGATAAATACCTGCCTGCTCATATCGCTTATTACTGTATAGCCCGTACCGAAAAGCAGATGTTCTGGAACGCAGCAGGGCCGGTGGTGACAACAGAAATCACGCCGGAACGCCGCTGGACAGAAATCATTGAGTATAAGCTGTTTGGTGATGGGCTGAATGCCGCAGGCGAAGCAGAAGAATATACCGAAAGCCATACGGACGTGATTGAGCACACGGGCTATGAGTTCAAGCGCGGCTTGTGGAATCAGCTGAAGCTTAACAGCGGTGGCAATTTCTCGACTACAACCATGGACATGGGCGGCGATGTTACGGATATCTGGGATATTTTCTGTGGCAAGCTGTTAAACAGCAGGGCATCGCCCAAGGCCAATGATGAAAAGAAAAAACAGTTATCACGTACCTACCATGTACCGGACTGGCGGGAGGTTATCGGCTATCACGGGCAGTCAACAAACTGCGTCCGCAAGGAGCAGATAAGCTGGACAACTGAGGAAACCCATACCGAAAGCGGACGGCGTTTCAAGAAGCCGAAGTTTATGCTGAACGGCTTTGGTGAAACAACCGTGACCCGCGAGGATATCGGGGAAGATGTTGAAGTCATAGATGTACTTTTTCAAGGGGGCACGAACTGCAGTGTGCATGAAGAAATCACGAGCACGTCCGAGCGAACGGTATACCGGAATGACACGCTGTTTACTGCCAGCCGCTTAAACGACAGGGAGGATAAAACCTGTCTTAATGAAGTGGCACGCAGACGGCGGCAGACGGCAGAAACTATCACGGATACAACTACAAGAAAGGTATTCAGGGGGGCGGTTATGAATGGCCATAAGCTGCTAATGAATACTGGCATAAAAGATACGGTCAGCAGAACGGTACATATTGAAAAATGGCGCGATGTACTGCATTGCGCGGGCGGAAGCTTGCTGAACCGGGCAAAAACGACAACCAAAACTGTGGAGATTGAGCATGTAATACCGGCAGTGTACGGGAAGAAATTCAACCCGGCCAAAGGAACACTGCTCAATAATCATGCAGTTATGGGATATTTAAGACTTTAGGAGGATTTGCAATGAGTGAAGAAATCATTCGTTACGAGGGTGACACGACTACCCGTGAGTTATGGGATGGCGGTGCTACGGTATCGACTGGTGTAAGCCGCAAGCTTAGCCCGAAGAACCGCAGCTTCAGCATGGTGATGTTCCAGCAGGCTAAGCCGATTCTGGACAGTGAGGTCAATCTGGCACAGCAGATTCAGAACCATTTGCGGGCGGATCATATCAGACAGACTTTGAGTGATGGTTTTTTGGCACTCAAGGCCAGCTTTGGCATAACGAACGTCAAAAACTGCATACGTCTGAATGAAGCCATGGCAAATATGCAGGGCTGGCTTGTGCATATGAATGGAGCAAATCGCAGCGACACGAAAAGTGATATTGTCTTTGCGGCAGCGCCTAACAGCGGCACACGGGAAGACCTGGCATATGTAGAAGTTTTCTTTGAATCGGTGGCGCCGACAGGCTCCCGCGAGGATGACGATGAAAATGTTCACAAGTACGGCGGCCTGAAATCCGGAACATTAACCAATGACCTGTTGGATGAAGTGGCCGGGGCAGAGACAACACGCCGTATTCAGCTCCGCTGGAATCTAAGAACGGTAACAGATGTTAATTTCACGAATTATCCTGACGGCGTAAATGATACCAGCCGGGTAAAAGCCAGGGGCGGGGCAAATGCTGACAGCGACTACAGCTTTGTCAAGCTGGCTGACGGCGTTTATCGTGCCGGTGATGGTTCCAATGCCGCCTGCGTGGCTATGAACTGCGTGGACGGGTATGTTTACGCCCTGCCGTTGTACAGGGTTCATCGTCGTAATCAGACGGCTTATAATGCAGTGGATAATCCCTATGGAGCACCGGCCTATGGTGCAACAGATGCGCCGCAGCGCCCGGATGGGCTTTATCATGATGTCATTGCGCCGGGGGATGTAAATCTCATCTATCCGGTAGCTGCGCCGTATGAGAATGAAACGGATGCTAAGACTGAAGAACTGACACAAAGAGAGATTCTTTGTCAGCTTGGACAGGCAAACTCCGAGCTGGAAGCGTGGAAAAATCAGCGAATTCAGCAGGGTACAACGATGATTTATAACAAATTTGTGGCATCCGGTGGCGTGGTTAATGCCATTGCCGGAACGCGCAATGTGAAAATCACCAAGACTGGCACATACAATGCGGCGAATTATTCTTTGCTGTACATAGACGGGCAGCTTATCAGCATTGCCGATACGCAGGACAGCGTGGCAGCAGTCCCCACCAACCCCGGCAGTGAGGCAGTCAGCTTTTATGCCTATGTAGACAAAGTGAACGGTAGCTACACGGTAAAGGTGGGCGAGGAAATTCCTGATGGGCTGCTGGGCCTGTATCGTATTACTGTACCGGCAGGAGATACAGCGGCCAATCTTAACTCCGTTACCTTCGCTGATATTCGCCGGGTAGAAAGCCATTATCGTGTGGCTTACGGGAAAACACCGGCTGTGACGGTGTCTTTGCCCTATGCGGCTGTAGGCACAAATTACAGCGTAACACTGGATGTCGAATCTACTACCAACAGCCGGGAAACCAAGCTGCGGGTGACAGATAAAAGAAACTATGGCTTTACCATTCAAAGCATCGGCGAAGCGGATAACATCAAGGTTCACTGGACAATGGTACAGGCCAAGGCATAAGGAGGAAGTTATGTTTATCAGAAAACACCCTAAAAAATGGGGCAAAAGTGAGTATGTTCCTTATCGGTTTGAGGGCTATGTGCTCTTTATCGGGAAAGGCGAAAATGTGGTATCACTGGATATCGAAAAACTGCAGCGTGATGTTGCAGTGGATTTCGATATTTGCCAGGACTACATGGGAACTATCTGCATTAATGAGGGGGTAGCTCCACTGATGAGACTAACCATCGAACCGTATCGTACGGAAATATACGATACGGGAGAAGTCAGCGAAAAGGGAGAGCCGGTCATGGCAAAACGAATTTTGCCGCCGAATGTAGATAATATCGAATGCGATTTGTATCCCGTACAGTATCCGTTGGAAGTTGAAGAATGAGGAGGAATTTATCATGTATAGCTTTATTGTAGACAAAGAACGCCGTGCCTTGGAAAACGCATCCGGAGGCAAGAACACACTGATTTATGACAGTGCGGGCAATCCGTCCGTGATGTGCGTGATTCCGAAATTTCGCATGGAAGATGTAGATGCAGATTTAGGAACAGGCGTACATCCTGCTTTTATCGTGCATGGCAAGGAAGTACCGGAAATCCTGATTTCTAAATATCAGAATATTGTCGTGGACGGAAAAGCATATTCCATGCCTCATGAAGACCCAGCGGCCTACATCACCTTTGACAGCGCTAAAGCCGTCTGCGACGCAAAAGGCCGGGGCTGGCATATTATGAACCGCGCAGAGTGGGCGGCTATTGCGTTGTGGTGTAAGAAGAACGGCTTTATGCCCAGAGGCAACACGAACTACGGCAAAGCCTATGACGCTACGCATGAATACGGCGTTATGGGCGGTGATTCCCGGACGCTTACGGGCAGCGGCCCTGTAACGTGGAATCACGACAACACCCCGTATGGCATTTCCGACCTTTGCGGAAATGTATGGGAATGGAACGACGGCGCCAAAATCATTGATGGCCGTATCTACATCCACGGCGAAGATGGCGTAGCTATGAACAATTTCGACACCGCGAACATTGAAAACAATGTCAGCGGCTGGGTAAATACGAACGCTTTCTACATGGGCGACGGCATGAAGATTGGCGCAGCTCGTGCCAACGCAAAGGGCTATGACGGCAACTTCAAAGACCTTGTAGCAAATACCGGCTTCACGATTCCGAACACTCTCAAACAGCTTGCTATGGCACCGACATCCGGTAATACCACGGATGACCATTTCTGGTGCAACACCGAAGGTGAGCGTATCCCGTTATCGGGGGGCTCTTGGTACAACGGCTCGGATGCGGGCTTGTTCGCGCTGAATTTGAACATCGTTCGCTCGCTCTCGTACGGCGACTTCGGTTTCCGCTCCGCTTATATTGCGATTTGACCCTTGATACTTGTGTTTTGCAGGGGCGGGCGGTAGCCCGTCCCCAGCTTTACAAAAAGATTCAATATAAAACATTTTGAAGGGTTGAGAACAACGGACAAACTAACAATAGTTACAAAAACAAATTATTTACTAGATGAACTTTATGACGCAATACAGCAATACCCGAAATCGGAAAAATATCTATTGGGGGCAGATACGAAACAAGCAGGATTAACTTTCTACCGCTTGATTGTTACGGCGGTAAAGAAATATTATAAGAAAACGACATTAAGGGACGCTGATGTAGAATTGTTTGTATTAAAGAATTTTATCCGTATGGGGCATAGCCGCAGATACATGAACACAAAACGCTACGAACGATTATCGCGGGCAATCGAAGAAGTAGGTAGAATGTTAGGCGGCTGGATACAAGCCACGGAAAAATAAAAAATAAAAATTTATATTGGGGAATAGCTGTATACGTATCCCGTTATCGGGGGGCAATTGGAACAACGGCTCGAATGCGGGCTTGTTCGCGCTGAATTTGAACAACGTTCGCTCGAACTCGAACGGCAACATCGGTTTCCGCTCCGCTTTACTTCGCCGTCAGAAGTTATAACCTCATGGGGTTATATCCAGTACAGAAGTATTAAAGGAGTTATTCTCCATTATTGCAGGGAAATATACTGCAATAAAAAAATAAAAACGGAACGATGCAGTTAGTAGCTGACCGCGAAAAATGTATCGTTGTTTATGGTAGACCGGTAATATTAATATTAAGGAAGACACATTATTTACATGAAAAGAATAGGCAATATCTACAGTAAGATATATGATTTTGAGAATTTGTATGAAGCATATAAAGAAGCAAGGAAGTGTAAGCGTTATAGGCATGATGTAATGAGGTTTACAGCAAATCTCGAAGAAAACTTAATACACCTTCAGAATGAACTCATTTACAAAACCTACGTCGTGGGAAAGTATAATGATGGTCCTATGTCAAGATTTAGTACAACATAAAATGAGAAATTTTAATTATTTT
>ERZ842401.2355-NODE-2355-length-25365-cov-10.727776_pt1 | contig 25365 bp, 26 predicted proteins | sample MGYA00521270_ERZ842401 | MGnify/ENA primary metagenome ERZ842401 (study PRJEB31892, sample SAMEA3878208) | bioreactor metagenome | biome: Moose rumen | place: Sweden | collected 2011-10 | study: EMG produced TPA metagenomics assembly of the PRJEB12797 data set... | reverse complement strand
GGGTGTAGGATACTTGAAAGGATTTGTCTTTAGTACGAGAGGACCGAGATGAACAGACCTCTGGTGTGTCAGTTGTTCTGCCAAGAGCAACGCTGAGTAGCTAAGTCTGGACGGGATAACCGCTGAATGCATCTAAGCGGGAAACCCACCTTGAAACTAGGTATCCCCATTAAGACCGTGGTAGACCACCACGTTGATAGGTTAGGTGTGTAAGCACAGCAATGTGTTTAGCTAACTAATACTAATAGTCTGATTGGCTTGATTTCTTTTTCGTGTATAAATAATCTCTTAGTGAGATTGTTCTTATCTTAATTTGTGCGTGGTTAGATGATCTGGTGATTATAGCAAAGGTGTCCCACCCGATCCCATTCCGAACTCGGCCGTTAAACCCTTTAGCGCTGATGGTACTTTGTCTTAAGACACGGGAGAGTAAGTCGTTGCCAGATCTTCTAACTGCGCATATTTTAAGTCCCCCGATGAGCTTCCCGCTCATCAGTCTTTCCTTGTTTATGTTTGTTTATCCCCCTTCCAGCTCCCTCCTGCTGTTAGGGGGATTTTGTTGATTTTACGTTTTTCCACTTTTTCTTTTGTGTAAGAAGCATTGAAAAATCTTGGATTTTTTTTATTATCATTTATTATTAAAAATTATATACTTTATACCTTTAGGAGATATATTAATGCTGGCGATAGTTTTAGCGTTGACAATATTTTCATCTTTGGTTTGGTGCGGCTGGGCGACACATTTCGTGATTGAAGCCTTACACGGTATTTCATTGGTCGATGCCGGACTGTTGAATGCTATTTTATATATCTTATTTGTTTGCCTGCCTTTGTTATTGATTTGGTTGATTTTCGGTTTTATTACTCAAACCTTTTATAATATGCGCAGCATCAAAAACTCTCAACGCCTTTTTGCTCAAATGAAAAAAAATCAAGAATATTCCGATTTGTTGGCACGCATAATGCTCACCAGTGAACAAGACAACAAGTGCTCTTTTGAAATGGGGCGATTTGATTTACTCTTATCCGATATCAACGAGCTTTTAAGCGAGTTTATTGTGCGTCAGCGTTTGGCTGATGAAGAACAAATCGAGTATTTATGGAAAAAAGTTCAAAACGGCGGCAAGTGGTCTTTCGGTAAAGTCATTATCGAAAACTTTAATCGCCAACCTAATTTCAAACAAAAAATTATGGTTAACGCTGCTTCGGATAATATGTTATCCGGCACAATATTGGAATTTTGCGCTCGTTATCGTACTATCATCGAATTATTGGAAAAATATGATCACGAGAAAATCTTTTTAGATTTGTTGGAAACCGGCGTATTAGGTAAAGTATATGCATTGCTTTTACCTATCGGCAATGAACTAAAACGCCTCAGAGAAAGTTCTGCTATGACTTCATACACAAAAGATGAGCCTAAAGCATCCGCTCCCTCTTTTGCGCCGGCTCCTGCGGCTCCCTTGACTGCAGAACAAAATAAAGATGAATTTTCTTTGGCTTTAGAACGCTCATTCGGCAGAAATGAAGCGCCGATGCCTCAACGCTTGGCTCCCGTTTTCGATAACCACTCGATATTGCACAGTAATGAACCTGTACTATCGGCACCGGAGGAAATGACTGAAACCCAGAAAACTCTTGCTTCGTTGAAAAAGGAATGGGCTGACAGCAACTCGGCTATGGAAACTAAAGGAAGTGTTGACGATTTGACTTATCCTTTCGGCGGCTGGAGCGATGAGCAAAATTATAAAAAATAGCCTTGTTTTAATTGCACTTTTATTATGGAGTACCGCAGGTTGGGCCAAAGTTTCCGACTATTTATCATTATATGATAATCCTAAGTATAAAAACGGTTTTAATCATTTTGCATTTGTTAATCCTAACGCACCCAAGAGAGGTAAAATTACACTTCCGGCTTATGGCAGTTTTGATAACTTTAATCCCTACATTTTCAAAGGTATTGCTTTCAGCAACGGTGCCGATTTAAGTTTGGAAAGCTTAGGATATTCACCGGTCGATGACCAAGGCACCGTTTATCCCTTATTGGCCGAAAAATTTGAAACGCCGAAAGATAAAAGCTTTGTCGGTTTTATCTTAAATCCTGCGGCGAAGTTTACTGACGGCTCTCCCCTGACTGCCGATGACGTAATTTTCAGCTTCAATGTTTTGCGGGAAAAAGGCGCGCCGTTTTATAAGGTTTATTATGCTGATGTTGTAAAAGTTGAAAAAATAAATAAACATCACGTGCGCTTTTATTTTAAAAAAGGCTCGCATAATCGCGAACTACCGCTGATATTGGCACAATTTAAAATATTTTCCCAAAAACAGTTTAAAGATAAAGATTTTGCCACTCCAAGTCTAACGCCTCCTCTGGGAAGCGGAGCTTATATTATTGATAATTTTGAAATCAACAAGTTTGTTGAGCTCAAGCGCAACCCTGATTATTGGGGGAAAGATTTACCTACCCGTCGGGGTTTTTATAATTTTGATGCTATACGCTTTGAGTTTTATCAGGATACTACAGTAACTTTGCAAGCCCTGTTTTCCGGAAGTATTGATGCCAGAGAAGAATATATAGCTAAAATTTGGGCCAGCGGTTATAATAATAAAAAAGTTCAAGACGGAACTGTCATTAAAGAAGAAATTCCTCATAATCATCCGGCAACCTTACAATTTTTCGGATTTAATACTCGTTTGGATAAATTCAAAAATCGCAATGTTCGACGAGCAATTGCCTTAGCTTTTAATTTTGATTGGGCTAACGGAAAATTGTTTTATAATCAATATAAGCGCATATACAGCCTGTTCAGTAATACTGATTTGGCGGCACAAAATCCTTTGAGCGAATCAGAAAAGAAGATTTTAAGCCCCATTGCACAGAATATACCTCCGGAAGTTTTAAGCACTCCTTTTGTTTTGCCGGATAATTCTACTTGGCAGAAGCAACGTGCTAATTTAAAGAAAGCCGTGCAACTGTTGCAAACTGCCGGTTATGATTTCACCGACGGTAAGATGGTCAACCAAGAAACCGGAGAGCCTTTGGAAATTGAAGTGTTGGGCAATGCCGCAAACGGTTCGACATTTACTCGGGTAATGCTGCCTTTTATCAGTAATTTGGCCAAAATCGGAATAAAGATGACTTTCCGTAATCTGGAAGTTAATGTTTTTAAGAATCGTTTAGATAAATTTGATTTTGAAATGGCTATTTTATCTTATCAGTTGAGTAATATGCCGGGAAACGAACAACGCGAACTTTGGGGAACAGCAGCTGCAGATATAGCCGGTTCTTATAATATGTTGGGAATTAAAAACAAAAATATTGATTATTTAATTGACGGACTGATTAATGCCGATGATATTATCGATTATCAAGCTTATGCCAAAGCTTTGGATAGAGTAATTATGTGGGAGAATTATTTTATCCCGCATTGGTACTCGCCTAACGAGCGTATTGCCTATAATAAAAGACTAAGGCATCCAATCAGCGATATAAAAACCGGAATTGATATTTATACTTGGTGGATTGAGGAGTAATTAATGCGCAATTATATCATTAAAAGACTGTTGCTTATTCCGATTACATTATTGGGAATTTTAGCGCTTAATTTTGTGATTATTCAATTCGCTCCCGGAGGGCCGGTAGAACATATTTTGGCGCAATATCGCGGAATGAATACCGATGCAACCGCCGCTATTTCCAGCAAATCATCTTCCATAGCAACTTCCCAAACATCTTCCGGACAATATCAAGGTGCTGTAGGTATTCCTGATGATATGATTAAAGAGCTGGAAAAGCAATTCGGTTTTGATAAATCGGCGTGGCAACGTTTTTTATTGATGATAAAAAATTATGCACTTTTTGATTTCGGCAAAAGTTTTTATCAAGACAAAAGCGTCGGGCAACTGATTTTAGAAAGAATGCCGGTTTCAATATCTTTGGGACTTTGGTCAACTTTGATAATCTATTTAATCGCTATTCCATTAGGAATAAAAAAAGCAGTAAATGACGGGTCAAAATTCGATTTAATAACCTCATTTTTAGTAGTAATCGGTTCAGCCATACCGGTGTTTTTGATTGCGGTGTTTTTAATCGTATTTTTTGCCGGCGGAACTTATTTAAGCTGGTTTCCTTTACACGGTTTAACTTCGGATAATTTTGCTCAATTATCATCTTGGGGCAAAATCAAGGATTATTTCTGGCATATTACTTTACCGGTTACTGTTATGGTTATCGGCGGCTTTGCCAGCTTAACAATGCTGACCAAAAACTCTTTTTTGGATGAAATAAACAAGCCTTACGTCTTAACCGCTAAAGCTAAAGGTTTAAGTCAAAATCAAGTTCTGTACGGCCATATTTTTCGCAACGCTATGCTTATTGTAATTGCAGGATTTCCTTCACTTTTAATCAAAATGCTGTTTACCGGTTCTTTGCTGATTGAGGTAATTTTTTCTCTCAACGGTATGGGGCTTTTAGGCTACCAAGCCATCACTACCCGCGATTATCCGGTAATTTTCGGAACAATGTATATATTTGCCTTGTTGGGATTGGTCTTAAAACTAATCTCCGACATTGTTTATTGTTTGATTGACCCGCGAATTAATTTCGATAAAAAATAAATCTTAAGCTTTTGGCAAAGATACATCTGCCGGACGAATGTAAAGAGGTTTCGGAAAGTTGTACTTTTTAAGGCGTTGTTGCTGCAAGGCAATTGCATTAAGACCAACTATCGGAATACAATCACACATTTTGATGCTATGAAAGTTTAGTCTGCTGGGTTGGGATAAGAGCCTTTCCACTCCGTCCCCGATTACGCCGACAGTAGTGCCGCGTGAACGCATATAAGTAATAATTTCTTCGCGCGTTAAGGCTTGACCTTCGCTTAACGGCTGTAATTTACCATCATAGAATCGAACATAAAAATCATCTCGGCGCGTTTCAATAACCACTGCATTAATCGGTGCTATCTCGTCATTTTTCAAGCATTCTTTATAAGCATCAAAAGCGTTAAATCCGCTGACAACAACTCCTTCTTGTGCCAGTGTAAATACCTTGGCCGCTGAAATCGATGCTCTAACTCCGGTAAAAGAACCAGGGCCGATACAAACAAAAATCTCTTGGACATCAGCAAAATTTAACCTTTGTGTCTGCAAGATTTTCTTTATGGCTGGTATCAAAACTTCACTTTGGCCAAAATCCATTGTCTGACAAAACGAATCCACTATATCACCGTTTTTACTTAAAACAATGCTGCAAGCTGCCGCTGTTGTATCAAAAATTAAAGAATACATTTTTCCACTACCGATAAAATTTAGGTTTTAATCAGAGTTTTTATATAATAAAATCTACAGATAGACAATAAAAAAATTAAGGCTTGCCAATGACTTGGGATTTGCTAGAGGATATGTTTTATGCCGCCCCCGAATTATGGTACGGAATCGGAGGGGCGTTTTTATTGTTATTATTTTTTTGGTGCGTATTTACCCTTAAATATCTTAAAGCTAAACAGCAGATTTATTTTTTGCGGCGCGACCGCGAGAGATATGCCGAAACGCTTTATGCCTCTCGTGACGGATATTTTGCGTTTATCTATCCGGACTATCGGGTTAATGATCCCAGAGAAAATATCGTTGAACGTTGTTCCAGAAGATTGGCTGTTATTTTAAGTTTACCTGAGGGCACAAAATCATCTTTTGAAGAAGTTTTGAAAAATTTTTATAAAGATGATGCAAAAAAAATCGAAAAATATACCGAGCTGTTAAAAAAAGACGGCACGGCTTTTGAGGATTATTTTGAGTTGAAAAACTTAAAAAAATTCGTGCGGCTGGAGGGGGCGCGTATCAACGGGGCTGATGGCAGTATCTATTGTGATATGATATGGTTCAGAGATATAAGCGCCGCTACCGGAAGAATTAAACAGCTGGAAGACGAAAAAAATATCAGCGACAGAAAATATTGGCAACAGCGCGAGCTTTTGGATAATCTTCCTTGGGCGGTATGGTTGCGCGATGAAAATAATCGTCTAATCTTCGGTAATAAGAAATATTGCGAATTAGCCGGTGTAAAATCTATTGATGAAATCATTGACAAACAAATAGAATTGTTTGACACTCAAGGCGGTTGTTTGTCAAAATTAAGCGATGAATATATCGAAAGCAAGCCGTTAGCTGCTCGCGGCGGTATTGTTTATGATGGTAATCGTTTAGCTGTTGAAGTTTGCTTAACACCTTTTTACACCGAACAAAATTTGGATAAAATCCATTTGGCGGGTTGCCTATCCGATATAAGTGAATTAGATGAAATGCAACGCACTCAACGTCGCCATCAAGAAGCACAATTGTTGATTTTAGGTAAGTTAGGTACGGCATTTGCCGTATTTAACCAAAATATGAAATTAGATTTCTATAATCAGGCGTTTATTGATGCTTGGGGATTAAAGAGCGAAAATTTTCCTCCGCACATTGATTATACAGCCTTTTTAGATGAGATAAGAGAAAAACGAATGTTGCCGGAAACTCCGGACTATCGGGCATTAAAAAAGGAAGAACTTAAGGTGTTCAATAATTTAATTGAACCTGTCAGCGATTTATTACATTTACCCAGTGGAAAAACTTATCGCCGTACAAGAGCACCGTATCTTTTAGGTGGTGTCATTTTTGCTTATGAGGATATTTCCGATCGCTTAGCTGCTACCAGTGCCTATAATGCTTTGTACAATGTACAACGCGATATGTTAAATAATTTGCCCTTAGGCGTGGTAGTATTCGGTGAAAACGGACGCTTGAGTTTCTTTAATGAAGTTTATACACAGATGTGGAATGCTAAAAAGGAGTTTTTAATATCCGAGCCTGATTTAGATGAGTTTTTAGACAGTCAAAAAGAGTTTTTTGATGAAGCGCAAGATTGGGAAGATTTGAAAAAAGGCATCAGTGATAATATATTGAATGTCGCGGCTAAAACATTTGTTTTGCAACGCAAAAATCACGATAATTTACAGGTTAATGTGGCACATCTTTACGATGGCACTTTAATGTTGGTATATAAAGCTTAAACAGCTTTACCGATAAAAAATTGACAAGCCTGCAAAATTATGCGAGTATTTCCTCAATGTATGAGTATTTTGATATTTAGGGCAATTGTAAATGGCTGAAGATATTGATAGTTCTGTAAATATTGAATGGAAACAAGATAAAAACGGTGAAAAAAATTCTCGTATTTCTCGGCGAATCGATGAAAAAATGTCCGATTTATTCAATCAAAAGGCTCCTAACCGACTTGATGTCGGATTGCGTAATTTAAAAAATACTCCTACGGGCGTAAAAAAAATTCGTTCTAAAATTCGTGAAGTTTTCGATGATGAAGAAGACGAAGATGAGGGTAATATTGTCGAAGGAAAAATTTTCAATTTCGATAACGAAGCGGATAATGGTAATTCCTCGTTGCTGCAAGGATTAAAAGAGGAAGAAAAACAAAAATTACAAGTTGAAGAAACTGTCCGTAATCAATCTTTGCAACAAAATGCCGGTAAAATGACGGCAATTTTGGAGGCTGATAAACTGGTAAAGCAAAGCGGCTTAAAAAAAATTAAGAAAAAAATCGTTAATCAAAGTATGATTAATGTGGCAACTGATAGTGCTACCTTCAACAATACGCTGATGGAACAACTCGCAAAGAAAGAAAAAATAAAAACCCCGAAAACCGCAACTTATAATTCTTCCGCTGACTTGGTTAAGGGTTTGGGAAAAATCAAAAAAGCCGAAAAGATGAAAGATATCGATGAAAAAAAATCCTCTAAATTGTCAGCAGAGGAATTAATTGAAATCGGTAAAGAAACAAGTGATGAAAAAGCCGCTAAAACCATTCTGCAAAAAACCGGACGCGATGAGGGCAAAAAAACATCATTAACCAATAAACAGGAAAAAATTAATGCACAGAAAAAAATCAAGGAAACTTTGAAACAAAAATCGCTGGCGGATAAGGAACGTTCCCGTTCTTAGTTTTTCAGATTTAACTTGGTTAACATTGACTTATAAGATGTACTGATTAGTTTAAATATCTCTTCAGCATCTTTAGCGGAATTACGATTTAAATCGGGATGATATTTTTTGACGGCTTTTTTATAGGCGTTTTTAAGTGTTTCGATATTCAAATCATCATAGTCCAATTGCATTATTTCCAACGCCTGTCTTTCTTGTGCACTCAAATGAATATTTTCAGATACTTGATAAGCCGCACTTTGCGCAAAAAAATCATAGCCGTCATCAAAATTTAAGCCGAAATTATATTTAATGTGCGAAGAAAATTTAAATCGACGATGCTTATCATAGGCAAACTCGTCAGCGTTGATGTTTTCGTTTTCATAATAATTCCAATGGGAATTATACTCTTGGACGTGCTCTAAGCAGAACCAATAGTACTCTTTAAGCCGTGCATTTTTAGGCGCGCGATACTCGCCGGCCTTATTACAGCCGACGTGGTCGCACTTATGCTGTTCTCCTTGTTGATTTTGCGGAGCAAAATATTTACTCTGACGTTTATTTTTTTTCTGCATTTATTTAATAAACAAAGCTATTTGCCGATGACTGTTTTACCGCCCATATAAGGTTGCAGCTTGGTCGGGATATTAACCGTGCCTTCGGCATTTTGGTGGTTTTCGATAAACGGTACCAAGGCACGCGGGGTGGCAATACCGGTATTATTCAAAGTATGCACAAATTTAACCTTGCCGTCGGCATTTTCTCTATAGCGTAAATTAGTGCGGCGTGCTTGCCAATCGGTAATATTGGAGCAAGAATGGGTCTCGCGATAGCAATTTTGGCTCGGCACCCAAGCTTCCAAATCATATTGCCGATATTTAGGCGCCCCCATATCACCGGTGCAAATATCCAAAACTTGATAAGGAATCTCCAAATCTTGCAGAATCTCTTCGGAAATCTGCAATAGTTTGTGATGCCATTTTTCACTTTCGTTAATATCGTTTTTGCAGATAACAAATTGTTCGGTTTTCATAAACTGATGCACGCGCACCAAGCCTCTGGTATCCTTGCCTGCGGCTCCGGCCTCGCGGCGAAAACACGGTGAAAATCCGGCATATAAAATCGGCAGTTGATTTTCGGATAAGATTTCATCAGCGTGCATTGAGTTCAAAATCAATTCAGCCGTACCCGAAAGATAAATATCATCGGCGGGCATATAATAAATCTCGTCGCGGGAAAACGGCAGGTAACCTTGACCGTAAAGCGGTTTTTCTTTGGAGATTGCCGGCACGGTGATAACCGTAAAACCATTATCCCGCAACTTATCCAAAACCATCATATGCATTGCCAACTCTAATTTGGCCAAATCATTTTTTATGGCATAAGTGCGAGTGCCGGAAATACGCGCAATGCGCTCCATTTCACCCCAATTATTGAGCTCCATCAGCTCAATATGATCACGTGGCGTAAAATCAAACTTAGTCGGTTCGCCCCATTTTTTGATGACGACATTTTCAGAATCGTCTTTGCCGTCAGGGCAATCAGCACTGGGCATATTAGGCAAGCCCAATATCATTAAATCATAATCAGCCTGTGCTTTATCCAGCTCAATTTGGGTTTCTTTCATTTCCTCGCCGATTTGCTTACTTTTGGCAATAATAGCGGCTTTTTCTTCCGCCGGTGCCGACTTGATAGCGGTGCTGAGCTTGTTTTTTTCCTCCGCTTTTGTCTGTACGGCGGTTTTTAATTTGTTTAATTCTTTATATTGATTTATTAAAGCGTCGATTTTTTCCGCCTCATAACCTTTGCGGGCAAGTGATTTTTTAACCTCATCGGTATTTTCGATAATATACTTAATATCAGGCATAACTGTTCTAATCCCATAAATTAAATGTTGATTTAAATCTTGCGTTATAATATGAATATATCAAGATAATTTCAATACAAAATTACAAAGGTAACAAATAAAATGTTTGAAAATAAAACAGTTTTAACCGGCGTTAAACCCACCGGAACTCCGCATATCGGCAATTTGGTCGGAGCTATAAAGCCGGCTATTGAGTTGGGCAACAGCGTTCTTGACGCGAAAGGCAAACATTTTATGTTTGTGGCTGATTATCACGCCATTAATGCTGAAAAAGACCCATCGGTATTAAATCAAAAAATAAAGGAAGTTGCCTGTGTTTATCTGGCATTTGGGCTTGATCCTCACCGCTCGGTTTTTTATCGTCAATCCGATGTGCCGGAAATTTTGGAGTTTACCACCATTTTGCACGCCTACACTCCTAAAGGTTTTATGAACAAGGCGCACGCTTACAAGGCTAGCATTGATAAAAACCGCGCGGCCAATAAACCCGATGATGACGGCATCAATATGGGGCTTTATACTTATCCAGTTCTGATGGCAGCAGATATTTTATCATTTGATACAGATATTGTTCCCGTGGGCAAAGATCAGGTTCAACACGTGGAAATTGCTCGTGATATTGCCGGAATTATTAATGCTCATTACGGTAAAGAAGTTTTGCACTTGCCGGAATATTCTTTGACTAAAAATGCAATTTTGGTTCCCGGAATTGACGGACGCAAGATGAGCAAATCTTATAACAATGTACTTCCTATTTTTGCCGATGATGCCACAATTAAAAAGGCGGTTTACAGTGTTAAGACCGACTCGCGACCTTTGGAAGAGCCTAAAGAACCCGAGAGCGTTTTGGTTTATGAGATTTATAAAGCTATTGCCACACCGGAGCAAATCAAAGAAATGGCCGATGGTTTGCGACAAGGCAAATTAGGCTATGGACATATTAAAAATATGTTGCTTGATGCAATTATCAGTTTGATAAAAGAGTCGCGGGAAAAATACAACTATTATATGGCGCATTTTGAGGAGGTTGAGGGGATGTTGGAATCCGGCCGCGACAAAGCAAGACCGGTTGTGCAAGCAACATTAAAACGCCTAAAAGATACTGTTTTCGGTTTGTAATTAAATTTACTATGTGCGAATGTTTAAATAGTTAATTACACCATAAAGAGTGTTAACTTCCTGTTCAGTGAGTTCGGCCCGTGTAAAGATGTTGCGCAGGTTGAGAACTAATTTGTCTTTTTTAACGGCATCGGCAAAATTAGCAAAATCTGTCAGTTGTTCTTCCAGATGGTGGCAAAGACGCATAATCTTGCCTTTATCGGCTAAATCGGTATGATTGGTCTCTAAATGAGGCAAAATTTCATTCAGAGTGGTTTTGTAGTATTCATAAGCGGTTAATAAAACTGCTTGTGATAAGTTAAGCGAGCAATGTTCGGGGTTGAGAGGTATATTGATAATGGCATTGCATAAGCTGACATCTTCATTACGCAGGCCGGTACGTTCGGGACCGAAAACCAAAGCGCATTTTAGGCCTTGAGATATTTTATTATGTAAATCAAGAGCTGCTTGAGGGGCGTCAAAAACTTTTTTAGTCTGATCGCGTTTTCGCGCGGTCGTAGCATAGGCAATTTGTATATCTGACAATGCCTCTTCCAAAGAATTAAAACTTCGCGCATTTTGTAATATATCTTCGGAATTAGATGAAGCAGCCAAGGCTTTAGCCGAAAGGTGATTTTCTCTCGGATTGACCAAACGCAGTTCGGAAAAAGAGCAGTTTTTCATAGCGCGGGATGACATACCGATATTCTCGCTCAACTGCGGTTCAACTAAAATTATACAGGGGAATTGTGGTTTCATAATATGCAATTTAAGTTATTGTTGTTTAGTATCATCAAGAACACCGGCGCGTTCAAAGGTTACTCGCTCAATTTGCGCATCGTCCTTAGGGTTAACCGACAATCCTTCTTTACGAGCGGCAATTTTAGCGGAGAGCTCATAATTTTCGCCCATCTTTTGTAATTTACGGCGATAATTAGTCCGATCAATACGGTCATTGACTTCCAGATAATTAACTTTTTCTTTTAATTCATTGAATTTTACCGTTTTACGTAAATCGGTGCGCAAATCTTCTTTGGCCGCGGCCAACTCCTCTTGGGAAGGCGACATTTTGATGCCTCTGGCGGCAATCTCCTCGCTGAAATCCTTTTGAGGAACGGCAAATCCCTCAAAGGCATCAGCGGCAGAAGGCGTCACCGTATCTTTTGCTGTCACAGTTACATTTTTTTCTTCAACCGGTACATCTTTCTTTACAATAGTCTCTGCTTTAAAACTCTGCGCCGTGGCGCTGAAAGCTAAAACACTAAACAAAACAGTTGTTATACATAATTTTATCATCAAATTTAGTCCCGCTGAATTAAGTTTATACTGTTGAACATCAGATTACCGACATCTAATCCGGTAAAATGCTCAAACCCATCCAATATGCCGTTAAAAACCGTATCCACAGGATTATTCTGACGCCCCAAACCGCTATATGCCCGCTGTAAATCATTGGTATAATCACTCAAAAAATTATTAAATTTGTTATCATAGCTGGCAGGAATGTTATATCCCAAATCACGTAAACGCTGTATCATAACGTTCATATTGTTATTATTAACTTCAGGGGCTAACATTTCTTGTCCGTAAGCGCGTCCATAGGTAGTAACCGCACCGGTATAAGCTTGATTGCCATATTTACCGGAACCTCGCCAACCATCAGCACTGTTCAAATTGTAATTACTGCGAGGTAAGGCGTATCCTCCGGATTGATTACCTAAAGCTCTGGCACCTTGAGAAGAACGCCAAGACGAATTACCTTGAGAATCAATAGCCGGACGATAAACCGGTGCAGTGGCATCGGCATTAAGCGGGGCATATTTCGGAGATGGAATGTAATAGGGATTAACTTCTCCGGGGGCTGTTATATGGCCGACAGCGGCATCTGCCATATTTTCCGATTGTTTGATTGAAGCAGACTTCTCACTGACGACCGCACCTTCAGGCACTGTAGCCCAAGGGTTAGCCGGCAACTGAGCCGCTGCATGCCTTAATGTTAAAAATCCCATCATCAAAATCAGAATGCTGATTCGCCGACAAGTCATTTGCTTTCTCCTTTGCTCTCAAGGAAACCCTATAAGGTTATAATAGCATAAATTTTATCAAAATAATATTACAAAATTGTTATAATTTACTTAACATTACCGTTTTTTACGGAAGTTGTTTTTTTACGGTGTCCGGAGGTAGGATGGGCAGGCACTCCGACGACGGTAGAATCGGCTTTCACATTGTGCAAAACTACGGCATTAGCGCCTATTTTAACATTATTTTCGATTATCACGGGACCTAAAATTTTAGCTCCGGCTCCGATGACGACGTTGTTTTTTACGGTAGGATGACGTTTTTTCAGCGGCTTGCCCGTAGGATCAAATACAACGGTTCCGCCTAAGGTTACCCCTTGATAAATAATCACATCATCGCCGATTACAGATGTTTCGCCGATCACCACTCCCATTCCGTGATCAATAACAAATCTTTTACCGATAATAGCTGCCGGATGAATTTCGACACCGGTAAAAAACCTTGCAATCATTGCAAAGAATCGGGCAACATTATGCCAATGTCTGTTCCACAACCAGTGACTTATCCGATACCAAATAACAGCGTGGAACCCTGTAGAAAACAAAAACGCCCGTGTTAAATCAGCAGTTGCCGGATCCTTGGCGACAACAGCTGCGGCATCTTCGAAAATTATCTTGAATTTTGATTTCATTTTATGTTAAATTCCTTCGGGAAAATTAACTAATTGGTTAGATTAATAGTATATAGTGCAGATATGTACCGTAACAATAATATTTTAGGTTAATAATATGACAGAGGTTTTATTTAACGGCCACGCCGGAAGGATTGAAGGACGCTACCACCAAAGCGATAATCCGAATGCGCCGATTGCATTAATACTTCATCCTCATCCGCAATACGGCGGAACGATGAACAATAAAGTAGTATATACATTATTCAGTGTATTTCAAAGCTTAGGGTTTTCGGTGTTGCGTTTTAATTTTCGCAGCGTCGGTCGCTCGCAGGGAGAATTTGAAGATGGTATCGGCGAATTATCTGACGCTACCGTGGCTTTGGATTGGTTACAAGCGATGAACCCCGATGCCAGACAATGCTGGATTGCCGGATATTCTTTCGGTGCTTGGATTGGATTGCAACTTTTGATGCGCCGTCCAGATATAAGCAATTTTATTGCTGTTTCACCTCCGGCTAATGAAAAAGATTTTGCCTTTTTAGCTCCGTGCCCGACTTCCGGATTGATAACGCAGGGTGCGGCCGATGAAATTATTAATCCTGCCAGTGTTACTACTTTGGCTAAAAGGCTTAACACACAGCGTAATATTGAGGTCGGCTATGCTTTAATTGAGGGGGCTGACCATATGTACAATAATCATCTGGTAGATTTATATAAAATTGCCGGTCATTATATAATTGACGCCTTGAAAAAAGGCGGACCGACTCGGAAACGTCGCGGACGTCGCAGAAAAAGTGAGACCGAAAATGAAACTTTGCTGTTGGAAAGCGAAGAGAATTCTGCCGATTTAACTGATGATGACAATAATTTCGGTAATGATGGTTTCGGCGATGAAGCTGATGATTTTAATGATGAATAGTTTTTTACCGATACGCTATATCTGAAATCAAAAAGTTCGAAAATTAAATTTTCGAACTTTTGGGATTAATCTTTGAGGTTGAAGACTTAGGTAATGCAATTTCTCTGCGAGTTACCACAACTTTTTGCAATAAGCCTCCCAAATAGCCGGTTTGTTGCCAAATAAATTCATCTGAATATGCATAGGAAGACATACTCTTTATGCTTACATCGTGAAGCTTATCAGTCAACGGCCGATAAAGTTGTTGATACATTTTCACTCCCCAGCCGAGTACATTATACTTTTTAGGTCGTCCCCAATCAATAAAAATTGCTTTCCCGTTCGGTTTCAACATTAATAATGCATTATCAATGATTTTTCTTTTATAAGAGTCCGGCACCATCGACAGCAACATAAAGCAAATTACATTATCTCTTATGGCTTTTACATTTAAAAAAGCTATGTCATCTTGAATTAAAGCTATTTGTTTATACAAATCACCGTACTTATCGCGAATCCTCTTTAACTCTAAAGGATTAATATCGATAATATCATAAATACCATAATTGCCTATACTTATAGCAACTTCATCTATCAAATTACCGAAGTTAATTCCGAATTGGCAGACATTCCCCCCTTGTTTCAGTTCTTTGGTAACTTCGTTAACCATTTTCTTATAGCACCAAAACATTTTTAAATTACAACGTGTTACTGAATCGTTCTTGGCGCAAGCAGCAGCGCTAGAATATATTTTATTATGAAAAAATTCCATATAAAACGGGTAATTTACATTATGTTGCCGATTAATTCTCATTTTTTATTATCCTGCAATACTTCTATAACCTTTAGGATACTTTGCTGATAACATTCTTTGCTTAATGGTATAAGTTCCTGCGCTTTACTAAAACGATTATTGATTAAATCATCTTCTATCTTGGTGCAAATTTTGGAAAAATCTTCCATTCCGAACACCAGACTGTTAGAGCGCCAACAGTGAAAAATATGGCGTTTTTCACTATTGGAACTTTTATCCATAATTTCCCAAGAACGGGTTGAATCGGCCAGATAATCTCGCAAAAGTCCTTGCATTTTTCTTTTGCCGAAAATATTCAAATATTCGTTTAACTGTTTTTTATTTACGCTATTCATATTCATTGATTAATCCTAATTGAGTTGCCGTCGTTACCGCGCCGGTACGATTATAAACATTTAATATTTTTAATATGGCTGTCACGTGCAATTTTACTGTTCCTTCACTCAATCCGAGTGTGTAGGCAATTTGTTTGTTAGATTTACCTTGAGCAATAAGCTTAAGTACATCGATCTGTCTTGGCGACAAGATTTTCGTATTGTTTTTACCATCTTTAGCGATGGACATATTTTCAACCGATTTCAAAATATCCAACTCGGATTGTTCGCTGTTATAAAGCAGTTCCGCCGGAATGTAAACACCGCCGGATAATACCAAATTAACCGCTGAAATAATAATTTCTCTGCTTGATGTTTTGGGAATATATCCGGCAGTGCCTATATCAAGGGTTTTCTGCACGATTTCGCGATCAAACACTGCTGATAAAATTATAATAGGCGTATCTGGCAAATCCTTATGGATTTTTTCAATTGCTTCAAGCCAATGTGCTCCGGGCATTGCTAAATCGGTTAAAATTAAATCGAACTTTTTTTTCTTAGCAATAAAGTCAAATATATCACCGTAATTCTTAGCCGAAACAATTTCCGCTTCTGGATTGTAATCAGCCAAAATCATTTCCAAGCCTTTCAGGAAAAGTTCGTGATCATCTGCAATAAGTATTTTCATTTGTTACTCCTTTTTTATCTGCCAATCACCGGCGGTTGCCTGCCACACGGACAAAGCTGACAGAGCCGCGGTTTCCGCCCGCAAAATACGCGGTCCTAATTGAATATTTTTTACAAATGGCTGATGATTGAGTGTATCTGCTTCTTCATCGCTAAAGCCTCCCTCGGGGCCGATAAGCATAGCGCAAGGTTGACCGGCAAATGTTTTGAACATTGCCGCCGCATTACTCCCTTTCTGCCGTTCATCCATAAAATACAGAATCCGTTTATCATTCCATCTTGCCAGCAGATGTTGCAAATCACAAGGTGAAGCAATCGCGGGGACGCTCAAACGTCCGCACTGTTCTGCAGCCTCGATTGCCTGCAGATTGAAACGTTCAACTTTTATTTGGTTGACATTGGTACGTGCCGTAATAACCGGTATAATTTTGGAAGCTCCCAACTCAACTGCTTTTTCTATTACAAAGTCGGTTTTATCTTTCTTTAAAGGTGCAAAAATCAGCCAAACATCGCTCTCTTGAGCAGTTTTAGCGATTTGATAAAGCGGAGTTATAATGGTTTTGTTTTTATTTATAACGGTTATTTGTGCACAATATTCCCCGTCATTTTGATTAAAACAATTTATGGTATCACCTTGAGAACAACGCATAACATTACTCAAATAATGAGATTGCTTAGGTTCGAGCATAATCTCACCATTAACCTTTATCGTTTGGTTTACCCAAAGGCGTATGTCGCGTTGCGTACTCATTATTCACCGGTAACGTTAACCAATTTGTTTTGATAGTAGTCGCCGTTTTCTTTCTTGATATTATCCAAAGCTATTTGACTGTTACCATCGTTCAACTGCTTTAAAGTTATTATTCGCTCATTATTTTTGACGATATTACCGGTTAACGATAATTTGCCTTTGTTATAAGAAATTTTCCATTCGCAGCAGCTTTCTTCATTAACCTTGATGATAACACTGTCGCCCTTGCTTAAGGAAACATCAGCGGAATAGACAGCCGTCAAATCAACGTCTTTAGTTTGAGGTACGTGTTTGTTTTTAACTACCGGATTAGGGGTTGCAACAGGTGCCGATTTTTTGGGTGATGCATACTTAGCCACATTATTATAAGACAAAGCACGAGAAGATGACTGAAATACAATGGCTTGAGCATCAAACGCCCAACTTATTACACCTAAAAAGAACAATAAAAATCTCATTTTACCACCTCCAAAATATGCACATCATTAACATTTATACTTTCTTTATTCATTATATCGTTTATTTTAACAATAATAAAGTGAAAATTTAGTTACTTTTTTGAAAGTATTTAAATGATTATAACAATTGATGGTCCGGCGGCTGCCGGAAAAGGGACTTTAGGCGTCAAATTGGCCGCCGCTTATCACTTGGCTTATTTTGATACCGGTATGCTTTACCGCGCGGTGGGGTTAAGTATGGTGTTGCATAACTTACCTTTAACCGATGAAAAATCAGCAGCGGCTTTGGCGCAAGAACTTACTTTCCCGCAAATAATGGAATTATCAACTCATCCTGATTTTCGTTCTGCGATAGGCGGTGATGCGGCCTCAAAAGTATCGGCAATGCCATCAGTTCGCACAGCTTTATTAAAAATGCAGCGCGATTTTGCCAAAGCACCGGTTTATGCCGACGGCAGTAAGGCTCAAGGCGCGGTATATGATGGACGCGATACCGGTACGACGATTTGCCCTGATGCCGATTTAAAGATATTTATCACTGCTTCGCCGGAAGTGCGTGCTATGCGTCGTTTCAAGGAATTTCAGCAAAAAGGCTCGAATCTGACCTATGATGAGGTTTTGGCACAAACCAAAGAACGTGATGAACGTGATTCCTCAAGAGCAGCTTCGCCCCTGCGTGCGGCCGAAGATGCGGTTATTTTGGATTCGTCTTATATGAACATTGAAGAAGTTTTCGCCTACGCTTGCGATTTGATAAAAAAAAGACTTGAAAAATAAATATTTACTTGTATAAATAGCTTGATATTTTACCATAAAGGGCGCGCTTTAGGTAAAAGAGTTAATTCGCGCAAGTCCGCCGCATTTGTTTACTTAGCGGGACAGGCATTTTTTGAAATATATATATTTATGACAAATACTGAATTTAAAATTCCTGAAACCAATGAAAATTTTTCCGACCTGCTTAATGAACAGTTAGGTGAGGAAGGATTAACCGGTTCGGTGGTTAAAGGAACAATTATCCGCTTAACTGATGATTTTGCCACTGTTGATGTCGGCTTAAAATCAGAGGGACGCATTCCGCTTCGTGAATTCGGTCAAAATCCGGATTTGCATATCGGTGATGTAATTGAAGTTTATGTTGACCGTTATGAAGATAAAGACGGTAATATCGTGCTTTCACGCGAAAAAGCTCGTCGCGAAGAGGCTTGGCACGATTTAGAGAAGTCATTAAATGCCGGTGAAAGAGTTAACGGCGTTATCTTCGGTCGCGTAAAAGGCGGATTTACCGTTGATTTAAATGGCGCTATCGCTTTCTTGCCCGGATCGCAAATTGATATTCGCCCGATTCGCGATATTACTCCGTTGATGGGTGTAATGCAGCCGTTCCAAATTTTGAAAATGGATAAAATCAGAGGCAACATTGTTGTTTCGCGTCGTGTTGTTTTGGAAGAAACCCGCGCTGAAGCCCGTGCCGAATTAATCAACGACCTTAAAGAAGGTTCAATTTTAGAGGGTGTGGTTAAAAACATCACTGATTACGGCGCGTTCATTGACTTGGGCGGTGTTGACGGGTTGTTGCACGTTACCGATATTTCGTGGCGTCGTATCAATCATCCGGCTGAAGTTTTGAGTACCGGTCAAACGGTTAAAGTTCAAGTTATCAAATTCAATGAAGATAATCAGAGAATTTCTTTGGGTATGAAACAACTTGAATCTGATCCTTGGGCTAAAGTTGAAGGTAAATATGAAGTAGGTCAAATTTACCACGGTAAAGTAACCAACATCACCGATTACGGTGCGTTTGTTGAATTGGAAGATGGTATTGAAGGCTTAGTTCACGTTTCTGAAATGAGCTGGACCCGCAAAAACGTACATCCGGGCAAAATCGTTTCTACTTCTCAAGAAGTTGACGTTAAAGTTTTGGAAGTTGACGTTGAAAAACGCCGCATTTCTTTGGGTATTAAACAATGCACACCTAATCCTTGGGCTGCTTATGTTGAAGAGCATCCTTTAGGGTCAATCATTGAAGGTAAAATCAAAAACATTACCGAATTCGGTTTGTTTATAGGTTTATCTGACGAGATTGACGGTATGATTCATTTATCCGATATTTCTTGGAGTAAATCCGGTGAAGAAGCGGTTAAGGAATATACCAAAGGGCAAGAGATTAAAGCCAAAATCATCGATGTTGATGTTGAGAAAGAGCGTATTTCTTTGGGCATCAAACAACTTACCGAAGATAGCGTTTCTGCTGCTTTAGATAGCATCAAAAAAGGTGACCATATTGAAGCTGTTGTTAAAGCTATTGAAGATAAAGCCATCGTTGTTGAAGTTAACGGCTTGACTGCTTCTATCAAAAAGGCCGATTTAGGTCGTGATAAAGCAGCTCAAAATCCTGAAAACTTCCACGAAGGTGATAAGGTTGAAGCCAAAGTTACTTCGGTTGATCGTAAAAACTCGAAGATCGGCTTGTCCATCAAAGCCTTAGAAATCGACGAAGAGAAGAAAGCCTTGGAAGAATATGCTTCTTCCGATACCGGCAATTCGGCTCTTGGTGATGCCTTAGGTGCTGCTTTGAAAAAGAATGCTTGATTTTGCTTTTTCATAAGCGCTAAAGAAAACTGCAGATTGCCTACAATCTGCAGTTTTTTGTTAATTTGATACACTAACAATATAAAAAAACTCCCAATAATGCATATTGAGAGTTTTTTAAGTGTCGGGAAAATGCTATTTTTCCAAATCTTCACCGGTTTCTTGGTTTACCCGTTTAGCCGAGAGTTTAATCTTGCCGCGGTTATCAGAACCTAAGCATTTAACCCAAATTTGGTCACCTTCTTTATAAAAATCGGAAACCGAAGCAATGCGTTCGTTTTTAACTTCGGAGATGTGAACCAAACCTTCGGTAGTACCAAGGAAACGGACAAAAGCACCAAATTCCATAATTTTGGTGATGGTGCCGTGATATATTTTGCCGGTTTCCGGTTCGGCAACAATACCCATAATCCATTCTAAAGCGGCATCACCGTCTTCTTTCTTCATCGAAGCGATTTTAACTACACCGTCATCGGTAATATCGATTTTAGTATGAGTTTTTTCGACAATTTCACGGATAACCTTGCCGCCGGTGCCGATAACCTCACGGATTTTATCAACCGCAATCTTGATGGCGACGATGCGCGGAGCTTTATCAGATACATGAGGACGAGGCTCGGCAATTGCCTTGGCCATTTCGCCTAAGATATGGATACGTCCTTCGTGAGCTTGAATTAAAGCTTTTTCCATAATCTCTTTGGTGATGGAGGTAATCTTAATATCCATCTGCAAAGCGGTTACGCCGTCTTTGGTGCCGGCAACTTTGAAATCCATATCGCCAAGGTGATCTTCATCGCCTAAGATGTCGGTTAGGATAGCAACGCGACCATCATCTTCTTTAATTAAGCCCATAGCGATGCCGGCAACGGGTTTACGCATCGGCACACCGGCAGACATCAATGACATAGTAGAGCCGCAAACGGTAGCCATTGAAGATGAGCCGTTGGATTCCATAATTTCAGATACGACACGAACCGTATAAGGGAATTTATCCGCATCATCGGGCATCATTGGGTGAATAGCGCGCCAAGCTAATTTACCGTGACCAATCTCGCGACGTCCGGGAGAACCCAAGCGACCGCACTCACCGACCGAATAGGGCGGAAAGTTGTAATTTAACATAAAGGTTTCTTTAGATTCTTCCATTAATCCGTCAACAATTTGTGCATCCTCGCCGGTTCCCAAAGTGGTTACTACAAGAGCTTGGGTTTCGCCGCGAGTAAACAAAGCTGAACCGTGAGCAGTCGGCAAAACATCAACTTGACATTGAATCGGGCGAACGGTTTTGGTATCACGTCCGTCAATACGGCGTCCGGTTGAAAGAACTTTTTCGCGCATAACTTTGTGCATTAATTGCTCGATAGCTTCGCCACAAAAACGAGTTTCAATCTCATTTTCGGGATCAATGGTCGATTTAATCTCTTCGGCCAAAGCTCCCAATTTGTCACCGCGGGTTAATTTATCAGTTTCTTCAAAAGCAACTGAATATCTGTCGCCGTAGTCTTTTTCCAAGCGGGCAAAAAGAGCATAAAATTCGGGTGGAAATGAAGGCATTTCCCAAGGAGTTTTGCCGGCTTCTTTTTTCAATTCGTTAATTAAATTGATAACCGGTTGAAAACTCTCAAAACCGAACATAACTGCACCCAACATAGTTTCTTCCGATAATTCCTGTGCTTCGGATTCAACCATTAAAACACCCTCATCGGTGCCGGCAACCGCCAATTCTAACTGAGATGATTTTTGCTGTTCGATAGTGGGGTTTAAGACATATTGTCCGTCAATATAACCGATTTTGGCAGCTCCGATAGGGCCTAAGAACGGAATGCCAGATACTGCCAAAGCAGCCGATGCGGCAATCATTGCCACAACATCGGAATCGGTTTGTTGATCGTGTGCCAAAACCGTGCAGACAATTTGCACTTCATTTTTAAAAGCATCAGGGAAAAGCGGACGAATCGGGCGATCAATTAAGCGAGAGATAAGGACTTCACGCTCGGAGGGTTTGCCCTCGCGCTTTACAAAACCACCCGGAATTTTACCGGTGGCATAATATTTTTCTTGATAGTTAACTGTTAAAGGGAAGAAATCTTGGTCTTCTTTTACTTCTTTTGCGGCGCAAACTGTACCGTGAACAACCGTGTCACCATAGGTTACCACAACCGAGCCGGCGGCTTGACGTGAAATTTTACCTGTTTCCAAGATTAATTTGCGTCCACCCCATTCCATCTCCTTGCGGACTTCATTAAATTGAATCATATTTTATTTACCTTTCATTTTCTCTTATAAACCTCTACCTGCCCTATGCAGGATTTTGCAGAATAATAAACTTCGCGGAGCTTAAGGAATACGCCCGAAAGCCCCGCTCAAGTCCTTTAATATTATCTTCTGATGTTTAATTTGGAGATAATATTTTGATATCTGTTCTCGTCTTTCTTTTTTAAGTAGTCAAGCAAGTGACGGCGACGAGCAACTTTTTTCATCAAGCCCAAACGCGAGTGATTGTCTTTGGCGTGAGTTTTGAAGTGCTCAATCAAATTGTTAATCTCAACGGTCCAAATGGCAATCTGAACTTCCGGAGAACCGGTATCATTGGGGTTGATAGCATAAGTTTTAATTAAATTTTGTTTCTCTTCTATTGATAACGACATCGTATTTTTCCTTTGTGTTATAAGTTAAAAACCCGAATGGGAGAAATTGATTTTTCATCCATTCGCACAAGCGCAACCGGTAATCCGTCGCAAACCGCCATTGCTTCCACACCACCGGCGGTTAAATTATACCCCTTAGGCGAAAGCTTTTGACCTTGTTGCAAACGAACCGCGTCGTCCTCAGATAAGGCGATGACCGTGATGTCGCACAGACACGTCAAAAGGGGACGTAACGATTGCATCAAGGCACTATAATCCATATTTTTTAAATTATCCAGTAAAATCGTCTCGGCAAGCGAAAAATTTCCGCATTTGGTGCGTCGGAGCTCAGTCAAATGCCCGTAACTGCCTAAAGATGCCGCAATATCGACACCCAAAGTGCGCACATAAGTTCCTTTGGAGCATTCTACTTTAAAACGCGCTAGCGATTCGCCGACCAATCCCGTAAATTCCAAATCATATATAAAAACCTCGCGTTTCGGTATAATCACCTCTTTACCTTGGCGAGCCAAGTCATACGCGCGTTGACCATTGATTTTAATTGCCGAATAGGCAGGAGGTGTTTGCGTTATTTTGCCGATAAAATTCGGTAAAATTCGCCGTATTTCTTCAACTGTAGGAATTCTGCCTCCGCTTAATGTCGTTTTTCCGGTTAAATCCAAAGTATCGGTAGCCTCACCGAATTTTAAGGTGAACTCATATTCCTTTTTACCGTCGGTAACATAAGGAATAAGTTTGGTAGCCTCGCCGAATGCAATCGGCAAAACGCCGGAAGCAAACGGGTCTAATGTGCCGGTGTGCCCGTTTTTTTGCGCATTGAACAAGCGGCGGGTTTGATTAACCACCGTTGTGGAATTAATTCCCACCGGTTTGTCAATAATCAGCCAACCGTTAATTTTTTCACCTTTTGCGTGTCGCATTTTGCCGCCTTTGCAATATTATTAAAAACGCTTGCTTAAGCAGATTAATATTATTATAATAAAGGTAAATTTGGCAAGGAGATTTTTATTATGGCAGAAAAAGAAATGTCGCAGAGACAGCTCAGAGTGGCGCAAGAGATAAGAAAAGTTATCACGCAATTCATTGACAGGGGTGAGATTCATAATTTGGAGGGAATCGATACTTTGGTAACGGTTACCAATGTTACCGTTTCGCCGGATTTGAAATATTGCACGGTGTGGTTTATTACCTCCAACGGTGAATATTTGCAGGAAGTTTTGGGAGGTTTGCAGTTGGCGGCTAATTTTTTCAGAAAACAAATCGGGCAAAAAACATCATTGCGTTATGTGCCGGAAATTAATTTTAGGGTGGATAAAACTTTTGAAGAAGTCGATAAAATTGAAAAATTGTTGCACCACCCGCATGTAGCTCAAGATTTGAAATAGTTTTGTAATAGATTAATACGATAATTGCGATAAGCTAAGCCAATTTCAGAATTAGTCAAAGCGGTAAGATTCGGCAGAGCGGTAGCTTTGACATCTTTTAAGAGATTAAAAGTTTCCAAGCATAGTTTGGCGTGCTTTTGATATTCAAAAGATGAACAAAAACATCGGCAAAAGGATAAAAAATCCTGCAACAATGATAGTTGTTTGAATTGTTTGGAGGTCGTATAAACCAAGTCAAACAATGTGACGCAGCTGTCAGAGGATAGTTGTTGGAAGGCGGAGAGATTAGAAGCGCAAAGCTGTGCAAAGTTTAAGTAAGCTTTAGGGGTTTTAAGCCGTTGGCACAGTTTAAGACGTTCAGCTGAAGACATTTCTTGCAACAGAATTGCCCATTTGACCGATGGGGAACAGATGGAAACTGATTTTAGGACGGCAGAAACGCTTTTAATCTCCGGCATAAGATAAGTCAGGGCTTCGCAGTCTTGTAAGGCCGATACAAAAACCTCAAAACGCGGGGAGGCAAGTGCTTTGGCAATTTCTTGCCAAAGGCGTTCGGCAGAGAGTGTGTTAAGGGCGCCGGATGATGATATTTCTCGGCATAAGGCAATAGTTTCAGGTGCTATAGTAAAATCAAGTTGGGCGGCAAAACGGCAGGCACGCAAAACCCTTAAGGGGTCTTCAACAAAATGGGGGCTGATGTGGCGCAAAATGCGTTTTTTTATATCGGCAATCCCGCCGAAAAGGTCGATGATTTTTTGCTTTTTTTCATCATAAGCCAGAGCATTGCAGGTGAAATCGCGGCGAATTAAATCTTCTTCCAAACTTATATCGGGAGTAAAAACAAATTTGAAATCGGTATGTTTGGCGCCGGTTTTGATTTCTTTACGGGCAAGAGCATATTCATCTTTAGTTTGCGGGTGCAGAAAAACCGGAAAACCGGAGCCGATCTGGCGATAACCGAGATTGAGCATTTCTTGCACGGTGGCGCCGATAACCACATAATCTTTATCTTGGGGGAGCACCCCTAAAATATTGTCGCGAACCGCGCCTCCAACCAGATAAATTTGCATTTTTACACTCCTTCACCTTGAAGGTAAGTTATTTGTTAGGGAAGGGCAAGAATTTTTTTGTGTTAAACCAAAATTAAAATGGAACAGAGATTCCAAAAATAAAAACGGAACAGT
>ERZ842401.2354-NODE-2354-length-25368-cov-5.031486_pt1 | contig 25368 bp, 20 predicted proteins | sample MGYA00521270_ERZ842401 | MGnify/ENA primary metagenome ERZ842401 (study PRJEB31892, sample SAMEA3878208) | bioreactor metagenome | biome: Moose rumen | place: Sweden | collected 2011-10 | study: EMG produced TPA metagenomics assembly of the PRJEB12797 data set... | reverse complement strand
AGGAATTGAACAGATTCTGCCAGATGGCATAGAGGCCGCCGGCCACGGAGGTGACGGGCGTCATGTAATTGTATCCCAGCCAGATGAGGAAGCCGGTGTTCTTCTGCCCCAGGGCCTGTCCGGCGGTGAGGTTGTCCACCGGGTCTTTCTGCATGCGGTGTCCGGCGAAGAACTGAAGGGCGCAGGATAGGACGGACACCACCACGATGCCGCCTATGGCCCAGAGTCCCAGCCGGCTCAGGAGCAGCGCCCGGGTGGCCAGGACCATGGCCAGGGTGAGTCCCACGCCCCAGACATAGAAGGAATTGCCGGCCCAGCGCATCAGGCGGCGCTGCAGCAGGGGCAGGGTATAGCGGATGAGCCAGGCCAGCAGGCCGGGCAGGATGAGCACGGGGAAGACTTTGAGGGCGAGGTGCCCCACATAGGTCCAGAAGCCCATTTGGGCCGATGGGTTCACCAGCGGAATCACCAGCGGGATGAGGAAGGTGCCGGCCAGGTTGATGGCCACCAGGTAGGTGACGGTAGCCGCCAGCCGGCCGCCCAGCCGGTCCGTGATTACGCCTGCGGCCGATGCGGTGGGGCAGATGAAGCACAGCATGGCGCACTCCAGCAGCATGCGGAAGGTGCCGGGCTCCGTGAGCAGCACCCCCAGGGCGAAGAGCAGGAACAGTCCCACCTGCAGGGCCAGCGCTTTCAGATGCCAGGAGGTGAGTTTGAGGTCGTGCGGGGAAATCTTCACGAACTGGAAGAACAGCAGGATGGCAATCACCAGCCGCTGCCCTTCTGAGGCCAGCGGGTGCAGCCAGACGCCGTAAGGGTGCAAGGCCGGGGTGAAGTGGTACAGGAGATAGAGACTGATTCCCAGGACGATGGCCCCGGGCAGCATCCATTCCCGCAGGAACCGGGCCCATTTATTCATCGGCCTTTTTCCTTTGGAAGATCTTTTCCATGACGGGGTCCGTGAAACGCATGCAGATGCCCGTGAGGAGGGCCAGGATGAGGGTCCCTTCCCGGATGACCACCGTGCTGCCGTTGCCGGTCAGAAGGCCGAAGCAGAGATAGGAGAACACCACCGTGAACAGGACCATGAATACGTCGAAGAGCACCTTCATGGTGCCGTATTGCAGGCGGAAGACATCGGCCAGGACGGCCACCATCTTGTCTCCGGCCAGAATCCAGCCGTCCCCGATCACTTCCATCTTGATGCCGATGGCATTCAGCAGCACCGTGGCCAGGCACAGGAGAATCTGCACCAGGTAGTTGGTGGAAGGGGAGGCGATGGCGCTGAACATCCAGATGAAAACGTCGCAGAGGTAACCGAACACGAAGGCGGCGGGAATCTGCATCAGATAGCGCAGTTTGAAGTCCTTCCGCAGGAGAAGGGCCTGCAGGCCGATGAACAGCAGGTGCATGATCCAGGTGAAGGTGCCCACGCTGATATGGGTCCACTGGAGGTTGAGGATGGTTGGCGGACAGGAGGGAGGGGCCACGCCCAGGTTGGACTTGATGGAGAGGCCCACGCCCATGGCTATCAGGACCAGTCCGGCCGTGGAGATGCCGTAGTGTATGGCGATATCTTTGAAATTCATAAAAAGTTCTGTTAGGGGGTGCAAATATCCGCATTATTGTGTAATTTTGCAAATCGTATTCTTACTATTTGTGTTATGAAAAAGTCATTGATTATCATGATTTCACTGCTTTCCTTTGCGGCCTGCGCCCCCAAGAGCGGAGCCCCGGCATTGGACCTCACAGACCTTGACACTACGGCCAGTCCCAAGGCGGATTTCTACCAGTATGCCACCGGTGGCTGGCAGGCCAAGAACCCCCTGAAGCCCGAGTTTTCCCGTTTCGGCAGCTTTGACGCCATCGCCGAGCGCACCCGCGAGAACCTGAACCAGCTGTTTGAAAGTATGACCACCCTCGAGGCCAAGCCCGGCACGGTGGAGCAGAAGATATCCGACCTCTATAAGATGGCCCTGGATTCCACCACCCGGAACGCCCTGGGCGCCCAGCCCATCCAGCCCTATATCGCCCGGATCCAGGCCGTCAAGAACCATGACGGGCTGGCCGCCCTCCTGGGAGAGCTGAACCGTTACGGCGAAGGCGGATTCTTCAGTTTTGGCGTGGAGGCGGACCTCACCAATTCCGACATGCAGGTCCTCTACATGGGCCAGGGCGGTCTGGGAATGGGAGACCGTGACTACTATCTGAAAGACGAAAACAAGGAACTGCTCTCCGGTTACCGGAATTATTTGGTGAAGGTCCTGAACCTGGCCGGCATCGAAAATGCCGAGCAGCTGGCCGCCCAGGACATCGCCGTTGAGACGGCCCTGGCCAAGGTCTCCTGGTCCCGCGAGCAGAACCGCAACATGCAGGCCATCTACAACCCCATGTCCAGCGAGGAGATTTTCAGCCGCTGGCCCGGCCTCCGCTTTGACAAGATCTGCGAGGTGGCCGGTGTGGCTCCCCAGGAGAAAGTGATTGTGGCCCAGCCTTCCTACTTCGACGCCCTGTCCGCCATGCTGGGGAACGCCAAGCTGTTTGACGCCCACAAGGCTTACCTCCTGTGCCAGTTCGTAAGCGGCCAGGCCGGAGCCCTGTCCGACGACTTCTACACCGCCAGCTGGGAGTTCTTCTCCCATCAGATGGCCGGTACGCAGGAGCAGCAGCCCCGCTGGAAGCGCGCCATGTCCGTTCCCAACGGCCTGCTGGGAGAAGCCGTGGGTGAGATGTACGTGAACCGTTATTTCCCCGAGAGCTCCAAGAAGCAGATGCTGGCCCTGGTGGAAAACCTGCGCACCGCCCTGGGCGAACACATCGACGCCCTGGAATGGATGAGCGACTCCACCAAGGTCCGCGCCCGCGAGAAGCTGGCCGCCTTCACCGTGAAGATCGGCTATCCCGACAAGTGGAAAGACTATTCCAGCCTCGAAATCAACCCTGAGAAGAGTTGGTTCGAGAATATCCTGAATGCCAGCCGCTGGTATGTCCAGGACAATCTTTCCAAGCTCGGCAAGCCTACCGACCGGACCGAGTGGGGGATGACTCCACAGACTGTCAATGCCTATTACAACCCCACGACCAACGAGATATGCTTCCCGGCGGCCATCCTTCAGCCTCCGTTCTTCAATCCCGATGCCGACGATGCGGTCAATTACGGCGGTATCGGCGTGGTTATCGGGCATGAAATGTCACATGGCTTCGACGACCAGGGACGTCTTTTCGACGCGAAGGGCAACATGGTGTCATGGTGGACTGATGATGATGACAAGAAATTCCGTCAGAAAGCGGAAATACTTGCCTCCCAGTATGACAAGGTGGAAATCCTGCCCGGCCTCATGGCCAACGGCCACTTTACCCTCGGTGAGAATATCGGTGACCACGGCGGCCTTTCAATAGCCTATACGGCAATGGAAAACGCCATTGCCGGGAAGAATGTCGGCCTTATAGAAGGCTTTACACCCGCCCAGCGTTTCTATCTGTCTTACGGCAAGATATGGGCCCAGAACATCACGGACGAAGAGAAGGCAAGGCTCACCAGCCTCGACCCTCATTCCCTCGCCGAGAACCGCGTGAACGTTGCTGTGCGTAATTTCCAGTCGTTCTACGACGCTTTCGGAATCAAGGAAGGCGAGCCGATGTATCTTCCTGAGTCCGAGCGGGTGATTATATGGTAAACGCTTGAGCGTAAGCGGTTTCATAGCCAAAGGAACTAAGTTTTCAGGGGCGGTGGCCATTGTGTCCGTCGCCCTGTCTTACTTTGTCATCATCGTCGCTCTTTCCGTATCAGCCGGCTTCCGTGAGGAGATACGCTCCGGAATCGCCACTGCCGGAGGCGACGTGCAGCTTACGTCCCCGACGGACGGGCTTATCTCCGAGCAGGCGCCGTTTCATGTAAGCGACACTGCCGTCTGCGCCCTGTCTCTTGTGGAGGGTGTACGTTCCGTCCACCCGGTCATCTACCGCCCCGGGATAGTCAAGGGACCTTCGGAAATATCCGGTGTGCTGTTCAAGGGCATCGATGGGCCTTTGGACAGCCTCCGGGTTTCCGTACCATCGACTCTTGCCGCTCAGCTCAGGCTGTCCGAAGGTGACAGGCTGCAGGCATACTTCATCGGTGAGAAGGTGAAAGTCAGGAACTTTACGATAGCGTCCGTTTATGAAGGAATCATGACTGCCGGCGCGAATCCAGTTGTCTTCGTGGGCATGGACGACATGCTGCGCGTCTGCGGCTGGGGCAGGGGCGATGCCTCTGCCGTCGAAATTAAGGCTGCACGCCTGTGGCGGACGGAAGCCGGGCTGGGGCAGATTGCCGCCGTCAGCATGGAGACTATGGCAAAGATTCTTCCCGAAGATGAATCACTTCCGGTGGGCAGCACTTCATACCACCGTTTCCCTCAGCTGTTCGCATGGCTGGACCTAATAGATTTCAACGTGGCCATCGTATTGATCCTTATGACAATCGTCGCCGGATTCAATATGGTTTCCGGGCTGCTCATCATGCTTTTCCGTAATATCCCCACGATCGGCATCCTCAAGTCGCTTGGAATGTCATCCGGGGGCATATCCGCCGTTTTCCTCATGTCCGCATCCAGGGTGGTTCTGAAGGGAATGGCTGCCGGAAACGCGGCCGGGCTCGGAGCCATGCTGCTTCAGGGAGCTACGCATATACTGAAACTCGATCCGGCCAATTATTTCGTGGATCATGTACCGGTTGCGATCCCGTGGGCGCGCATCATTGCTGCAGATGCGGCCTCATATCTGGTCATAATGGCCCTTCTGCTGATTCCCTGCCTGTTCATCAACCGGGTGGATCCTGCCCGGACCGTCAGGGCGCAATAACAGGGAGGTCCGTCATTCCGGGCGGATGGAGCGATAAGCCTCGTAAATGGATTCCACGCTCCGGACGTATGAGATTGTCTCATCCACTCCGGAATAAACCCCCAGCTTTACAGACTCATCCGATGTGATATCCTCCTCTCCGAGCTTCGGCAGCACCTCCTCGATATCTTTCCATTCAGTACATAGGAGTTCGTGGGCATTTGCATATCTGATGCAGTCCAGTATCCTTCCGTGCCCTGCGTTGTATGCTCCGAGAATGAACTTGTGGAGGTCTTCAGGGACGCACCGGTCTTCAAACATCGTCTTAAGGTATTGCAGGTATTTTACCGCGGCGGCCATGTTCTCTTCGGGGTCGAAGACGTTCCCGCCCCAGTAAGCCGACGTGGCAGGGATCATCTGCATTATCCCTACCGCACCTACGGGCGATGTGGCTTCGATCCTGAATTGTGATTCCTGCCATATAAGTGCCGAGAACAATCCGGTGTCCCACCCGAGCATGGCGGAATACTTTTTCACAAGGTTGTCATACGGCGAGAGTGTCTGTGAATTTTTTCCGGCAGCGGCCATGTTGAGCGGGTTGCACACCGGGGCGAAACGTTTCCTTAGCGAGGTGTATTCGGATGATACGGAATAATGTGATATCCAGTCGTTTATAGTCTTGATTACATCTTTGTTTCCGGCAGTGGCCACCCAGACAGGGCCGTCTTCGAACCGGCGTGAGACCGACAAACCTGCAGGGATGGAGTCAGAAGGCATCATTGCGGCCAGTACAGCTTTTCCTGCAAGCAAGGAATCCGTGACACCACTGCGGGAAATTACCACTCTGCAACTGTCCGAAAAAGAAGATGTGAAAATCTTCAGAAGTTCGTATTGCAGGCCTGGCAGATACGCCATTCCCGGCGTTTTCATAGCTGAGGGATCGAGGATTACGGTTCCTGAAGGAAGCCTTGCGGGCGCCTCCCTGTGACGGATGATTGTAGCTATCGGAAATATGGTCAGGAGCAGGAGGCACAGGATCAGTTTCCTTGCCGAATGGATGATTCTCATCGGAGTGCTCCTCCTATTCCGCTCCTGAGGCTGCCAAGCCCGCTTGAAAGGCCTCCGCCACCGCCTGAAGAAGCGCCGCCCAGCGGTCCGCCGGCCTTTGATGATGCGCTTTCATTCTTGTTTGGAGAAGTGTAGAACGGCCACCATATTCCGAATTTAATCGCTCTCTGCGGCCGGATATATCCTGCGGCGCTGAAATAGTCAGCCGAATCGTTGGGCCATCCCATATTGGCGTTGACTATTTTTATGAATATGGATGCCTTTTTCCACTGCATGTTCACGAAGGCGTCTATATAAGGGCATCCTCCGAATTTCTCGTCCTTCTGGTTATGGAAAAGCCCTGTGGCAGGGTTGTATGCCGGGGCGTAATACTTGTTCGTGTACAGGGCGTTGGCTCCGAGCTGCATCTTGAGGACGTCTTTGACTACATCCAGCTGGAGATACCATTTAAGGTTCAGGGCCAGTTTCGGCAGCGGGACCACGCTCTCGTCCGACGACAGCTGGAAGAGCCCCTTGTTGTCGAAATGCATCAGCCACAGGGAGAAATCCTTTTCCAGCCCGGCTTTCAGGACGCTCATCGGGGAACCGTTCTGGTGCGGCATCGCATCGGTCCCATAATAAATGTTGTCCTTGAGAAGGCTGTATCCGGCTGATGCCTTGAATTTCCACAAAGGTACGTTTACGTTGCCTTCGATGGCTGTGGTGGATATCTTGCTGAAAGAATTGTCCCAGCGTAACCTGTTTGAATAGAAATGTTTGTCGAAGTATTCAGCTTCTTCCAGCGTGGTGCGGAACGAGGCTCCTATCTCCACCGGGCTGCTGCGGAAGCGTCTGAAGGGGAAGAAGGATACGCTGGCGTCGGCGGAGATGCCGGTATCCCCGGACTGCTCGCCAAGGAAGGTGTACCAGGCCTCTGCATTCCAGCTTATGCTGCTTTTTAAGCGTCCGGATGCCCCTCCGTACAGGTAAGTTGAATTCCAGACGGTGTTCCTGACAGGGGAGAGGTAGGCGTTTTCACTGAAGGTCCTGTAACTCAATATGCGGTTGCCGACACCGGCCTTGATGTCGGAAAGGAGGGCGTCGCGCGCCCACGGCTGGAGCTTGAGGAAGACCTTGTTCTCGAGTTTGGTCACTCCTGCGGAATCCCTTGACTGTGCGGGATTTATATAATGTACCCCTCCATAATATGCATCGGTAAGGGCCCCGTCTGAGGCATCCGTGTAACGCCTGGAGTAAACTGAATACTCGCTGCTATGGCCTATGGAGGCCGTGGTGATATCGTTCCCGATGGAATCGGCTATTTCCTTCCTCCTGGCTTCCTTGAGGGCGATTTCCTCGTTGAATGCCCGTATGGCGGCGCTGTCCTTTGTCGCCATGATGCTGTCCCTCAGGAACTTTTCGCGCCTGAGTTCCTTTCGGTTAATGATCTTGTTTATGAAGGTGAACGGGATGCGGTAATTCTGATCCAGTAAGAAAGTCTTTTTCTTCACCATGCTGGCGGCATTGCTCAGGTTGACATCTATTTCCCTGGACCCTACGGTGGTGTCCCTTATCCAGAACGTGTCGTTCACTCCGCCGTTTTCCTTCCTTTTGACAGAATTGTTGATATAGCCGAAATGCGCTGCGTATCGCTTGCCGAGCCAGTTGCCCCATGCCATGAAGACGCGGTTGTCGGTGCTTTCGTTCTCCAGCATTCCGTTCGACCCGAAGCGGTCGTACAGAAGTGAGATGTTGAGTTCCGGGAATATGTTCTGGGAAACCAGCAGATGGATGTCAGACTCTTCCCTTTCCGTGTTGGCGAACAGGGTTCCCCAGTAGGCGAGTTCCGTGTACGGGGTCTTGGTGTTGTACATCGGAAGGGTTGAGGGACCTGGGCAGTAGGCCTCGTAGGGTGCGTAGAAACCGACTCCTTCTGCCGGCCGCCTCTTGAAGAAGTCGAATGTCTGGACAGGAGAGCCTATGACGCCGAGATAGCTGGCGTTTATGTCATTGCGCATGAACGGATAGTCGTTGAACCACCAGTCGGCCGTAGTATCTATCTGCCGAAGGCGTACATCGCTGAACAGAGAGCTCCTGTTCCATGCGATTATCCTCTTGTACAGCATTTCCTTGGGCAGGGCATAGGTCTCGAGAATCCTCGGGGTGTTCTGCAGTATGCTGTCCCTTCTGGCCTTCAGGCTGTCTTTTATGTGGAATATGCTGTCCAGTTGTTTCTGCTTTATTTTGTTGCGGACCTTGATGTCGTAGGCCTTTCGCTCGGCTCTGGTAAGGGAATTATACCATTTCTCGAAGGCCAGCCGGGCCCGGACGGCGGAGTCTGCGAAATATATGGAATCGAGACGGTGCCACAGGCTGTCTCCTGCCGCGATCAGCGAGTCCCGCACCTGCCTGTGGGTAAGGGAATCGTTGAGGGCTACGAAATATTTGTACCTGAACGGATCCGTAAGCTTCAGCGAATCCGGGGCTTTCATGGTATCCCTTGCGGACAGGAATTTTTCTGAACTTCCAGGGCCGAAAAAGGAAGTATCGGAGCCGTATTTCCTTTCGGACGCTTTGCGGAAACGGGTATAAATCTTTGAGTTATCGTATATTACCGTGTCCTGTGACGGAGTCGCTTCAGCCCCGTCAGACCTCCCCGCAGAGAATGTGATGGCGAATGCCTGCACGGCGACGGCAAGCACCGCGGCGAGCGGTACCGCAAAACGTCTGAGTATGTGCAGGGCCTTTACCATCCTATAAACCGAATATCCTCCAAATATACGAACTAGTTTTGAAAAATCGGTTTGGCCTCGATTTTAACAGCTTCTAATAGGCCGTGAGTTTGGCGGTTGCCCCGAAGTGTTTCGCTGTGCCAGGTGTTTCGGGGGTGAAACGGGTGGAACAGGTGAAACAGTTACGGCTTATTTCTTTTCGACCGGCTTATATCTCCAGATGAATCCGTAGGCGGATTTCTGGCGGCCTTTGATGACGTTCAGGATGTTGTCGATGCGGATGATATTGAAGGCTTCACGGATTTCATCCCAGTTGTTGAATTCTCGGATTACGGTGCCGTCTTTGTTAAGCTGCTGGATTATCTTGCCTTCCCGGGCTTTGCGGATGATTTCCGCTGCATTTTCCTGAATATACTGGCCAATCATTTCCTGCATGTGTTCGTTGTACATGAACACGGCGAATTCGAAGGCCTCGTCCTCAATGTCGTCAAATTCTTCATCCCATTCTTCGTCTTCCTCGATGATTTCGGCATCATCGGCAGGATGGTAGAAGATATTGTCGGTTTTGATGTAGCCGTCAATGAAGGCTTGCTCTTCCTCGGTAAACTGGGGATTCTTTTCGTAGTACCATTTCTGAGCCAGAGCGTCAAAGAAAGGGCGGTTGTCTTCCTCGGCCTGTTGGCAGAGGCGGGAGAATTCTTTGTTCAGGATATTGATGTCCGGGCTATATGTGGTTGCGTAGGGCTTCCGGTTATAGCCGTAGGCTGGATCTGTTGCGTGTTCGCGGTAGATGTATCCATTCTCCAGATGAGCAAGGGTGGCAATCAGCCTGGTTTGGTCATCGTCTTCTACGGTTTCAAGCACGGTCAGGACCGGCATACCCAGCTTTTGGTATGCTTCCCAGAAGCCGGGATTGAGCGGACCGGTGGAAGGATTCAAGTGCTCTGCGTGACGAAGTTCTATCGGCCTACGTGTCTGACCGATATAGACTTTTCCGTCCGGGAAGGTGTATTTGTAGATGTAGCCTTTCATTTGTCAGGGTTATGAAACAGGTCCATCCTCTGGAGGATTGTACGGAGACGGTCGTCGAGGATGGGGGTGTCGAAGTTACCTTCGATGAGGACTTGGGCAAGGAGGTTCTGGCCTTTAGTCTTTGGGGTCGTGTAGTGGTCGGTTACATGATAGAGGCCATCGGCTTGTTTCTGGTATTTGAACTTCTTGAGCCACCAGCCGGAGCGGGTAATATAGAACCAGCCGCCCAGTAGGTATGGAGCAAAGCGATATTCCCAACTTGGGGTGTAACCTTTGACAAAATCGACCATCTGTTCTTCCGACAGAGGAATGTCAGGAATATCTTCCCTCTCCCAGAGCGGGCTGTTCTGGATCTGGAGGAGGAGGCTATGGTGAAGGCGGGCCATGGCCCAGGTGTCTTTGTCGGGGCGGTCGAAGTAGAGGTTGTGTTGGGCATCGGTTTCCATAGCGGCGTGGGATTATCGGTCTATTTTGATGGACTTGATGAAGGCCTGGCCGCAGCGGGGGCAGGCGTAGTCGGGGCTGTCGGGGCTCAGGATGCAGCCGCCGAGGAGGAGTTCGCCGCGTTCGGCTGCTTCGAAGAGTTCCGGGCTGGGATAGCCGTATTGGATGCGGAGGACTTTGGCTCCGCAGTGGGGGCATTTGCGGGGTTTGCGCTGGACTTCCTCAACGGGCTGGTTGATGCGGCAGGTGGCTTTGAGGTGGTCGTGGTATTTTGCCAGGAAGTCGGCGGAAAGGTCATCGTAGTGCCGGGTAGGATAGGCAGTGTCCTCTTCCCCGCTGAGCATGGCGTAGCAGGCGTCGTAGCGCTGGGTCAGGACGGGGTCGTCCATGTCGGGCCGATGAATCCAGTTGTTCCGTATCCACATGCCCAGTTCGAAGTGTTCTTCCCCGGTGAATTCTTCCTTGGTTTTGTCGATGGCCATCCGCTTTTCTTCGAGCGGAAAGATTTCGTCAAGAATCTTGAATGCTTCTTCTTCGGTTACAGGAACTTGGCTGGCGATGTCCTGGGGCTCGGTATTATTCTCTGTGTACATGGCGCTTGGGGTTGTTTTGTGCAAATGTAAACTATCTGTCGTCAACTTGTGACAACAGGGTTTACTACTGCGTCAGTACGTAGAGTTGATGTGGGCAGCGTGGCGCTTGAGGTATGCTATGAGTTCGTCTCCTTCCATGACCTCAACGTTGACTTCGAGGCCGAGGACAAAGCGCCCTACTCCGTTGAGGCCGCGGACGGTGCCGTCCCAGATCCAGTATTCTTCCTCCTCGTTTTCCATATCGTGGGGCGGAAGTTCAAAGGCATCTTCGCAAAGGACCTGACACATTTCCGCTATGCCGTCCTGGGCAACCAGATTCTTCTCGGCCAGGGGGAATTCTTCCAGCAGGAGGTTTTTGGCCAGGGTGTTAAGGCGCAGCACGACGTGGTATTCCGTGTCTCCGTGGAAGCGGAAAACGTCCATGGGCTGGCTTTGGTGTGAGCGCTCGTTGGTCCAGGAGGAAGCCGTCTTTTCCACGTCTCCCATCCTGAGAACGATGAAGCGTTTGTTCTTGCCATCGGCCAAATCATAGGCCCAGACGCCGGCGTAGTTGGAAGTCATCTGGAAGGGCTCCACCAGGTGGTCGGCCACGGTGCCTGAATGGGAGGAGGAATAGCTGACCAAGCGCACGACCTTTTTGTCCCGGATGGCCTCAACGAGCGACTGGACTTTGGCTGCGGTGGAGGGACGGTCGGTGAAATCCGCAATGGAGGTTTTGTCGTAGATGGCCGAGAGTTTGCGTCGCAGTTCGTTTTTGAGCGAGTTGGAAGGGTCCAGCGAGTCAATGAGCCTGTTGACGATGAACGCCTCCTCCGGTGAAAAATAGACGATGTTGTGGAGGTCCTTCACCCCCTTCCCTATGTTCACCAGCCGGTACTTGTAGTCATCCACCTTCTCCACGGCGAAGCCCGCCTCCTTGAAGGTGTCGATGTAGCGGTAGATGGTCCGCTGCGAAGTCTCCAGCTCTGCAGCAAGCTCATCCACCGTGTAGATGCGGTTCCCTGACATCAGGACTATCAGGCGCAGGATGCGGGATATTTTGGGCTGGTCCATGGGCTATTTCTTATCATCGAGACACTTATTGAAGTATTCAGCCACTCCGGAATTGCAGCAAAAAACATAACATCCTTTGACTCCGCGGGTAAGCAAAACACGGTAAATATTTTTTATATGTCTATCGTAAATGTCAGCATCACCAGTCTTTACATCCATGTTTTTCCCAGGAACTGCCACAAGTGTACCGGTTGATGAGTTGTAATCCAAGTCAGGGCCAATGATTACGCCCATGTAATCCAGTTCAAGACCCTGAATGGAAAAAATGCAGCCTATCTGATTGATTCCTTCGGGTTCAGTTGCCCACGTATCGGCACTGGAAGCATATTTCTCACGAAATGGAGGACGGGCTCTCACGGTGTTTGTCTCCCATGGCATCTGGAAATCGCCAATAATAACATCTTTCTTCAGGTCTCCGTTCGGTGCTAATTCCGTAGACCAGTGCCAGCAGTATCCGGCTGCGACACGAGCTGTTTTCCCGGCATCATGGATACTACGGATAGTATCATAAAGTGCTTGAGGAGAATCAAATACGCGAAAATCGTATTCTTCTTTTCTAAAAGTATGGTTAACGTTTCCAGAAGTCTTGAAGATGACATCGTCAATCCAATCCAGGTAATTATCGGACCCGTTGCAGCGGAACTGCGTTTTCAGTTCAAGTTCAAGGATTCGAATGTTACCAACAAAGTTATGGGTAGCATCGCTGATACACCTCTCTTTTGCCACCTGGGATTCAAGCTCTGCAATATCTTTTTCAAGTGAAGCCAATGTCTTGGCGAAAATACGCTCCTCGTATTCACTTCGCCTGGCAAGAAGAATGGAGTGTTGAGCTTGTTTCTTTCCAAGGGCCCTGCGTTTTTTCTCGAGTTCAGTAATAAATGAGGATTTGTCTTCTTCAAATTGTTGATGATAGCGGGAAGCGATTTGTTTAATTTGTTCTGACGTGCCAATTTCAGAGGACTTAACGGCTTGGGGATCATCAATGAAAAAAACGCATACCTTTGAACAGTATAACAGAGACATCGTCTGAGACAAAAAAGTCTGTTCATACTTCTTGTCAGTCATAAAGTTAGAGGATTTTCCTATCCGGTGTGCTTCATCAACAAGAAGGACATCAACCTCGCCTTCATTAAAATGATAAGGCTTGTAATCGAATATATTAGTAATCAAATCCCCGGCATTAGCAGCATCTTCGGGATTGCCAATTCCAACATTCCGCAATTTAAGTTTTAGATTTTCACGCAGAGCCTTTGATCTCGTGGTAAAATATACGTTTTTATAAAAACCAAACCGGGCTAACTCAGCCAAGACATGTAATGCTATCACCGTTTTTCCTGTACCTGGCCCCCCTTTTATAATAATAGCTGTTTTACCACCCGATTTTAGACATCGTTGGACCTCCGCGTAAATGCCATCGCTTGCGGTAATCTGCTCATCAAGGAGAGCATATTCGGAAATACCCTTGAACATATTTGCGGCGGAATCCAAAAGCTTTTTGGAAGGAAGGATTCTGCTGGATATCACCCGGTTAAAGATGGATAAGCCATCTCCCTTACTTAATAAGGTATTCAATCTTGCTGAGAGGGAAATAATCTCATTCTTTGAATAAAGAGTGAATCGCTTGCTCAAATCACGATACTGAGGAGCAAATAGATCGTTGGGATTAGTTTTGCTGGAGTAATTATAGCAATACGCCATTCCATCAAGGCGGCAATCCGAGGCAGATAGTGCCTCAACATAGTTTGACAGGTGACGATGGTAATTATCTACTTGTTTCAGAGGATGAGAGACAGGACGATATCCTCCACCTGTAAAAGCTTCAACCTCAAAGACGCCATTATCATAAATCTCATGCACCGAATCGTTACTCCACTGCTTCAATTCAATATGTATGACATGATAAAAACAATCATCCCCTTTCCCGTACATCATACAATCAATTCTTCCTCCATTGGGAACCTTGTATTCAAAGGAAATAACAGCATCATCTGAGACCCTCTCAGACATAAACAAGAGGGCTGCGATTGAATTGACATTTGCATGCCATGAATTCAGTTCAGAGGGACTATATCCAATATGATTGATAATAGCTCCCTCAACCATTTTGTTAACTAGCATCTGCCGCGACCAGTCAATAAAAAACTGCTTACGCGTGGCACTATAAATAACTCTTGACATTTAGTAAAAAATTCTCCACACTAATACTCCGTCAACAAAAACGACATATACAGCGGCAGGGTGAGCGTCTCACCGCTGCGGCCCACATTGTATTTCCCCAATTTGAGGGCACTGTCCACGTGATACACATCCTTGTTCTTCAGGATGGTCCTTGTACTCTTGATGTTCCCCGTGGCGGCTTTGACCTCCACCAAAGTACACTGACCCTTGTATCGCATCAGGAAATCCACCTCAAGCCCGGAATCCTTGTGGTAGTAATATAGTCCGCGCCCCATCTTGGAGAAAACGTCTGCAATGATATTCTCGAAAATCGCACCTTTGTACCCGAGCAGATTTCCCTGAAGGACATCGGCCTGCGTTCCCTGCTCCAGCATTGAGAGGAAAAGGCCGGTATCCCGCATATATACTTTGAACACATCTTCCTCGGCATTGCCGTCCAGGGGGAGCTGTGTCTGGGTAAGATTATAGCAGCGCACAATGATGCCGGCATCCTCTATCCATTGCAAACTGCCAAGATACTGGGAGGCACGGGCTCCCTTGCGGATGGTTGCGTACTGGAACTTCTTGTTCTCCTTGGAGAGTTGGCGCGGGATAGACTCGAAACTCTCGCGGATCTTGGACTTGTCGGCATCGGGGGCGTACTTGACCATATCGTCTTTGTATTCGTCCACGATGTTCCGCTGGACGGAGAGCACCTGGCCCATATCATGCGTATCCAGGAAGGTGCTCACCGCCTCGGGCATGCCTCCTACAACGACGTATTGCAGGAAGAGGTCATTGATACGCTTGTGTAAGGCTTCGGGAATGGGGCTTTCCGTTTCAAGGCTCTCCCTCAGCAGTCCGATAATCTGGTCCGTGATGCCATTTGCCCAGAGGAATTCTTCTAAATCCAGCGGGTTCATTTCTACGATGGTCTCATAACCGACCGGCACGGATGTGCCTTTGGTCTTGTCTTTCTTTTTGTCGGTGCTCCCGTAGCCGCTCACGCCCAGCAGGGAGCCGGTGCAGATGACATCGTACCGACCGTCGGTCTTGAAGAATTTCAGGGCGGTACGGGCTTCCGGGCATTCCTGCAACTCATCCAGAATGAGGCAAGTCTGACCAGGAATGAAGGTGGCTCCCGGGACGATGGCCGTGAGGTTCATTACAATGTCATCCACCTTCTTGGAGCCCTGAAAGGCGACTTTGGCCTCCGGCTGCTCGAAGAAATCGATATAAACGGTATGGGTGTAATTCTCCCCGGCAAACTGCCGGACAGAGAAGGTTTTTCCGCACTGTCTGACTCCCTTGATGACAAGGGGCTTGCGGACGGGCTTATTTTTCCAATCCTTTAGGACTGATTCTATCTTTCTCTTAAGCATATAACACTTTTTCAAGCGAGTTTTCTATGCAAAGATACACTTTTTCAAGCGAGTTTTAATAGCACCGTTATACTTTTTCTATTTGATGATAAACGTCGGAAAAGACGAAATTTCGAACCAGAGACTTGCGGTACTCGGTGTCTGAGAGCCGGTCGAATTTGACGACTTCGTTGATGGGTTCGAATTGGATGAGGTCTGCGTATTTCATTGCTGCGGGTTTGTTAGCAAGTTGTTGTATTGATGCCGGTGAGGTCCAAGGCGTACTGTTTGTCGTTTGGGAACAGGTAGTAATGCCAGTCTCCGGCAACGGGATGCTCAAGTTTGAGGATAAGCTGCCTGCCGGTCATGGCTTCCTTAAGAAAGGCGTTGAGGTTAATTTTAAGTGTAGGTTCGAAAAGTATGTTGAAATTTTCAATAGAGAGGGTGCCGTCTATGGTATTCTCTGCCATTATGGATTTGAGCGCATCCCAGGCTTTTACCGGAAGGAATCGGCTGGAGAGGTCTTCGTCTTTTATGGCTTCTGCGAGTGCTGTGCCCAGGTTCACGTAGGTGTAGCCTGGGAGGAGTTTCTCGGAAAGGACGAGACTGGTTGACCTGTCAAATGTCATTAAGTGTATGGGGTTGTGCTTAAATCGTGTAAATATACGAATTTTCTTCGACAGTTTTTGACAATGAGGGTAGAAAAGTGTAGTTGAGGGTAAAAAAAGAGACCCCCGGACGGTGCCTCGATGTCTGGGTCTCCGTCGGAATGTTCTATCCGTATCTTGTGACCGGGACCGCTCGAGTTTGGCCTCAACAGATATCCCCGTCATTTTGCCAAACCGAAAATAGTTCGTATATTGCACCGATTATATGTCAATCGGTTAATGTTGAAATAATGCGTAATATGAAAAAAATGGTTTACAGCGCTCCTGAAGCGGATTTGCTCATGGCTGCCGCAGAATTCAGTTTCATGTCCAACAAACTTCCGGATCCTACGATTCACGAGGAAGAGGAGCTTTAATTCACATTCAGGGTATGAGAAAGTATAGTTTTCTTGCTGCCGTTGCTGTTTTTGTCTTAGCCTCTTCTTGTACTACCGAAGAGCCTGCCGCTCCCGTTATTCAGGATGACGGTGTGAAGACTGTGAATTTCCGGATCACCGCGTCCGCTTCTCCGTACACCGACGGTGAAACGAAAGTCGCCTATAATGACGGTGATACCAAGTTCTCGTGGGAGGGCGATGAAGTACTGACGATAGCTTATGGCAAGACTGCAAGCCGCTCCGCCGCCAATCTTCCCAAGCTCAGCACCGTTTCTGACGCCCCCGGGACTTTCGAAGGCTCGGTCACTTTTGCCGATGGGTTCGGCCCGGATGACATTCTCGGAGTAGTTGCGCATAATTCAGCCGCCACTCCGTCTTTTTACTACAATACAAGTTATACTCCAAATACCCGGGTAAACATTCCGTGCAACTCCTATCAGACGCAGGAGAAAAACGGCGTGTTGAATCCGAGGTATGCTCCCTTTTACGCAATGGTAAGCGGGTCCGACCTTACCGAACAGGATGGGACCTATACTGTTGACAACCTGCAGCTCAGGCCTGCTTTCGCCTTCATTGAACTGAATATCTACGGGACCGACGGCGAAGGCAACAAGGCTCCCGGGATGGAACCTGACGAAGTCCTCGAGAGGGTTGATTTGTGCAACTATACAGGCAACTATCTGGCTGCATCCCCGAAAATCGGGCTGAACGCTTCAGGGGATCCGGTCTTTCTGTTCACTGACGGCGGCCGTCACGCAGGAGTGGCCCTTACCGAGCCGGTGACAATCCTTGACAAGACCAAGGAAAACGGAGTGAAAGTCTTTGTCCAGACCTTCGGCCGCGGGGCCAGTTACAGTACCGCCATTCACAACATCCTCATCAAGACCAACAAAGCCTATTATACCACCAGCGGTACGTTCTCAAAGACTTACAGCCGTGTTGCCGGTGACATCCATAAATGGGGCATCAACCTTGCCGGCAGCACCTTTACTCGTGCGTCCGTCCGTTATTATGTCGATGGTGACGAGACAGTCTCTTACGCCCTTGACGAGCTTCCCGCTTCGTACTCTTCGCTGAAGGCGGTCGTTCCGGAGAATACACGCGTCCCTCTCACCCTTGAGTCGCTGCAGGCCCTCAGGGCGGAGATTGACGGGCAGGAAACGGCCGTTGACATAGACCTTAGCGGTGTCCGGTATTTTGCAACGTCCGATGACAATATTTTCCCTGTTGTCTTCGGCAACGGCACTGCAGCAAATGCCTGCAAAAAAATCAGGTCCATCAAGTTCCCCTCGAATACCACCTTTATCGAAAGCCGCGCTTTCATGAATTGCTCTTCCCTTGAGGCTGTGGATCTGACTAATATCAAGTCAATCCGCTCCCAGGCATTCAATGCTTCCGGCCTGAAGAAACTCGAGATCCCCAGCAGTGTCTATAATATCGGTGGTTCCACGAATTCTGCAGGGCGCGTGTTCCAGTTCTGCTACCAGCTTGATACAGTGAAGTTCAATGCCATAAACAACAGCAGTTCCTCATCTGCAGCCAATGCCATCAACATGTTCGCATGGTGGACCGGAAACAGCCAGGGCAGCAGCGATGCCCACATCAACGATACCGACGGCTGGGTGCTTATCATCGGTGATAACGTGAACAAGATCAATTCCAATAACTTCTGCATCCAGAACCGCCTGCTCAAGAAGATAGTGTTCATGACGAATACCGACATGACCGGCAGCGCCACCGCATTCAGGCAGCTGACAGCCCTTGCGGAAGTTGAATGCCATACGGCCACACCTCCTGCCTTGAACACCAGCAACAATACCTGGTTCCACAGCGGCGCTCCAATCCAGACCGGCGGAAGCGTCCCGGCCGCAAACAGGAAACTGATAGTTCCTAAAGGCGCCGGTGATACCTACAAGGATACTGCGCCCTGGACTTATCTCATAACAACCCTCGGGTTCAATGTGGTAGAGCAGGATTTCGAATAACCGGATTTTGCTTTCAATATCGGACCGGCCCTTGTGACCGGTCCTTTTTTATGGTCATATCCGCCCGGAGCATCTGCGCGGCACAAGTTTTGCACTTTGGCACGATTCGGTTTTATGCAGAAAGTGAATATAGGATTATGTTAGAAACGTCTCTTCCCAAATGTGCCTGTGGCATACTGCTGGCAGCCATGCTGTCATTGCCTCAGTATCAGGCTTCAGCACAGCAGCGCAGGCTCACCCTGCAGGAGTGCCGGGATCTCGCGGTACAGAACAGCCGCACCCTTGAGCAGTCCCGTACCGAGCTGGAAATGGCAGGATATGACCGTAAAATCGCATTTGCCAACTATTTCCCCAATATCAATGCGACAGGGGCATATCTTCACAATAACCGCAATCTGTCCCTTATAAGCGACAAAGGCTCCACGGTGCTGCGCAATCTCGGTTCCGCGGCCCAGTTGGCTGCTGCCGGATCCATACAGAACGCTTTCGGCTCCGTGCTGAGCCAGATCGGCAACAATGCCGGAGGCCTGCTTGACGCCGCCGTCCAGAATTTCCAGCAGATGATTGCCTCCAATCCGGCTGCGATGGCCGAACTTGCCGGCAGCCCCCTGTGGCAGTCGGTCGTACAGGCCCTTGGCAACGCCGATGCCAATGCCCTTATGCAGTCGCTGCTCAGCGGGGTGAACATGCCTTCGATTTCGGGTCCTGTCAATGAGCTCGGGAAGAGCATAGACGACGCCCTCCATCTGGATATCAGCAATATGTATGTCGGGGTGATATCCCTCCAGCAGCCCGTATTCATGGGCGGCAAGATAGTGCTGTCAAACCAGATGGCCCGTCTTGCGGAAGAACTCGCGCGCAGCCGCTATGATGCCGGTTATGCCGACATCGTCGTGGATGTGGACAAGGCATACTGGCAGATTGTCTCGATATCTGCCAAGAAAAAGCTTGCCGGGAATTATTCCGAACTGCTCCATCAGCTTGAAAAGGACGTGGAAGTCTCCGTGAAAGAGGGCGTGGCCACAAAATCCGATGCGCTCCAGATAAAGGTTAAGGCCAACGAAGCCGACATGATGCTTACCAAGGCCGTAAACGGGCTGTCGCTTGCCAAGATGCTGCTCTGCAAGCAGACCGGCCTTCCGCTTGATACACCGATAGTCCTTGCCGATGAAGATGCCGGCGCGATCAGCGACCCGGGACAGGATTCCTTCAAGGAGATGGACAAGGTGTTCGATGACAGGCCGGAGATACGCAGCCTTTCACTTGCGAGTGGCATATATGACAAGAAAATAGGCATAGCCCGCAGCGAGATGCTCCCCAAGGTGCTTCTTACGGCCGATTTCATGGTCAGCAATCCCAATGCTTTCCATGGTTTCGACAATGGCTGGAACGGAGGACTTTTTTCGGCCGGGGTCGTCGTGAACATCCCGCTTTTCCATGGGACCGAAAACCTGCAGAAGACCCGCAAGGCCAAGGCTGAGGCCCGCCTGTACCGCTCCAAACTGGAGGATGCCAAGGCCATGATAACCCTACAGGTGTCGCAGTGCCGGCACAATGTCCAGGAGGCGCGCCAGAAGCTCAGCATGTCATCGGGGAACCTTGCGTCGGCAGAAGAAAACCTCCGTATGGCGACGGCCGGTTTTGAGGCGGGCGTGATAGATACAAATACGGTGCTTGCAGCCCAGACCGCCTGGCTGAAGGCCAATACGGAACAGATCGAGGCGGGTATAGACCTGCGTGTGGCAGAGGCCATGCTGCGCAGGGCTGAAGGTGAAATAAATGCAGAATAGATAATTGGTTATGGCTAAAAAGAATTACAATTTGCTCGTCGGGATTATCGCCCTGGTGGTGATATTGCTTGTTATCGGTATTGTCGGATACATTGTTTCCAAGCCGCTTCCTGTCCTTATGCAGGGTGAGGTTGAAGCCACTGAATACAGGGTATCGGGAAAAGTCCCGGGGCGTATCGAGGAATTCCGTGCCGAGGAAGGACAATATGTCCATAAGGGAGATACGCTTGTCGTCATAGATTCGCCGGAGATACGCTCCAAGATCGCCGAGGCCAACGCCGCCAAGGCGGCCGCTTCTGCTCAGAACCGCAAGGCGGCCAACGGAGCCCGCGCCGAGCAGATCACCGGGGCCTACGAACTCTGGCAGCAGGCCAGGGTGCAGGAAGAGGTTATGCGCAAGTCTTTCGAAAGGGTGCAGAAACTCTTCGACCAGAGCGTCATTTCTGCCCAGAAGTATGACGAGACGAAGGCGAAATACGATGCGTCCGTGGCTCAGGCGAAGGCTGCAAAGAGCCAGTATGACATGGCGGTGGCCGGCGCCCGGCAGGAAGACAAGGATGCGGCCCGTGCGCTGGTGGACAGGGCCAATGCTGCGGTCGAACTTGTAAATTCATATACTTCGGAACTATATCTTGTATCTCCTGTCGACGGTATAGTCACTGACCGTTATCCCAAGGTGGGAGAACTCGTCGGCCAGGGTGCTCCTATAATGACTGTCCAGGACATGGGTGACCTCTGGCTCACTTTCAATGTCCGTGAGGACCGTCTGCACGGGATAAAGAAGGGCGACAAACTCTCGCTTACCGTCCCGGCCCTTGACGGGAAGGCCCTGACGGCTACTGTCTATTATATGCGCGCCCGCGAGTCGTTCGCTACCTGGAAGGCCACCCGCGAGATAGGGGAGTTCGATACCAAGACTTTCGAAGTCCGTGCCCGTCCGGACGAGGTTCCGGAGGGTCTCCTCCCTGGTATGTCGGTGCTCGTCGAAGACTGAACCGTCCATATTGAAGGCACTGGCGATGAAAGACCTCATTAACGTAATACTGAGGGAATTGCGGATTATCCGCATCCGCCCGGTGTACATCCTGGCTTCGGCCGGGGTGCTGATTTTCAATGTCATTTTCTATCTGACCTTTTTCCGCCAGGGCCTTCCGCAGGATCTTCCCGTGGGGCTTGTGGATATGGACGGCAGTTCGACATCCCGGTCATTCGCCCGCCAGCTCGATGCCACATCCCTGTCGAGGGTGATCCGCTACGGGGACATCCATCTTGCCCGGCAGGATATGGAAAAGGGGAGGATAACTTCGTTCGTGTATATTCCCGAGCATTTCAATTCGCAGGTGCAGGCCGGCCTGCAGCCGAAACTGGAACTTTATTTCAATTCCCTGTATTTCGTGGGCGGAGCGCTTTCCTACAAGAGCCTGCTGGAAATGGCAAACCTTACCTCCGGAGCCGTGCAAAGGGAACAATTGAGAGCCCGCGGGAAGACCGATGCGGAGATAATGGCCACCATCAAGCCCATAGTCGTAGAGCCGCATCAGATCGGCAATCCGATGACCAACTACGGGGTGTATCTCAACGGGGTGCTGCTGCCGGGAATCCTCGAGATGATAGTCATCCTGCTTACCATCTATGCCGTGGGGTCTGAACTGAAATACGGCACTTCCCGGCATCTTATGCGCACAGCCGGTTCGCTTGACAAAGCCCTGACCGGAAAGATGCTTCCGTACACGGTGATTTTCGTCGTCCTGGGGGTCCTCCTGGAGCTATTCCTGTTCGGGCCCATGCATTATCCCATAAAGGGGGCCGTCGGCTGGATGATTCTCGACACAGTACTTCTGGTAGTGGCCTCCGAGGCGCTCGGGCTATTCATTATCAGCCTGTTCCCTGTGCTCCGCCTTGCCATAAGCGTCGGCGCCATAGTGAGCGTACTGGGAATATCGCTTGCCGGGTTCACGCTCCCTGTGGAGGTCATGCCGGTATGGATACAGGGCTTTTCCGCAATTTTCCCGCTGCGTCATTTCTACATGTTCCACGTACAGGAGACGATCTTCGGGACAGGATTTGCCGGATGGTGGCAGGAAGTGATTCATCTGTTGTTGTTTATGTTCATCCCGCTGGTGTTCAGGCGCCGTCTGGAGGATGCCTATATGAATGAGGACTATGAAAGGGATTAAAACAGAATTGAAGGCCCGTCTGGATGATTTCCTGTCCACTTTCGTGCGGGAACTCAGGATGATATTCACCGACAGCGGCGTGCTTGTCATATTCTTCATAGGCGGCCTGTTATACCCCGTGCTGTACAATATTATCTACATGAACGGCACCCTGGATGAGATGCCGGTGGCCGTAGTGGACTGCTCCGGCGGACAGTACAGCAACCGTTATCTCCGCAAGGTTGACGCCACGAGGGAATGCGAGATCCTTCTCCACTGCGCATCGATGCAGGAGGCCGAAAGGCTGATGCAGCAGCGCAAGATCCATGGAATCATTTATATACATTCCGATTTCGACGCCAATATAGCCCAGGGGCGGCAGGGAACCGTATCGACATATTCCGATATGTCCAGTTTCCTCTATTACAAGAGCCTTACCATGGCGGCGAACCTTGCGATGCTCGATGAACTGCATACGATACAGCTGGAACACTATTCCATGTCCGGAATGGACGGGAAAACGGCGTCGCAGCTCGTGCAGCCGGTGCTTTATGACGAGAACCTGCCTTATAACAAACCGTTCTCATATACCATCTTCTTCATCTCCGCCGCCCTTATGCTGGTCCTGCAGCAGACCATGTTCTATGGGAGCGCCCTGCTTGCCGGAACCCAGAGGGAGCGTGGCAGGAGCCTGTCACTCATCCCGGACCATCTCAAGCGCGGGTATGGGATGGGAAGGGTAGTCCTGGGAAGGGGAGCCGCTTACTTTACCGTCTATATGGTCGTCGGCACAATCGTGCTGCTGCTCATACCGTGGCTTTTCCATCTGCCCCAGAGGGCCGGTTTCTGGGAGATAATCATACTCCTGGCGTTTTTCCTCATTGACTGCATATTCTTCACTTTCACCTGGTCTGCACTTATCAACAAGCGTGAGACCGTATTCGTGCTTTTCCTGTCGATATCGCCCATCCTCCTGTTCCTTACCGGTTTTTCCTGGCCGGAATCGTCGATACCTGCCTTCTGGAGATATTTCTCATATCTTTTCCCCTCGACGTTCGGTTGCCGTGCATTCATTAACCTGAATACCGCAGGAGCCACTCTATTCGGAATAGCGCCCGAGATGTATGCCCTTACAGTTCAGACGCTTGTCTATTATTTCCTTGCCAATGCTGTGACGTATGCCGAGAACAAGATTTTCGAGAACAGGGACAAAATCGAGGCAATCCGCGATAAGGTGAACCGCCGTCGCGGGCTCGACTCGGAAGAGACACGGCGGATAATAGAAGGTGATTGAGGTCAGGGATTGCCGCTGTTCCGATTTATTTGCTATATTTGAAAGAATTTGGTGAACAGCAACAACTAAATACTTTTCAAATGAGTCAGTCAACCAACAAAAAGGGAAGTATCCTCGCAATAGTGATGATGTTCTTCCTGTTCTTTATGATTGCCTTCGTGACCAACCTCTGCTCACCCATGGCAACCGTGGTGAAACAACAGTTCGGCGCTTCCGAGCTTATGGGTCAGGTTGGCAACTATGCCAACTTCATCGCCTACCTGCTCATGGGTATCCCTGCAGGAATGCTCATTTCCAAGTTCGGATATAAGAAGACCGCGCTTGCAGCCATTCTGGTAGGTATCCTCGGCATAGCCCTCGAATTCCTCAGCGGACAGGTGGCAAGCTACGGCGTGTATGTGCTTGGCGCCTTCATCAGCGGCCTGTGCATGTGCATGCTCAATACAGTGGTCAACCCGATGCTCAACATCCTCGGCGGTGGCGGCAAGAAAGGCAACCAGCTCATCCAGATCGGCGGTTCCTTCAATTCAGCCGGCGCCGTCATCGTTTATATCCTCATGGGTGCCCTCGTCGGTACCGTCACGGAAAAGACCTCGATCTCCGATGTCACTCCTGCGCTTTTCATAGCCCTCGTGATATTCGCCCTGGCTTTCCTCGTTCTCTTCTTCACCCATATCGATGAGCCTGAGCAGGCACCCGTCCAGCTGAGCCTTGTCGGCGGTGCGCTCAAGCACAGGCATTTCGCCCTCGGCGCCCTCGCCATCTTCCTGTACATGAGCGTCGAGGTGGGTACTCCTACCTACATGGTTTCTTATCTCCAGAGCCCGGCAGTGGGCATCTCCATGGAGGTCGCGGCCCTCATCGCGGCGGTTTACTGGTTCATGATGTTCATCGGCCGTACCGTCGGAGGTGCCATCGGCGGAAAGGTCAGCAGCCGCACCATGGTAAGCACCGTGGCCGCAGTGGCATGCATCCTCATAGCCCTTGGAATATTCCTGCCTTCCACACTCACCGTCAAGGTTCCGGGCATCGACTGGGCCAACCTCAGCGTCATCTGGGTGCCGGTTCCCGCCGGCATGGCTGCTTTCCTGCTCGTGGGCCTCTGCACCTCGGTCATGTGGGGCGGTATCTACAATATGGCAGTCGAAGGACTCGGCAAATACACTGCAGCCGCTTCCGGCATATTCATGACGATGGTGTTCGGCTGCGCCGTCATGGTGGCCATCCAGGCAGCCCTGTACGACAGGATAGGCCTCTACAGCTACTTCGTGCCTCTGTGCTGCGCCGCTTACATCCTTTTCTATGCCCTTGTCGGCAGCCGTGTCTCCAAACGTGAAGAATAGCCATGAAAGATCTCGTAATAGGCATAGACGTAGGCGGACAGACCGCTAAATGCGGCGTGGTTGACGCCAGGGGCAACGTGGTGGCCCAGAGCATCGTAGTCTCGAACGCACACGACGATGCTTCCGAATTCGTCGCTGAGCTTGCAAAGGCGCTTGAGAGGCTCATCGCCGATGCCGGCGCAAAAGGACGCATCCGCGGAATAGGCGTCGGCATACCCAACGGAAACTATTATACAGGTACCGTCGAGAATGCGGTGAATCTCACTTGGGGCCGCAGCGGCAGCATTCCCTTTGCAAAGATGCTGAGCGAGGCTATGGGTGGCATTCCCGTCGCGCTTACCAATGATGCCAATGCGGCTGCCATGGGCGAGATGACCTATGGTGCCGCCCGCGGCATGAAGGACTTCATAATGATAACCCTCGGCACCGGTGTCGGCTCCGGAATAGTCATAAACGGAGAAGTGGTTTACGGTCACGACGGATTTGCCGGCGAACTGGGCCACTGCACCGTGGTC
>ERZ842401.2353-NODE-2353-length-25369-cov-4.745793_pt1 | contig 25369 bp, 21 predicted proteins | sample MGYA00521270_ERZ842401 | MGnify/ENA primary metagenome ERZ842401 (study PRJEB31892, sample SAMEA3878208) | bioreactor metagenome | biome: Moose rumen | place: Sweden | collected 2011-10 | study: EMG produced TPA metagenomics assembly of the PRJEB12797 data set... | reverse complement strand
GGTAAAAATTAGGGATTCTCTTTTGCCGTATAATATTCCCTCCGCTGATTCTGAAAATGCTCTTAAAATAATAGATGTTATTTTTAACGCTTTAGACGATGACCCATCTACAGTTTTTACCGAAGGCGGAATTATAAAAGCTGGCTGGTCAAAAGACCTTGATTATTGGCGCGGAATACAATCGAATTTTAATGAAACGCTAGAATCCTATGCAGAAGAGGAGCGTCAAAAAACATCTATACAAAATCTTCGTATACGAAAAAATGGTAATCTCGGCTATTTTATAGAGGTAACTCGGGGAAAACTAGATAAAGTTCCTTCCCACTTTATTATGAAGCGGACGCTTGTGAATGCGGAGCGATATACAACGGAGCGTTTGCAAGAGCTTGAATCAAACTTAAATGAAAGTGAAGGGCATATTTTAGACCTAGAACACGACTTATTCATAGAAATTCGTGAAAATCTAAAACAATATGTGCCATATTTGCAAGAAGTTGCGCATGAAATTGCTTATGTAGACACCATTGCTTCTTTTGCGCAAGCTACAATAACAAATGCTTGGGTTAAACCATACATTTGTACGGATTTAGTTTTTGACATTGTAGGCGGTCGCCATCCTGTTGTAGAAAAACATTTGCCGTCTGGGGAATTTGTTCCAAATGACATTTCTATTCGCTCCCCATCGGATTTTTTTGAGGACGAACATACTTCTTTTGCACTTATTACAGGTCCGAATATGGCAGGAAAATCAACCTATATGCGACAAAATGCCTTGATTGCGATTTTGGCACAAATGGGGGCTTGGGTGCCTGCGGATTATTTAAAACTCGGGGTTATAGACAAAATATTTACTCGTGTCGGCGCAAGCGATGATTTAACTTTAGGTCAATCTACATTTATGGTTGAAATGATTGAAACTTCATATATTTTATCTTCGGCAACAGAAAACAGCTTTATTCTTTTAGATGAAATAGGCAGAGGTACAAGTACTTATGACGGAGTTGCAATTGCCTGGTCTGTGGCGGAGCATATTGCAGAAAAAATCAAAGCTCGTTGTATTTTTGCGACACACTATCACGAATTAAATGTTATGACAAACACTTATCCTCAAATCAAAAATTACAGAATTACTGTCAGTGAAGAAGACGGACATATTGAATTTTTAAGAAAAATAGTTCAAGGGGGGGCAAGCCGCAGCTATGGTATTCAAGTTGCGAAAATGGCAGGATTACCATCATCCGTTATTAAACGTTCAAAAGAACTTATGGACAGAATGCAAAAGGATAATTCAAATAATCTTGCCTCCAGAAAAAGAAATTCGGATGCTCCCGAAGTTTCAGTTCCGCAATTAACACTTTTTCAATAATTAATTTATGATTTTATCACGCAATTTCTTTAATCCTGCGCCATAAAAATATTTTAACTGCTCAGGGAAGTGCCTTTCAATATCGGAAATGCACATATTATTCATTATAAACCCTTTTGTTAATCTGACAATTTCAGGATTTTTTGTCCAAAGGAATTCTGTTGAAGCTTTTCTTATATTAAATATTTCGCCTAAAAAACATTCTTCATCATCAATTGCAATGAATAAAAGTCTTTGGTTAGGCGGTGTCGGCAGCATAAGAGAATTGATTTCCGTAAAAACGGTACCGAAATTAGAGCGAAAGCCTTCACCCAAACCTGTTATTTTTATGCTTAAGCCTCTATTATAAGCATCCAAAAGATGGCTTTCAAGATATTTGAAATCTTGTCCCCAAACTTCTATAAAAATATTTTTCTTAGCGGCTTTGATTGCTTCAATTATTTTATCAACAATGGGAAGATAACCCGTTATAGGTAGAACCGGTTCACTATAATTTTCTTTTATATCGGGTAATTTTTTATCCAAAAAATCAAGTGTTGAATTTATTTTCTTTTTGTAATTTTTTACCAAATCTTTAGGGTTTACCGGTAAATATTTTGCGGGTTTATTATTGTCACAAATAACGATATTATCAGCCTCAAGCGCTTTCAATGTATCATATGCTCTGGCTTGCGGAATATTTGAAAGCTTGCTCACTTCATAACCCGTTAAAGGGCTTTTCTTTAAAAGTGCCAAATAAACCTTTGCTTCATAACTGTTAAGCCCTATCTGGCGTAATTTTTCAACAAGTTCTTCCATAGAAAGATAATACCAAATTTTTTAAAATTTATCAAGGCAGAACTTATAACGTAAAATTTCAGTTTTTTAAAGATAAGATTAAAATAGGGGTTGAAAAGTTTTAAAAAAAGTTTTAATATATAAATTGCATTGATACTTATTAAAAGGAGAACGTTATGCCTGCATTCATAGAAGATATAGAAGCTCGTCAAATTTTGGATTCCAGAGGAAATCCAACCGTTGAAGTTGATGTGAAATTATCAGGCGGAGTAAGAGGCAGAGCCGCTGTTCCATCGGGGGCTTCAACCGGAATTTACGAGGCGCTTGAACTTCGAGACGGTGATGAGCGTTGTTACAAAGGAATGAGCGTTTATAAGGCAGTAGATAACGTTAACAATATAATTGCACCTGAGCTTGTCGGAGAAGATGCTTCCAACCAAGAGAGAATTGATAATTTGATGATAACCCTTGACGGTACGGAAAATAAATCAAAACTCGGTGCTAACGCAATTTTGGGGGTATCTCTTGCAACTGCAAAAGCATCAGCCAATGCTTGCAAATTACCATTATACAGATACCTTGGAGGTATAAGCGCGTGTACACTTCCTGTGCCGATGTTGAATGTTATTAACGGAGGAGTTCATGCCGATAACAATATTGATTTTCAGGAATTTATGATTGCACCTGTCGGAGCAGGAAATTTTCAAGAAGCTATTCAGATGGGAGCAGAAGTCTTTCATTCATTGAAATCTGTTCTAAGAGATATGGGACTTCCAACGGCAGTCGGTGATGAAGGGGGTTTTGCCCCTGATTTAAAATCAAATGAAGAAGGTTTGGATATTATTCTTAAAGCCATTGAACGTGCAGGTTTTTCAATTCAGGATGACATAAAAATTTGTCTTGATGTTGCAGCTTCCGAATTCCATCAAGACGGTAAATACGCATTGAAGGGTGAAAATAGAGTGTTGTCAAGCGAAGAAATGGTTAACTTTCTTGAGAGCTGGGTTGATAAATACCCTATAATTTCACTTGAAGACGGTATTGCCGAACAAGATTGGGAAGGTTGGGAACTGCTTTCAAAACGATTGGGTGAAAAATGCCAGCTTGTAGGGGACGATCTTTTTGTTACAAACACAAGACGTCTGGCTGAAGGAATAAGAAGATGTGTCGGAAATTCAATACTAATCAAAGTTAATCAAATAGGGACACTTTCTGAAACACTTGATGCAATTGCGATGGCTCACGCTTCAGGTTACACCGCAATAACTTCACACCGTTCGGGAGATACGGAAGATACCTTTATTGCAGATTTGGCTGTTGCTACAAATTGCGGACAAATAAAAACAGGCTCGGTTTCACGTTCCGAACGTATAGCAAAATATAATCAACTTATAAGAATTGAGCAAGAACTCGGTACTGCTGCAAGATATTTGGGACTGCAAGCTTTTAGCTCTGAAAAACAAAACTGTTGTCAATCTTTCAGATAAACTAAAATCTAATATCTTCAAATGTCTTAGAACCATCAATATACCTGTAGTACGTATTATCTTTAAAATATATTCCATCTACTGTGGTAAATTGATAACCTTGAATGTTTGCTTGAACCATATCGTTATCAATGCCATTTTTGGGAATATAGTATATATCAGGTAATAAAGTGAAATTTTCTTTTGCCGGATTCCATACGTAATGCTTTTGATGCATATATAAACCGTCATCATCTACAATTTGACAATAAACACATTTCGCATATGTTTCCCTTAACCCTTGTTTAGATGCAATATTTTTTACGATATCATCATTACACTTAGCCTTACCGTAAATTTTTGACGGTTTTGTATAATACTGTGGAGCATAAACTTTTTTTGTCGTAGAGATATTAGTTAAAATTTCATTAATATTATCAGCCATTGCTGTACCGTTTTTATCATTTAGCAAAAGAGTATAATGCAACGCAAAGCTAAACAATAAAATAATCGCAAAAATTCTAAAATGTTTCATATATTATCTCTCTCTCCATACTTTTTTAATAATACAATATTTATTTTGATTAATCAATTATTTATAAATTAAAAAGACACCGCCTAATATTAAGCGGTGCCTTTATGTATTGTGAAATATAATTACGCTTTTGCTTGGTAATCTCTTATTTCACCGTTGAAAGCATCAATATAAATTTGTTTTATATCAGCCATCAAAGGATAAGCAGGGTTTGCACCCGTGCATTGGTCGTCATAAGCCAATTCAACCATTTCATCTAATTTTTTGTTGAATTCTTCTTCTGTTACGCCAAAATCTTTGATAGACATCGGTAAATTCATATCCCTCTTCAAACTTACAAGATATTGAATTAATGCTTCAACCTTTTCTTCGTCGTTATTTCCGCCAAGATTTAATTCATCTGCAATCTGACCATATTTAGCCTTAGCGTTAGGGAACTTGTATTGAGGGAAGATGCATTGCTTGTTAGGTGCATCTGATGCATTAAATTTAATGATTTGTCTTATTAATAAAGCGTTAGCTACACCATGCGGAACGTGGTATTTTGCGCCAAGTTTATGAGCCATTGAATGACATAAACCAAGGAATGAATTGGCAAAAGCCATACCTGCAATTGTTGCTGCATAATGCATTTTTTCTCTTGCAATAGGATCGTTCGCACCTTCGTTATATGAACGAACCGCATATCTTTGAATTAATTTTGCAGCCTCTAAAGCATTTGAATTAGTAAAGTTTGTTGCCATTGCTGAAACATAAGCTTCAATCGCGTGAACCATAGCATCATATCCGGAAGCTGCAGTCAAGCCCTTAGGCATTCCGTCAACAAAATTAGGATCGATAATTGCCATATTAGGCGTTAAGGCATAATCTGCTATTGCATATTTTACCTGTGTTTCATCATCAGTGATAATCGCAAACGGTGTAACCTCAGAACCAGTTCCTGAAGTTGTCGGGATTGCAACCATTATAGCCTTTTTACCTAATTCGGGAATTGAACAAATTCTCTTTCTGATATCCATAAATCTCATTGATATATCAGAAAAATCAGTATCCGGCTGTTCATACATTAACCACATAATCTTTGCGGCATCCATAGGTGAACCGCCGCCTAATGAAATAATAACATCAGGTTCATACGGCCTTATTATATCCATTGCCTGTTTAATTGTTGAAAGTGTAGGATCAGGCTTTACATCAAAGAAAATCTGATAATCAATACCGATATCATCTAAAACATCCGTAATACTATACACAGCACCGGAATTGAACAAAAATCTGTCTGTGACAATAAAAGCACGTTTTTTACCCTTCAATTCGCGAAGCGCTAAATCAACAGCACCTCTTTTAAAATAAACTTTTGGCGGAATTTTAAACCAGAGCATGTTTTCTCTCCTTTCTGCCACTGTTTTATAATTCAATAAATGTTCTACCCCTATATTACCCGAAACGGCATTGCCGCCCCAAGAACCACAACCTAACGATAATGACGGCTCAAGTTTGAAATTATATAAATCTCCGATTCCGCCCTGTGATGACGGTTGGTTAATTAATACACGGCAAGTAGGCATCTTCTTTGCATATTCATCAATTCTGTTTTGTGTTCTTGCATCAGTGTATAAAACCGATGTATGACCAGGCCCGCCTTTTGATACAAGTTCATATGCCATTTCTGAAGCTTGTTTGAAGTCTTTTGCCTTGTACATTGTAAGTACAGGTGATAATTTTTCTCTTGAAAACGGATCTTCCCAATCCAAATTTTCTCTTTCAACAAGAAGTATTTTTGAGTGATCAGGTGCTTTAATTCCTGCCATTTTAGCAATTTTAACGGCGCTTTGGCCTACTATCGCAGGGTTTGCCGTTCCCCTTTTTGGATCAATCAAAGGCAGAGTTTCTAATTTTTTGATTTCAGACTTATTCAGTATATATGCGCCTCTAAATTCAAATTCATCTCTAACCTGTTGATATACGCTATCAACAACAATTACTGATTGTTCAGATGCGCAAATCATACCGTTATCAAAAGTTTTTGACATCAATATTGAAGATACCGCCATCTTTATATCTGCAGTCTCATCAATCACGGCAGAAACATTACCGGGCCCTACGCCCAGTGCAGGGTTTCCTGATGAATAAGCAGCTTTAACCATTCCTGGACCGCCTGTTGCCAAAATACAAGCTATATCAGAATGCTTCATTAATTGTCCCGATAATTCAACTGACGGAATATCAATCCATCCGATTATATCTTCAGGTGCGCCTGCTTTCACTGCAGCATCTAATACAACTTTTGCCGCTTCAATTGTAGATTTTGTTGCACGTGGGTGTGGTGAAAAGATTATACCGTTTCTCGTTTTTAACGCAATTAATGATTTGAATATAGCAGTTGAAGTCGGGTTTGTTGTAGGAATAATTCCTGCAATAATTCCAAGCGGCTCCGCTACAATCTTTGTTCCGTTAATTTTGTCCTCTTTAATAATTCCGCAAGTTTTAGCAGATTTATGTTTATTATAAATGTATTCACTTGCAAAGTGATTTTTAATGATTTTATCCTCAACTACACCCATACATGTTTCTTCAACAGCCATCTTTGCAAGAGGAATTCTTGCCTTGTCTGCAGCCGTTGCCGCAGCTTTAAAAATTCTATCTACTTGCTCTTGGGTAAATGTAGAGTAAATCTTTTGAGCCTTCTTTACTCTATCAATGAGTAATTCAAGCTGTTCGGCAGTATCAACAAGAGTAGATTTTTTTAATGACTTCTCAAGTGATTCTACGTTCTTTTTGCTTTTTGTTGCCATAATAGTGTATCCTCCTTTTAAAATGTGAAAGTGTTTTTTAATTTGTGATTTATTTCACAATTACATTTTACATTATAAACCTAAAAAAGCAAGTGTATTTTGTACAATTTTTATATAATCCTTACTTCTTTAAGGCCATTTTAGGATTTAGTGTATTATATTATTTTTATTGCGTAATGTCAAATTTTTAGAAATAAAAAATTTTTATGGTATAAGATATAATGTACGGCAGGTAGTTTAATGAAAAATTTTCGTGTAATATTAGGATATACAATTTTAATATTAATTGCAATAAGTATGTTGTACCCATTTTTTGCAATGGTTAATTTGGCGTTTGTACCTGAAGGCGAAATATTTTCAAATCCCGAAAAGCTTATACATACAAATTTAACTTTAGAAAATTTCAAGAATGTGTTTGTGGAATTACCGTTATTGAGGTATTTTACAAACAGCTTACTGGTTGCAACATTCACAACAGCGGGACAAGTTATAATATCAGCATTTGCTGGTTATTCATTTGCCAGATTAAAATTTAAATGGAGAGACGGAATATTTTTAGGATTTTTAATTACAATGCTTATTCCTCCTCAGGTAAATATAATTCCGTTATTTTTTCTTATGAGGGAATTGCACCTTGTGGATAGCTATCAGGCATTAATTTTACCGGGGCTATTCGGAGGATTTGGTGTATTTTTGATGAGGCAGTATTTTTTAGGTTATCCGAGAGATTTGGAAGAAGCAAGCAAAATTGACGGCTGCAATATTTTTCAATCCTTTTTAAAAATTGCCTTACCGCTTGCGATGCCGATTGTTGCAACATTGGCTATATTCACATTTGTTACGACATGGAACAGTTTTCTATGGCCGTTAATAATTACTAATTCAGAAAGTATGCGAACCTTACCTGTAGGGCTTGCAATATTTAAAGGCAGTTTCAGAGAGATTACGATGTGGGGTGAACTTTTGGCTTGTTCGGTTATATGTACAATTCCTGTTATAATTGTGTTTTTAACGGGGAAAAAGTATTTTATAAACGATATTATGCAAGGCGGGGTTAAAGAGTAAATATATTTAAAAATATGATATAATTATTTTATAAGGAGAAATTATGAAAAAGATTTTGACAGCAATTTTAGCGATATTTATTTTTAATATGGGGCTAATTCCGGCCTTTTCAGAAAATATGGGGCCGGTTGAGCCTCCGATTGAAGAGGTTTTGGATTCAAAGCTCATAAAGTTGGAAGCATCATTTGACTGGGTTAATATGTCACAAATCCAGCGTGACGAAAAAATTAAAGAATATTATGATTTACTGTTTTCTGATGAAACTCAGACAAAAATTTCAAAGAAAGAATTCAAGGAAAAATATAAAAACTTCTTAAAAGATACCGAGCAAAAGGAGCATTATCGCAGGGCAAAAAACGGAGTAACCGAGTTGAAAGATTGTTTTTTGTGTGCATTTTTCATAAAAGACGGGATTTTAATAAGTTATGGTGTTCAATATAAAAATGATATGAGGCACGCATATTATTATGATGCATACGGGCATTTGAGATACGTTGATGAAATGTCGGAAAATTATCCTAGTTTTACTTATTATTCAAGGCAATATCGTACCAATGGAAAACTCGTAAGCGCGATAGTTTTTGAAAATCATGATACGCAATATATGTACAATCCAAACGGAACTTTTAAGGGGCTTTGGTATAAGGACAAAATGTTTGACAGCAAAGGTAAACAAAAACTTACCCGTACAAATTGGTAAATAAGTCTAATTCATTATACTTCCTCTAAAAATACGATTTAAAATATTTTTAGAGGATTTATTATAGGTATATGTACGAGTATGAATCTTCAATTAAAGATGATGAATTAAAAAAAGTGGGGTTGGAATTGATGTTTCTGACACCGGAAAAATGCTCGTCAAATTTGGGAATTACGGCAGTTGAACTTGCTAAGCTTACGGAAATTCCTGTCGAAACCGTTAAAAAGAAATTAAATATTTTAAAGGACTGCGAAATCGTACGTGTAAAAGGAATTAATCCTAAATATTGGTCATTTAACGAATACAATTTTCAGCGTATGGATGAAGATGATGAAGTTTATAAACTTCTTTGTTCATTTGATGATGTGGATTTTGACAGGTATTTTAACTATTAGTTTCATAATTAACATTGACGATAACGGTATCGGCTTGTGTATTTGCAAGAACGCGTTTACTTGTTGAGCCGAGAATAAATTTTTGGACTTTTGTAAGATTTCTTCCTGTCATACATACAAGATCAACTTTGTTTTTAGACACGTATTCAATGATTTTTTGTGAAATATTACCTTTTAAAATGGCGCTTTCGGTAAGCGAAAAATTGTATTTTTTTAAAATTTCGCCAAATCTGTTTATTACGCTTGAAGCATACAATTGTTGATTTCGCTCTATTTCCTCCTTCCAATTTTTATCCATATTGCCTTCAAAGAAAAGAATATCAGGCTCTTCGTTCACAATACAGGCACAAATATCTTTATTTTCCAAATTAAATGTTTTTAGAATGTATTCGGCACCGTCAAAGGATTGCTGTGAACCGTCTAAAGGGAATAATATTTTTTGTGCACGGTTTTTGTATTTTGAAATATAAGATGTTAATTTTACGCTTGCAATAACATCTTGAGATACTGAGCCCAGCCATTTTTGTATTCCTTTTCTTCCGTGTGAGCCCATCAAGACCATATCATATTTAGCCTTTTCAATCTGATTTAATATCGAATCAACAGCAGGTCCGCAAACTTTTATTTTTTCATCACAAATAAGCCCTAATTTTTCAACATCCTCTTGGGCATTATCTAATATTCCTGAGGCAACATTTGCGCAGGAATTCATAAAATGTTCTTCTTCCACACTAAATTCTCCCGGTAAAATACTTAAATCAATCGCACTTATGATATCTGCATCTACTTTTTTGTCCTTAACCCACAGTGCAAAATTTTCTAAAGCATTATAGCTTATGGATGAACCATCCGTACAAAATAATATTTTCATTTATTTATCCTCCGTTTTTAGAAGGATAAATTATGTTAAGCTGAATTACATTATCTGGTATTCTCTATTTTTTTCTGATATTATTATGTTGTAAGATTATAATCGTGTTTAGGATTGTTATAGTAATGACTAAGAGTCAAAAAATTAATCTCAGGGAATATAAGAATTTAATAGAAACAATTGCAAAAGTTGAATATCAAAAGTTTTCAACCTCACATTTAATTGAATTACCCGAATTAATAAATATCGGTAATCATACGCTATACATCCTTTTTAAGAAAAATACTCCCGATAATTATAACAGCGCATATTTGTCAACTGCAATCAAGTGGGCAATAAGAAACGAAATGCGACGTCGTTACAAATGGTACACTCTAAAAAACAGGCGAGAAGAAGCTGAAAAGGGAAGTGATGAATTAAGGTGCGAGGTATATAAGACAATCCTTTCCATAGAAGATATGCAGGAAGCTGAGGTTCCGACTCAAATTAAATCAGAGGATAAAACCCCTGAAGAACAGAGTGAATTTTCGGAATTAAAAAAGGAAATTATTCTTGCAATTAAAAAACTTCCGGCAAGGGAACGCGAGCTTATTGAAGATAAGTTTTTTAAGGATAAAAAGCTCAGAGAGCTTTCTGATGAGTGCAATATTTCTCAATCAAGAATATCAAGAATCATTCAATCGGGCTTGGACAAGGTTAAACGTGACCTTAAAAAACAGGGGATAATTTAATTTTATGAAAAACATTTTTGAAAAAAATCAAAATCTTTCTAATGTCACATTTACAGAAGAAAAGGTTAATGCTGATTATATTGAAAAGGAGTTTTTGAGAGAAGGACGAATAGGTTTACCTTCGGTTTCTGAAATAGAGGTTTCAAGACATTACAAAGAGCTTTCCGACAAAAATTTTTGTATAGAAAAGGGTTTTTATCCTCTGGGTTCATGTACTATGAAATATAACCCAAAGGTTAATGAGGTTTTAGCATCCCTTGAAGGTTTTAACATTCACCCTTTGACTTCGGATGAGGATGCTCAAGGTTCTTTGGAATTAATGTATAAACTTCAAGGAAAATTAGCCGAAATCACAGGGCTAAAGGGTGTAACCTTGCAGCCTGCAGCCGGAGCTCACGGTGAATTGACCGGCATGATGATTATAAAAAAATATTTTGAAGTAAAAGGTGAACCTCGCAAAAAAGTTATAATCCCTGATTCCGCTCACGGAACAAATCCCGCAAGTGCAGCCATGTGCGGATTTGAAATAGTTTCCGTTAAATCTGATTCTAAAGGTCAAGTCGATATTGATGCTTTAAAATCCGTTTTAGATAGTGACGTTGCGGCAATTATGATGACAAATCCTAATACTCTCGGAATTTTTGAAGAAAATGTTCTTGAGATTTCTGATTTAATGCATAAAAACGGCTCATTGTTATATTATGACGGTGCTAATTTAAACGCGATAATGGGGTGGACAAACCCTGAACTTATGGGATTTGATGTGGTTCATGTCAATTTACATAAGACCTTTTCAACCCCGCATGCAGGAGGCGGTCCCGGAGCCGGTGCGGTTTGTGTAAGAGAACAATTGAAGGAATTTTTGCCTGTACCTGTAATTTATTTTGACGGTAAAAAGTATTTCAGAAATTACGAGGTAAAAAATTCAATCGGTAAAGTACGTGCATTTGCGGGCAGTTTTGGAATTTTTGTAAGAGCGTACGCTTATATCCTGATGATGGGAAATGAATTAAAAAATGTTTCAGCTGATGCGGTTTTAAATGCAAATTATTTAAAAGAAAAATTAAAAGCACATTATCTTTTGCCTTATGACGAGCCGTGTATGCACGAATTTGTTATTTCCGGTGAAAAACAGCACGATGAGAACGGTGTTTCAACTCTTAATATTGCAAAAAGACTTATGGATTACGGCTATCATCCGCCAACGGTATATTTTCCGCTGATTGTCCATGAGGCAATGATGATTGAACCGACCGAAACTGAATCTAAAGAAAGGCTTGATGATTTTGTTAACGTTATGATTAAAATAGCAGATGAAGCCAAGTTAACACCTAACATTGTAAAATCGGCTCCGCATATGACTCCGGTTAAAAAAATTGATGAAGTCTTAGCCGCAAGACATCCGGATTTGAATTTTAAGGAATAACCAAATGAAAGAAAAAGATAAGAAAGATATAAAAGTAGCATTCCCTCATATGGGTACAATATCAATAGCTTGGGCATATGCACTTAGAAAATGCCATATAGAGCCTTATATACCTCCATATACAAGCAAAAAAACTTTGTCACTCGGTACAAAACATTCGCCTGAGGCGATATGCCTGCCATATAAATTAATCTTAGGTAATTTTATTGAGGCAATAGAAGGCGGGGCGGATTATGTCGGTATGATTTCATCTCCGGGAATATGCAGACTCGGTGAATACGGGAGTTGTATTAAAAATGCACTGAAAGATTTGGGTTATGGTGCTAATTACATAGAATTACAGCTTTATGACGGTATAAAAGGACTTTTCAGATTTTTAAAGGAATTAACAGGAGGTAATCACCCGATAATGTTTACTCGTGCAATTGTTGGGATGATTAAGATGATATTCATTCTTGACGATTTGGAAAAACTTTTATTCTATTATTCGGCAAGAGAAATAAATTCCGGCGAATCAGAAAAAAAATATAAAAAAGCACTTTCTTATCTTCGAGAAGCAAGAAGTCAAAAAGATTTGAAAAAAGCGAAGAAAAAAGCCTTCGATGAAATGAAATCTATTCCTATCGATGAGAAGCGTGAAATTTTGTACGTTGATGTAACGGGTGAAATATATATTGTATGTGATGAATTTTCAAATCAGGGTATAGCAAAAGAGCTTGGTAAAATGGGAGTTCAGGTTAGAAAGACACTAACCGTGAGCAGTTTTTTAAAGGATGCTATAATCCCTAAAATATTTAAGAAGGGTGAAACTCACCTTCAAAGAGCCAACAGACTCGCAAAACCTTTTCTAATGCGTGATATCGGCGGTGATGCACTGGAATGTGTTTCAGATGTAGCGTATGCACAAGAACGTGGTATTGACGGTATAATTCACGTAAGTCCGTTTACTTGTATGCCTGAAATTATGTCACAAAATATTTTCCCTAATATGAGAGAAAATTTGAACATTCCGATTTTACCGCTTATTATGGATGAGCAAACCGGTAAAGCCGGATATATCACAAGATTGGAAGCCTTTGTTGATTTAATGAGAAGAAGGAAAAGAAAATTAGCGTTGGAAAATAAAAAATCAAAACTTGACACTAAGCAAAATGTATAATAAAAAATTTAGCATATGGAGTTAAAATTGAGATATGAAAAACTTACTTATTAAAACTTTCAATATAACAAATGACAGTATAATACTCGCAATACCATTAGTAATATTTATTGTAATACTAAATGCGTATATTGATTACACACAAATCGCGGCAAAGACATTACCGGGACTTTTATTGGCCTTTTTAACCGTATTTTTTATGGTTGGAGCTTTTTTATCGGGATGGTTTTATATGGTGAAAAAAACCATTAAATTTGCGCAAAAAGAATTTGTAATGGATAGTGACAGAACAAAAGAACTTATAAATTTATTCAGAAAAATTCCTACAGGTATAGGAAAGTATTTTCTTTCCTTCATATTTTTTGCCTTTTTCGTGTTGGTGCTTGCGGTTGTTATAACTAACATTTTGGGTATAATAGGTATAATTTTTATCGGAATACCCGATATAAATCCGGCGTTAATTAAAAGTTTTGGGACTACTGTCGCCGAACACAGAGCATTTTTGAATTCTCTGTCTTATACTCAATTAACATGTCTTTTCAGATGGGAAATTCTTATTTATGCGGGTTATGTATTAACATTATTTTTTACATTTCTCTGGGTGCCGGAAATAATTTACTCGACAAAGAATGCCTTTTTTGCACTGTTCTTGTCAATGAAAAAAATATGTAAGAAATTTTTAAAAACAATGGGCGTTTTTGTAATATTTGTATTTTTACATACATTTGTAACCTTGATTATGGAATTTATAAATGTTACACCGATTATTTATATCTTAGCATTTATGCTGAAATTCTATCTGGTAGTATATTCAACGATATTGGTATTTATCTATTATGAAAACGAATTTATTGAAGCAGATGCGCAGTAAAGTAATTGCGATTGTCGGTCCTACTGCAAGCGGAAAGACTGCTTATGCAATAGAATTGGCAAAAAAAATTGACGGAGAAATTATCTCTGCCGATTCAAGATATGTTTACAGAGAATTAAATATCGGGACTGCAAAACCGACAATTGAAGAAATGAGTGTAATCCCTCATCATTTGATAGATATTGTAAATCCTGATTTTGATTATTCTGTAGGGCTATTTGTAAAAGATGCAAAAAAATGTATTGATGAAATAATAAACAGAGGTAAAATTCCCATTGTTGCGGGTGGAACAGGTTTATATTTTACTGCACTTTTCGAAAATTATCTTTTGCCTGAAGCTGAACCTGATTGGAAATTGAGAGAAGAACTCGACAAATTTTCTTCCGAAGATTTATGGGAAATCCTTCTTGAATTGGATTGTAATGCGCCTGAGCTTATTAATTTAGATAAAAATGATAAAAAGAAAATAATAAGGACAATAGAAATTTTAAAATTGACGGGTAAAAAAATGGAAGATATCCGTACAAAAGGTGAATGTCCTTACGATGTTGAGTGGATAGGGTTAAATTTTGAGCGCGAAGAATTATATAACAGAATAAATCTTCGCACAGATGAAATGATAAATTCAGGATTGGTTGAAGAAACAAAAAATCTTATTAATAAATGGGGCAGGCTTCATAATATAACAGATACAATCGGATATAGAGAAATTACTGAATATCTGGATGGTGAGATTTCCCTTAATCAAGCTGTAGATAAAATTAAACAGAATTCCAGAAGATATGCCAAAAGACAATTAACCTGGTTTAGACGCAATCCTCAAATAAAATGGAATATTTATCCGCACGCTTTGGCTAAATAGCGGAGGTATTTTCTTTTTTTACGCTGAGTCTAATATCATCAATATACTTACAAATTCTATTTGAAATAAACCCTACGATAAGACCGAATATAAGAGCTTTCCCGCCTGAAAGCAGGCCTGCCGTACAATAAAGAGATGTTCCGATAGATGCAATTGTCGGAATTCCGTATTTTAAACCTATTGAGATGCGTTTATCTCTATCTTTTGCTTTTGCCATAAATAAAGCCATAGGCGCAATACCAAATACTATGTCCAATACATCCATAGGCGCTGCACCCATGGAAAAATCTCTCAGTTTATCAAAAAATGAATTGCACTCTATATTTATTGATTTATTTAAAGATTTATTATATTTTCTCATTGATTTTGCAATTTTATTATATTCCTTTTCAGGAAATATTTTTTTATAGATATCAAGTATCTCTTGAACTTCACCTGACTTTGAATTCTCGGCAATCTTACGTGCATCTACAAATTTGGCGTCAATTTTACTTATAATTTCTTGCGAATACAATTCCGGTTTTGATTTTATACTTGAGATAATTTTATTTGTATCATTGATTATTAATGCCGACAAATCATCACGTTTTAACCCCATACCTCGAGAAGCATTTTTTATGGTTTTCTTAAGATGATTTTTTAGTGTTGCGACATTTTTAATGGTTTCACCATCTTTTAAGCTAATTAGTGAATCTACATCTTTTAGTGCCAAATTAATGCTTGAGCAGATGTCGGCGATGTCGTTTGTGATAAGCGCTCTTTTTGATGTAGCATTTTGAATAAGTTTTGCTTTATCAGCTGCCATTAACTGTTGAGCAACAAATGATTGAGTCATTCCTTTAACGTTGTTTTTAAGGTTTTTAAGGTTGTAGCTTGCATCCCAAAATCTAACATCCAAATCTGTCATTGAATTGAGCATTTGATTATATCTTAAATCACTGGCTGCTTCGCTAAAATTTTCATTATAAATATTTTGTATTTTGCCCTGCTTTAAAATTGTTAAATCAAACCATTCTTTACGGGTTTTAGTTACGCCGTTTATTGTAATTTTTTCACTCATTTGAGATGGAGTTAATTTGTTTTTTGATTTCAAGATTTTTGAAAGAGCTTTTTCCATATATTTATCGGTTTTTTTGTATGATTTCATAACAGTTTTTCTGCTGATTTTTATGAAAAAGTCAGTTATGCTGTTATAAATTTTCTTAAGCATTTTACCGAATTTATTTTTAGGGGTTTTGTCGGAAAAGGCTGACATTGCTTTTTTTACCCAAATAATCTTTGCGGAATGCCCGTTATTTACTGCATCAGCACGTTCTAGGAACCTGTTTACATAAGCTAATGCCCTATTGTAAAAATTATTTTTAGAATTCGTTTTGTCTTTTGCGTGTGCTTTTCTTGCAAATCTTGAACGCAAATTTTGCAATCCTTTATAAATATTTTTCCTTAAACCGCTTGCAAACAATAATGCAGTTAAACCGACAGCACCCGAAATTGATATTATCCACCCCGCCCTTTTGCGTTTGCTTTTTGAGTTTTTATCCTCGTCAGGTAATAAATCGTCTATGACTTCATCTTTTTGAGATGTTATGGGATTAGTCTTTTTGGAAAATTCATCAGGTTTTTCTGCAGCAAGCGGAATATACTGATTTTTCCCGCTTGTAAAATCAGCAAATATATTATTATAATAATTACCTTTTACAGATGAAATTTCATTAATCATTTCTACCTACATTATTATAAAAACTCAAAAGTTAAAGTTTTTGCATAAAATTTAATAACGTATTAAAATTTATTAAGAACTTAGGATATTATTTATCTCACAAGCGGCTTCTTTAGAAGAAATCATATCTGAAAGTTTTTCCCTCACTTGTTTTAAATCAGAGATATTTTTGCTTCTTATATTTTTGTCATACAAAAGTTTTTCCAAATGATTAACTATATTTTTAACTTTTACTCTATTTTCAATTATTTCAGGCACAACAATTTTATTTAAAATTATATTAGGTAAAGAAACCATTTTAATACATCTTACAAGCAAATAAATCAGATAAAAAATATAAGGTCCCCTATATGCGATAATCATTGGGGTATTATATAATGCTGCCTCCAAAGCTACGGTTCCCGATGCCAGCATCAAACCGTCCGACACGCTTAAAAGTGCCTGATTGTCACCTTTTATGACAGGAAAACCGCAATCCTTATAATATTTGTTAAAAACTTCATCCGATAAATTTGGCGCCTTTGAAAAACAAATCTGCAACTCAGGGTGCCGTTTTTGAAGTTCTTTAGCCGACTTAATAAATACACCCATCAAATTTTTTAATTCAAAACTTCTTGAACCTGAAAATACGGAAACAATTTTGCGATTTTCATCGAGTCCGTATTTTTCGCAAAAATCGTGTCTGTCAGCAGATGGCGGAAGTTGTGAAATAAGAGGATGCCCGCAGTAATGACATTTTATCCCATAACTTTCATATAGCTCTTTCTCAAACGGAAAAATACATAAAACTTCGTCAATATTTTTCTTTATAATATTGATACGCCATTTTCGACTCGCCCAAACCTGAGGCGGAATATAATAAATAGTCCTGATCCCCGCCTTCTTAATGAATTTTGAAACGCTTAGATTAAACGCACCGTAATCTATATGCAAAACAGCATCGGGCTTAAATTCATTAATTATGTAATCAACAACACGCTTGCCCAAAGTAAGGTGATTTATAATAATTGAAGGTGAAATCCCTACGGCACCCATTTTTTCCTGAGTTGTAAATAATTTTACACCTTCATTTTTTAAATTGTTTCCGCCAATACCCTCAATAACAAGCTCAGGATTTAACTTCTTCAGTTCTCTTACAACCCTTGAAGCATGGATATCTCCCGAATATTCACCTGTTATTACAAAAAGCTTTTTCATAATTAGACTGCCATAATTACAATATCGTTGTCATTTGCAAATTTAATAACCTGAGCACTGTCAACGATAATAGTTTCATTTGCCTCAACTGCAATTAATTTTGCACGATAACGCTTCATCGTTTTCAAAGTTTTAAGTCCGATTGCAGGAATATCAAACCTTTTATCCTGCTGAGGCTTTGCGACTTTAACGATAACAGCACCTTTCTTGGCAAATTTTGCACCGCGTCTTATGCACTTATCAGTACCTTCAATGGCTTCAACCGCCATAATCATTTTATCTTTTATAACAACCGATTGACCGACATCAACTTTACCCATTTCTTTTGCCAGCCAAAAACCGTAATTTACGTCCTCCATCTGTTCTTTTGTTGGTTTAACGCTTCCTAAAATTCCTGACGGAACCATCAAATTTTTAATAAATATAGTTTGATCGAGAACCTTTACTCCGATTTTTTCAAATTCATCAACAATCAACATCATGACCTGATCATCATTTAATCTTGTTGATGCCTTTATCAATTCAATTGCACGCTTGTCGAATTTGTGCAGCTTCAATAATACACGTTTATGAACTTTACCTAAAAATGTTAACTGTTTTATCTGTTCATCTTTAAATATTTTTTCTATTCTGTTTACTTCCCCCGGATGACAGCAATAAACTTTTGAACAATATTTTTTTAATTGTTTTACGTTATCTTTAGCAAGTGCGATGCAAACAACTTCAAAGCCGTTTTCACTTGCATACTTTGCCATTTGCACGGGTAAACTTCCGTCCCCGGCTATTAATCCCTGTTTATGCTCTAATTCAATAGACAATTTTATTTCCTCTATTCAAAAATTTAATCTAATTATATCACAAGATGATTTTATAGCAAATATTCAAATCCGTCAAAAACTTTTTCAGGTTCAGAAATATCTATATCCATAAGAATAGGTTGGGCTTCAATTCTTTTCATCCAATCACTCTTTGATTTTTCACTAAGGTGCATATCAAGTTTTACATAATTCTGTATCGGGAGTTTATGATCCATGCAATATAGCGCAATATCTTCTTTTAATTTACTGAAATTGATGTTGTATCCCGAATTCTGTGATGAACCTATCTTATATTTATTCAAAAGCTTTCTTACGGTATCAGAATCCAGTTTCAAAGCTACTGTTAATTTTTTGATGATTGCATCAATTTCTTTTGATTTATAAGAGGTAATTTTGCTGCCTGCAACAGGTGTAAACCCACTTTTCAAATGAAACGGAATAACATCACTCATAGATAAAATCTCAACATCATTAAGCCCAAGTTGAAGCATACGTTCTATTGCTATTTGATGTTCTCTTAGTCCAATACCTGCAAATCTGTTAAATGAGTTTGATTCCATATACCCCGGTTCAATTTTTTTATCAATTTTGTTAACCTCAAAAAATCTCCACCCTAACGTCTCATAATTGTAACCATCTGTTTTAAACTCCAAATTATACTGTTCCATACCCCCTCTTTTTACGGGCCTTACGGTTATCTCTACAGGCTTGTCCGTTAATTTATCAATGATTGTTGTAACCGGATAGCCGTTCTCGTCAATTCGCCTTTTAGGTTTAAATTTAGGAGTGTATAATTTTTCTAATGTTAATGATTTTATCTGCATGCAAATATCCTATACCGACTTTTACATTAAACCCTAAAAAAATAGAATTTGCCAAATGTTGAACAAATGTAAATATTATTTTACCGAAAATTGACAAATCATAAATTTTATACTACAATTATAGCAGTTTTTTAGAAAGGGTTAGTGTAAAATGAGTTTGACATTAAATACAGCGGTAAACGGACAAGACAGACAAGCAATGATTAGGGAACGGTATAATCATATATACCAACATGAACTTGCCCACAAAATGGCGGGCGGAAAATATGCAGGTGCAATACATATTGAAAAAAATGCGCAAGGGATACCTGTTTCAGGCCATGTATCCATACAGATGCCGACATTGGACAAAATTCATCCCCAAAAAACGATAGATCATGCTGATACTGTAATTCGTGCGGCTATGGCACCATCTGATCCTTCAGGGCAGGATTACAAAGTTGCAGCAAGTGCAAGAGCTATAAAAATGCAAGCACTTGCCGTTAAAAATCAAAATCAAGGTAAAAAATTAGATAGACAGGCATAAGCTGCCATTTTTAATATCCTCATCTTTATATTATAATCTATATATGATGGCAAACGAATTTTCAAGAACAGAGTTATTAATAGGTGAGGAAGGGCTAAAGAAACTTAGTCAATCCAGAGTTGCGATTTTTGGGATTGGCGGTGTCGGCGGTTATGCTGCAGAAGCGCTTGTAAGAAGCGGGCTTGGTGAAATAGATATTATAGACAATGATAAAGTTTCCATAACAAATATTAATAGGCAATTATATGCGCTTCATTCAACAGTTGGGAAATACAAGGTTGATGTTGCAAAAGACAGAATTTTAGACATTAATCCAAATATAAAAGTCAATTGTTATAATACATTTTTCTCTCCTGAAACTTGCAAGGTTTTTGATTTTACAAAATACGATTATGTAATTGATGCAATAGACACGGTTGTCGGAAAATTGGCGCTTATTGAGCAGGCAAAAGCTAATAATGTGCCTATAATATGTTCAATGGGTGCGGGGAACAAACTTAATCCATCAGCATTGGAAGTTACTGATATTTCAAAAACTTCAATCTGTCCGCTTGCCCGTGTTATAAGAACAGAGCTTAGAAAGCGCAACATTAAAGACGTAAAAGTTGTTTATTCAAAAGAAGCACCTATAAAACCTATGCATGGTGACAATTTGCAAGCCGAGAATTTAAAAGGAAATCATCCGGCACCCGGAAGTTGTGCTTTTGTTCCTTCGGTTGCAGGTTTAATTATGGCAGGTGAAGTTATTAAAGATTTAATAAATAAGTCACTTTAACATTGGTTTCAAGAATTTACCTGTAATTGATTTTTTATTTTTGCATATTTCTTCTGGAGTGCCTGCAGCAACAACGGTTCCGCCCGCATCTCCGCCTTCGGGGCCGAGATCAATTATGTAATCAGCGACTTTTATTAAATCCAAATTATGTTCAATTATTAAAATAGTGTTTCCCTGATCGGCAAGTTTCTGAATTATTTTAATAAGCTTATCCAAATCTGCCCAATGAAGTCCGACAGACGGCTCATCTAAAAGGTAAAGAGTCTTGCCTGTCGCACGTTTATTGAGTTCCGAGGCAAGCTTAATTCTCTGAGCTTCACCGCCGGAAAGCGTTGTAGCACTTTGTCCGAGCTTTATATAATCCAATCCGACATCGTTTAGGGTTTGTAATTTATTATGAATTGACGGGATATTCTCAAAAAATTCAAGAGCTTCTTTAACACTCATTTCCAAAACATCGGAAATAGTTTTACCCTTGTATTTAACCTCTAAGGTTTCGTTATTATACCTTTTGCCCTTGCAAACATCGCATTTTACATAAACGTCTGATAAAAAGTCCATTTCTATCTTAATTACGCCGTCACCTTTACAGGCTTCACATCTTCCGCCTTTTACATTAAAGCTGAAACGCCCCGGTTTGTAGCCTCTGAGTTTTGCCTCATTAGTTTTGGCGTATAAATCTCTAATCGGCCCGAAAACATCTGTATAAGTGGCAGGGTTTGAACGGGGAGTTCTGCCTATTGGAGATTGATCAATATCAATAATTTTATCAACATTTTCAAACCCCAAAATTTCATCCACACCTTGAGGTTTTGGTTTATTCCCGCGAAGCTTATGAATAGCATATTCATAAATCAAGTCTTGCATCAATGTTGATTTTCCTGAACCTGAAACGCCTGTTAATACAACAATTTTGCCAAGCGGGATGTCAACATTAATATTTTTCAAGTTATTTAAATGCGCATTTTTAACTTGCAAAAACTTACCGTTACCTTCCCGCCTCTTGGTTGGGACGGGAATTAATTTTTCACCGCTCAAATATTGACCTGTAAGCGATTTTTTCTGTGCGATAATATCATCAACCGAGCCTTGTGCAATAATTTTACCGCCGTTAATACCCGCTTTTGGTCCGATATCAACTATGTAATCAGCATTTCTTATGGTTTCCTCATCATGTTCAACAACGATAAGAGTATTACCCAGATTTCGCAATTTCAGAAGTGTTTTGATAAGCATTTCATTATCACGCTGGTGAAGCCCGATGGATGGTTCATCCAGTACATATAAAACTCCTGAAAGTCCGCTTCCTATTTGTGTCGCAAGCCTTATTCTCTGAGCTTCACCTCCTGAAAGAGTTCCTGCCATTCTGGATAAATTCAAATATCTTAATCCTACATCTATAAGGAATTTCAACCTTGCTCTGACTTCATCCAAAATCTGTTTTGCAATCATTAATTTATTATTATCCAAAGTTAAATATAAATCGGAAATAAAGTCATATTCTTCATCAATAGGAAGGGTTGTAAATTCATAGATATTTAATCCTTTTTCTCTTGCTTCATCACTCCATTTTTCAGGATTTTTCAACGCACCCTTAATCCTTACGGCAAGCGGAAACGGTTTTAATCTTGCCCCGCCGCACTTTGGACAAGGCTTTGCAATCATATATTTTTCAAGTTCTTCTCTCCAGTAGCCTTCCGCGCTTTCGTTATATTTTTTATCCAAATATGGAATAACTCCGGGGTATTTTTGGTATTTAGTTTCGTAAAAGTGAGTTCCGAACCTTTTTACTCTAACTTTTATGATATCATCCCCGCCGTATAAAATTATGTGCTGATGTTTTTCCGGCAATTTTTCAAACGGAGTATCCATATCTATTCTATAATTTGCACAAACAGATTTCAAAATATCGGTATAATAATCTGTTGAAGTTTTGTACCATGGATAAATGGCCCCGTCATTAAGTGATTTTGTGCGGTCAGGGATTACAAGATTTTCATCCACTACCCAATCTGCGCCAAGCCCCGAACATCTTTCACACGCCCCGTAAGGCGCATTAAACGAAAAAACCCTCGGCGCAAGTTCTTCAAAACTTATGTTGCAATTCGGACATGCAAGTTTTTCCGAAAAAATCATCTCGCGCGAGGTGTCTTTGGATTCAAATACTTCAATAACAACAACCCCGTCGGATTTTTTCGTTGCGATTTCCACACTTTCTGCAATCCTTGAACGTGCTTCTTCCTTCACTACTATTCTGTCAACTACAACATTTATATCATGTTTTTGAGTTTTTATAAGTGTAATATCGTCTTCATCAATATTATAAATTTTGCCGTCAACTTTTACTCTTACAAATCCTTCTTGTCTTAATTCTTCAAAAAGCGAGGTAAATTCACCCTTCTTGCCTCTTACAATCGGCGCCATGATTTGAATTTTTATACCCTGACCAAGATTCATTATATTGTCAACGATTTCGTCCGTTGATTGAGGTTTTATCGGAGTTCCGCAATTAGGACAATACGGTGTTCCAATGCGCGCATACAGTAATCTTAAAAAATCATATATTTCCGTAACCGTTCCGACGGTTGAGCGCGGATTATTGGAAGTTGATTTCTGATCAATGGATATAGCAGGTGAAAGTCCGTCTATATAATCAACATTAGGTTTATCCATCTGTCCCAAAAACTGCCTTGCGTAAACAGAAAGACTTTCTACATAGCGTCTTTGCCCCTCCGCAAATATCGTATCAAACGCGAGCGAACTTTTGCCCGAACCCGATACACCGGTAAAAACTACAAGTTCATTTTTCGGAATCTTTATTGATACGTTTTTTAAGTTGTGCTCCTTGGCACCTTTCACTACTATTTCTTCTAACATACCAAAATTATTGCACATAAATTTAACTTTTCAAATTTACAAAAGATAAAAAATATTAAGTTTTGTAAACCATGCAAAACATGAAGGCAATTTTATAAAACAAAATGTTTTTATATATGTAAGGTAGGTTAGAAATAAAATCAAAGGTTAGGTAGGTTATGTACGATTTAACGTTACCAATGGGACAGATGAATTATATGAGTTTAATGCCGTCAATGGGGTTAACGAGCAATTACGCAAACAATGTAATTGGACAGGATATGTTAACCAATGCCGGTTATGATAACTCAATAATGGGGGCAAGCGCAATGAATTATGGCGGAAATCCTTACGGATTGACAATGCCGCCGTGCGCAGCTTCAACTGCTTCAGGCGGAGCTTCTACAGGCACCTTAGCTTCCAACTCATTCTTTGATCCTGATTATATGTATAATTATATGGACAAAAACCAGGATTATATGATTAATTACGGAATTAAACAGCAAACCAAAATGCGTAACGCAGATATGCAGGTAGCATCTCCGGTTGAATCGGTTGCACTTGCAGGAAAAGTTTTGCACGATAAAATCCTCGCTGACGAACAAGACCAAATTAAAAAAGCATATAATGACTATTGCGCAAGAGTAGATGCACTTTATGGCGGAAATGTTGATAAAGAAGCTCTAAGGGCACGTGCTGATTTGTTATATCAACAACTGACAGGCAAGAGCATTTCTCAAGATTTGAAGGAACACGGCAGAAGTGAATTTACTCAAGCATTTGTAAACGCATTGACCTTAGGAATTTCAAATAAACGCTCGGCAGCAGAAAACGCAAACTATATAACAGGCGCAGAAGAAGGCAGAATGGAAAAAATGCACAGAACTGCAGGCCGTATAGCAGGCGGTGCAACAGTTGGCGCAGCAGCAACAGTTACAACCTGGGGCGCATTAAAATTGTTATCTCCAAAATTGTTCAAAAATAAACCGATTATCGGTTTGATAGTAGGTACAATCGCCGGCTTCTTCGCTGCCAAAGGCAGAGATCATTAATCGTAAATTGTATGTAGTGTGTAAAAAGCCTGCGGGTGGAATTTCCATCCGCAGGTGTTCGTTCATTTATTACTCGCTACATTTTTATTGTTTATTGTTCGATTTTATAGCACACTCCTATAACATCTGTATCTTTAGAATAATAAGAAGAACCAACAGGGTTTGGGTGATAAGGCACAAAATATTCTCTCCACTGTGAACCGATATCTCTTACAAACACCCTGTTTTCATAAGAAATTGCTGAAACTTCACGTAAATAATCTGTACCTAATGCGTTAAAAATATTCACTGATAAATTACTACTTGACAGTGCCATGCCAAGTGTTTTACATTTATTAATTACATCTACAATTTTATCATTTTTAACTGCATCTGAAGTAGATGATGGTGAATACCAAGAACCGCATTTTACGGCATTTTCCGGAATTGTACAATCAGTACCGTTATCTGAAGCAACAAAAGCTATACAATAGCTTGTACCGCTAATTTCAACCATATCAGTACATGTACTTCCCAACACAGGTGCATTCATGGTGCGGATATCTTGTTTTACTGTATTTGGATCGCCGTTGGCATTTACAT
>ERZ842401.2352-NODE-2352-length-25377-cov-15.147856_pt1 | contig 25377 bp, 14 predicted proteins | sample MGYA00521270_ERZ842401 | MGnify/ENA primary metagenome ERZ842401 (study PRJEB31892, sample SAMEA3878208) | bioreactor metagenome | biome: Moose rumen | place: Sweden | collected 2011-10 | study: EMG produced TPA metagenomics assembly of the PRJEB12797 data set... | reverse complement strand
AGCGGGGGCAGAGGGAGCCGCAGGAGAGGGAGCCGCGGGCGGCACCGGGGTGTCGAGCAATATCTCGATGGCTTCGTCGGGGGCGGCGGGAGCCGGAACGGGTTCGGGCTTTGCGGGAGCCGGAGCGGGAGCCGGCCTCACGACGGGAGCCGCCTTCGGAGCCGGAGCCGCAGAAGCCGGGGCCGCAGAGACCTTCGGCGCCGCAGGGGCAGCGGGAGCCGCCGCAGGGGCCTTTTCGAGGAAGGAAAGGCGCATGAGCGCGTATTCTATGTGCAGGCGCTGGTTGGAGCTCATCCTGTAGCCGGCCTCACATTCGCCGGTGACGCCGAGGGCGTCGTAGAGGAACTTGACGGAGCAGCGCCCGGCCTGTTCGCGGTAGCGGGCCTTGAGCGACTCGGGCTGGTCGAGCAGGGCCTCCAGGCCGCCGGTGCGGGCCACCAGGAGGTCGCGCAGATGGCTGCTGAGGGCGCTCACGAAGTGCAGGGCGTTGAAGCCCTTGCCGAGGATTTCGTCGAAGAGGAGCAGCGCCGTGGAATAGTCGCCCGCGAGGAAGGCGTCAACCAGGCGGAAGTTGTATTCGTAGTCGATCACCCCGAGGTTGCGGATGACGTCGGCGTATTTTATGTCGGCGCCGCAGAAGGCCACGCTCTGGTCGAACAGGGTGAGGGCGTCGCGCATGGCGCCGTCGGCCTTCTGGGCTATCACGTGGAGGCTCTCGTCGTCGACGGAGACGTTCTCCTTCAGGGCTATCTCGCGCAGGTTGCGCATCATGTCGGGGATGCCGATGCGGTTGAAGTCGTAGGTTTGGCAGCGCGAGAGGATGGTGGGGAGTATCTTGTGCTTCTCGGTGGTGCAGAGGATGAAGATGGCGTGTGCGGGCGGCTCCTCGAGGGTTTTGAGGAAGGCGTTGAAGGCCTGGGTGCTGAGCATGTGCACCTCGTCGATTATGTACACGCTGTAGCGGCCCACCTGCGGGGGAATCTGCACCTGCTCCAGCAGGGTGCGGATGTCCTCGACGCTGTTGTTGGAGGCGGCGTCGAGCTCGCGGATGCAGTAGGACCGGCCTTCCTGGAAGGAAAGGCAGGATTCGCACTCGCAGCAGGGTTCGAGGTCGGGCCCGGGGTTGGAGCAGTTGATGGTTTTGGCGAAGATGCGCGCCGTGCTGGTCTTGCCGACTCCGCGGGGACCGCAGAAGAGATATGCGTGCGCGAGCTGCCCCCTCTGGATGGAGTTCTTGAGCGTGCGGGCGATGTTGTCCTGTCCGATGAGAGCCTCGAAGGAGTCGGGGCGGTATTTTCGTGCCGAAACTATATAATCTGACATAAGTCTACAAATTTAATCAATAATTCTTAACTTTGCCGGAGATGAAAGCACGTTTCCTGAAATATTTTGCGCTTGCCGCGCTCCTGCTTCTCCCCCTCCAGTCGCGGGGCCAGGGAAAGTTCTACACCAAAAGCAACCGCCTCGCTGATTTTCCCACCAAGACAACCAAGGTCGTGCTCACCGGGCAGCCCATCCTCGACGCTCTCCTCAAGGCCGAGTTCACCAGCCGCTGGCGCATCTCTCCCTACGAGTTCTGCGACGCCGAAGAGTTCGCCGCCCTCAGGAGCGGCACGCTCTACTATTTCGTGCATTTCGTCTCGGACGACGAGTTCACCTACATGCACCTCTCGAAGGGCGGTCCCGAAGGCAGGAACTCCGACCCGCTGAAGAAGGCCATGGACGTTGTGGACATCCCCATCTCGGCGGCCGGCACCCCCACTTCCGACGAGCTGGTGTACCTGCCCGCCTTCATCGACTTGATTCAGGAGTATCTCCTCAAGGCCATGGTGAGCGACAGGGCGGCGTACATGGGCATCAAGGCCATAGTGCGCGGCAACACCAGGGGCAAGAGGGTGTGCGAAAAAGAGGAACGGGGGCGGGAGCTCTTCCTCACCGAGGCCCCCGACTGCATAGTTCCCGTGGTCATCAGGTCGGCCCGCGAAGGGCACCGTGCACACAAGTACACGATGATGGTCTCGACCGACAACCACATTCTCTATTATTTCAAGAGGAGCACCCTGTAAGGGCGGAAGCGCTCAGAAGAATTCCTCGACGTCGCGCGCGCTCACGGGGTTGCCGCCCAGGATGAGCAGGCGCTCCACCACGTTGCGCAGTTCGCGGATGTTGCCCGGCCAGGAACGCTCCTGCAGGGCCTTCACGGCCTCGGGCGAGAAGGGAACGGTGCTCTTGCCGCTCTCGGCGCAGATCTGCCTGTCGAAATAGTCGACCAGCTCGGGGATGTCCTCCTTGCGCTCGTCGAGCGACGGCACCTTGACCACTATGACGCTGAGGCGGTGGTAGAGGTCTTCGCGGAAGGTGCCCTTCTCTATTTCGGCGCGGAGGTCCTTGTTGGTGGCGGCGACCACCCTCACGTCCACTTTTATGTCCTTGTCGGAACCCACCCTCGAGAGCTTCTTTTCCTGGAGCACGCGGAGCACCTTGGCCTGGGCGGCGAGCGACATGTCGCCTATCTCGTCGAGGAAGAGGGTGCCGCCGTCGGCCTGCTCGAACTTGCCCTTGTGCTGCTTGATGGCGGAGGTGAACGACCCCTTTTCGTGGCCGAAGAGCTCGCTTTCGATGAGCTCGGAGGGGATGGCGGCGCAGTTCACCTCGACATATGGCATGGAGCTGCGGGAGCTGAGGGCGTGCAGGCTCCTGGCCACCAGCTCCTTGCCGGTGCCGTTGGCGCCGGTGATGAGCACGCGGGCGTCGGTGGGGGCCACCTTGGAGATGATGTCGCGGATGTGCTGCAGGGCCGCCGAAGAGCCCACCATTTCCTGGCCGTAGACTTTCTTCTTGAGGGTTTTGTTGTCTTTCACGAGGGTGGTGCGCTCGCCCGCGTTCTTCACGGTGATGAGGATGCGGTTGAGGTCGAGCGGCTTCTGGATGAAGTCGAAGGCACCCTTCTTGATGCACTCCACGGCGGTGTCGATGTCGCCGTGGCCCGAAATCATGACCATGGCGGAGTCGATGCCCTGGAGGGTGACCGACTCGAGCACTTCCTCGCCGTCCTTTCCGGGCATCTTGATGTCGCAGAATATCACGTCGTAATGCTCCTTGTCTATCATTTCCTCGGCGATGGCGCCGTCTTCGGCGGTGTCCACCTCGTAGCCTTCGTCGGCAAGGATTTCCTTGAGGGAATTGCGGATGGCCCTCTCGTCGTCTACAACCAGAATTTTCATATCACGCAAATATCGTCATTTTTCTTGAATGTCTGCAAAAAGCGCCGCAGGAAAATACCAATATCTTGCGATTGTCCGGAATGCTCTTAAAATGTATCTTTGTGAGTTGCAAAACAATCATCGGACAATAATCAAAACATGAATCTTTCAGAGGTACAGACCGGTCAGAAGGCCGTGATCGTGAAGGTCAACGGCCACGGCGGTTTCCGCAAGCGTCTCATCGAGATGGGCTTCATCGCCGGAAAGATGGTGCGCGTGGTCCTCAACGCCCCGCTCAAGGACCCCGTAGAATACGAAATTCTCGGCTACAAGGTGTCGCTCCGCAGGGAGGAGGCCGAAAAGATAGATGTCGTCTCCGAGCAGGAGGCCAGAGACTTCATGACCGGGGCCGAAGACCTCGGCGCCATCGTACCCGAAGACAACGGCGAGGAGCGCCGCCTCGACGCCGTGATGGCCAGCCTGGCCGAACAGCGCGGCCATGTGATCCGCGTGGCCCTGGTGGGCAATCCCAACTGCGGCAAGACCAGTCTCTTCAACATCGCCTCGGGAGCCCACGAGCATGTGGGCAACTACAGCGGCGTCACGGTCGACGCCAAGGAGGGCCGCTTCTCCCACAAGGGCTACGACATCGTGCTGGTCGACCTCCCCGGCACCTATTCGCTCAGCGCCTACAGCCCGGAAGAGCTCTATGTGCGCAAGAACCTGCTCGAAGCCCTGCCCGACGTGGTGGTGAACGTGGTCGACGCCTCCAACCTCGAACGCAACCTCTACCTCACCACCCAGCTGATCGACATGGACCTCCGCGTGGTGATGGCCCTCAACATGTTCGACGAGCTGCGGAAAAAGGGCGACAAGCTCGACACCACGCAGCTGGGATATCTGCTCGGAATGCCCGTCTGCCCCACCGTCTGCCGCGACGGCGAGGGGGTGAGCGAGCTCTTCGACACCGTGATCGCGATGTACGAGAACCACGAGCCCAGGCTGGGGCGCCACATCCACATCAACCACGGCGAAGAGCTGGAAAAGAGCATAAAGCATCTGCAGCAGCATATGCGGGAGAACCTCACCATAGGCGCCCACTACTCCACCCGCTACCTCGCCATCAAGTTCCTCGAGTACGACGCAGACGTGGAGCGCATCATCGACGGCTATCCCAACGCCGCCGAGGTGAAGGAGGCCCGCGCCGAGGAGGACGGGCGCATCGCCGCTCTGCTCGACACGAACCTCGAATCGGCCATCGTGGACGCCAAGTACGCCTTCATCCAGGGCGCGCTCAAGGAGACATACCGGCCGAAAGTGGAAGACAAGCCCCAAAAGACCGTTACCGACAGGATAGACGCCGTGGTCACCAACAAATGGGCGGCCTTCCCCATCTTCCTGGTTCTCCTCTATTTCATATTCTGGTGCACCTTCACCATCGGGCAGTACCCCATGGACTGGATCGACGCGCTGGTGGCCTGGACGGGCGACAAGGTCGGTTCGCTGATGAACGACGGCTGGCTGAAGGACCTGCTCGTGGACGGCATCATCGCCGGCGTGGGAAGCGTGCTCGTGTTCCTGCCGAACATCCTCATCCTCTATTTCTTCATAAGCATCATGGAAGACAGCGGCTACATGGCCCGCTGCGCGTTCATAGTGGACAAGCTGATGCATCACCTGGGGCTGCACGGCAAGAGTTTCATTCCCATGATAATGGGCTTCGGCTGCAACGTGCCGGCCATCATGGGCACCCGCACCATCGAAAGCCGCAAGAGCCGGCTCATCACCATCGCGCTCATCCCGTTCATGAGCTGCGCCGGGCGCCTGCCCATCTTCGTGCTGCTGTGCGGTGCCTTCTTCCCAAAACATGCGGCAATGGCGCTGATGTGCGTGTACCTGCTCGGGGTGCTGCTGGCCATACTGAGCGCGCTCATCATGAAGCGCATAGTCAAGGACGACGACCTGCCGTTCGTAATGGAGCTCCCCCCCTACCGCATCCCTACCGCCAAGGCCATAGGGCGCCACACCTGGGAGAAGGGCAGGCAGTACCTGCAGAAGATGGCCACCACCATCCTCGTCGGCTCGCTGGTAATCTGGGCTCTGGGCTACTTCCCGCACGACATGTCGAAGGGGACCGAATACCAGCAGGAGCATTCCGTGCTCGGAAACATCGGCAAGGCCGTCTCGCCCGTCATGGAGCCTATGGGATTCAGCTGGAAGATGGACATCGGCCTGCTCACCGGCGTGGTGGCCAAGGAGCTGGTAGTGAGCTCGCTGGGAGTCATGTATGCGGGTGACGAAGCCACCGTGGAGGCCGCCGCTGCCGGCGAAGACCTGTCGAAGGACACCACGCTTCAGGCCGCGCTCGTGAGGAACATACCGCTGCCCGCCGCCGTGGCGTTCATCATCTTCGTGCTGCTGTACTTCCCGTGCATAGCCACCTTTGCGGCCATCAAGAACGAGACCGGCAAATGGAGCTGGGCCATCGGCATTTGCGCGTATACGATCATAGTCGCCTGGATAGCCGCATTCATCGGATTCCACATCACTGCGCTGTTGATTTAAGCTCAGGCGGAATAATTACCTGCATCACTTTCCCTGCCGTCGCCCGTTGGGCGACCCCTCCCATCGCAAGCGATGGGCCCCTCCCTCTTATGGAGCCGAGGGTGGCTACAGGCGATGAAAGTGATGCAGGTAATTATCAGAACGACAGGGCGAGCATTATGCCGGAGCCGAGGGGGATTACGGAAAGTTCGGATTTAGCTTTGATTCCCAACCATTTGCGTTCAAGGGGAAGGAGCCGGAAGGCCAGGTTGGCCGACACTATTCCGACGGCCGCCCCCGCGAGCACGTCGGTAAGCCAGTGATATCCGTTGTAGATGCGCAGGAGCCCCACTCCGGTGGCCAGGGCGTAGGCCCCGGCCCCGGCCCATCCCCCGTATTCGAGCCTGATCTGCTCCGCCCCCATGAACACCGTGGCGGCGTGGCCCGAGGGGAAGGAGTTCGCCGTGACGCCGTTGGGCCGGAGCCGGCAGCAGGTGTATTTGAGGCCGTTCACGAGAACGGCTTCGGCCGCGCTTGAAGTGGCGAGCACGATCAGCCGCTCGGCGAACCCATGCTCTCCCGCGCAGCTTCTGAACGCGCCGCTCACCAGAAATGCGGCGGCGGGCGCGTACTGCAGCCAGTTGTCGATACGGGTGCTGCCGTATTCCCCGCGCAACGAGACGGCCACGGAGTTGACGCCGGAGTCGAGGCCGTTGCTCCATGCGCTCTGGGCGGACACGGGGAGGACGGCCATGAGGAGGATGGCGGCAAGCAGTGATTTCGTTTTCATTTGTGAGGTAAAATTACTAATTTTTATCTACCTTTAAGGAAATTTTTGTCCAAAATGAAACGATTCCTGACTTTTGCGGCACTCTTTTCCGCCGCGGCCGCGCTCCTGCTGTCATGCGCGCAGCAGTCCCCCGTGCCCGACACCCGCTATTCTTCCTACGTCAAGGCCTACACCGGCGCCGCCGTAACCCAGGGCAGCACCGTCAGGGTGGAACTCTCTTCACCCGCAGTCTCGCGGGAAGACGGCCTGTTCAGCTTCTCGCCTTCGGTAAAGGGTTCGCAGCGCTGGCTCGCCTCCGACGTCGTGGAATTCGTTCCCGACCAGGGCCAGCTCAAACCCGGAGAGCGCTACAAGTGCAGCTTCAACCTGGGCAAGGTGGCGCAGGTCGGAAAGGGGCTCGAGAAATTCGGCTTCGCCTTCACCGTGGCGCCCAAAAAAGCCAGGCTCGAAGTGCAGGGAGTGGCCATTTCGGCCGAAAACCCGGCCGTTGCGGCGATATACGGCAAGGTGACGACCAGCGAAGCCGCCACCGAGGCCGCCGTGAAGGACATGCTGCCGGGGGGCGCCGAGGTCTCGCAGCACGAGGGCGCTACGGTCTTCGACTTCACCATCCCGGGAATCGCCCGCGCCGCGGGTGACAAGGTGGAAACCGTCACCCTCAAGGACGGCGAATTCAAGGCCGGCGACAAGGTCAGGGTCACGGTTCCCGGCACTTCCCTCCCCTTCCGCGTGCTCAGCGCCGCCAAGGCCGGCGAGGAAACCCGATACATCGAAGTGGTCTTCAGCGAGCCCTTCTCCACCAAGGGCGACTGGCCGGGCTTCTTCTCGGTGGACGGCGTGAGCCGGGCCTACATCGACGCCGCCGACAACGTCGCCAGGATCTACTGCGAGAATCCCGAAGAGACGTTCACCGTCACCGTGTCCGAAAACCTCAGGAGCACGGGCGGCGAGCGCCTGGGCAGCGACTTTTCCGCCTCCTTCCCCCGCGGTGAAATCAAGCCCGCGGTGGAAATCCCCCTCCGGGGCAACATCCTTCCCGACGCCTCCGCTCTCGTTCTCCCCTTCAAGGCGGTGAACCTGCGGGCGGTGGACGTCAGGGTGGTCAAGATATATGAAGACAACATCCTGATGTTCCTCCAGGACAACTCCCTCGGCGGGAACGACAACCTGCGCAGGGCCGGCCGGCTAGTCTGGGAGAACACCGTCAGCCTCGACGACGACCCATCCCGCGACCTTCACGCCTGGAACGACTTCGCCCTCGACCTCACCGACGTCTTCAAGAAGGAGAAAGGCGCCATCTACCGCATCAGGATATCCTTCAGGCAGGACTATTCCGTGTACGGAAAGCAGTATGTCCCCGGACAGGTCCTGCACGAGATAAGCGTCCCCGCCACCGACAGCGAAGTGTGGGACACCCCGAACCCGTACTACTGGGACAGCCGCAACTGGAACGACTACGACTGGGAGGAATCCGGCAATCCCGACCGTCCCTCCTACTACATCGATTACGACTACCCCGAAGTCAACCTGATGACTTCCGACCTCGGCCTCACGGCCAAATACTCCGGAGGCGACAGGCTCTGGCTCGCGGCGAGCGACATCATCGACGCCGGACCGGTCGCGGCCGAAGTCGAGGCCTACAACTTCCAGCTGCGCAAGATAGGCTCCGGCAAAATCAACGGCACCGGCGAAATCGAAGTCAGCGGCAAGCCCTTCGCGGTGGTGGCCCGTCACGGCGGATCCACCACCTACCTCAAGGTGACCGACGGCGGAGAACTCTCGCTCAGCCGCTTCGACGTGGGCGGAGAGCTGCTCCAGAAGGGCCTCAAGGCCGGCATCTACGGCGAACGCGGGGTATGGCGCCCCGGCGACACCCTGCATCTCACCATGATACTCCAGGGGGGCACCCTTCCCGAAAACCACCCCGCCACCCTCGAGCTCTACACTCCCGAAGGGCAGTTCTACGGAAAATACGTGCGCAGCGGCGGCGTGAACGGTTTCTACCGCTTCGACGTCCCCACCCTGCCGGGCGACCCGACCGGCTTCTGGAACGGCTGTTTCAAGGTGGGCGGTGCCAGCTTCCACAAGAGCGTCAGGGTCGAGAGCATCAAGCCCAACAGGCTCAAGGTCGACGTCGACCTCGGCGGCAAGGAAATCCGCGGCGGTTCCCGCACAGCCGTTTCGGTGAGTTCCAGCTGGCTCACCGGCCCGGCGGCGGCAGGCCTGCAGGCCAAGGCCTACATGGCCCTCAGCAAGGGCAAGACCACTTTCAAGGGCTACGAGGGCTATGTGTTCGAAAACCCGCTCAGCAGCTTCAGCGCCAGCGAGACCGACATCCTCGACACCCGTCTCGACGGGGCCGGCAAGGCGGTTTCAATCGTTGACATGCCCTCCGCCGGGAACGCTCCCGGAAAGCTCAGCGCCACCGTGGTTTGCTCCGTCCTCGAAGACGGCGGCGACGCCAGCTTCACCACCCTCACCCTCCCCTTCTCGCCCTTCAGGGCATACGTGGGCGTGGAGATTCCCAAGGAGAAAGAAGGGTACATGTTCACCGACAAGGACAACACCGTCAGCATGGTGCTGCTCTCCGAAGACGGCCAGCCCTTGGCGGGCCACAACATGGAATACCGCGTGTACAAAATCGACTGGAGCTGGTGGTGGGAGAACGGCCGGAGGGGCCTTGACTCCTACGTAAACAGCTCTTCGGCAAAGGTTTACGCATCCGGAAGGTTCGTCTCCGGAAAGAACCCCTCCACCTTCACGCTCAACGTTCCCGAGAAAGACTGGGGCAGGTACCTCATATATGTGAAAGACCGCGACGGCGGCCACGCTTCGGGCCTGACCACGCTCGTCGACTGGCCTTCGTACCAGGGCCGCGGCGACCACAAGGACCCCACCGCGGTGAACATGCTCAGCTTCTCGCTCGACAAGAAGTCGTACGCGGTGGGCGAAACCGCCACCGTCTACATCCCCGAGGCTCCCGGCAGCAGGGCCCTCGTCTCGCTCGAGAACGGCTCGGGCGTAATCTCCCAGAAATGGGTGGAGACCGGCAGCGGCTTCACCGCCTGCAAGTTCAAGGTCACCGGGGAGATGGCTCCCAACTTCTACGTGGACATCAGCCTTGTAAGGCCGCACGAAAAGACCGCCGACGGCGCTCCGCTCCGCCTCTACGGCGTGCAGCCGGTGCTGGTCGAGGACGCCGCCACGCACCTCGAACCGGTGCTTGCGCTTCCCGACGCCGTCCATCCCGAGGAGAACTTCACCATCAAGGTGTCCGAGAAGAAGGGCAAGCCCATGACCTACACCCTCGCCATCGTGGACGAAGGCCTGCTGGACATCACCGGCTTCAAGACTCCCGACCCGTGGAACGACATGTACAGGCGCGAGGCCCTCGGGGTCCGCACCTGGGACATCTACGACGACGTGATAGGCACCTTCGGCGGGGCATTCTCGTCGATGCTGGCAATCGGCGGCGACGAAGGCACCAAGATCCTCGGGGCCAAGAAGGACAACCGCTTCACTCCCGTGGTCAAGTTCCTCGGGCCGTTCACCCTCAGCGGCAGGAGCAACACCCACGACATCAGGCTTCCCATGTATGTAGGCAGCGTCCGCGTGATGCTGGTGGCCGGCCAGGACGGGGCCTACGGCAACGCCGAGAAGACGGTGGCCGTGCGTTCCCCGCTCATGGTGGTGCCCACCCTCCCGAGAGTGATCGGCACCGGCGAGGACGTCATCCTCCCGGTGAACGTGTTCGCCCTTGAAGACGGCATAAAGAACGCCACGGTGAGCGTCAAGGTCGACGGCCCCGTGCAGGCTGTCGGATCCGAAAGCGCTTCGGTAAGCTTCGACAAGCCCTCCGACAAGCTCGTCCGCTTTGCGCTCAGGGCCACCGGCGAAGGCATCGCCCACGTTACGGTGAGCGCCGCGGGCAACGGGCAGAAGGCTTCCGAGACCATAGCCGTCGAGGTGCGCAACCCCAACCCGGCAATCACCTCGGTGCAGACCGTGGCTGTGAAGCCCGGCACGCAGATGAGCATGACTTACACGGGAGCGCAGGAGGCACGGCTCGAAATCGCGGGCTTCCCCGCCTTCAACTTCGACGAAAACAGCCGCTACTTCAGCAGCTATCCCTACTCGTGCACCGAGCAGCTCGCCGCAGGGGGCATCTCGCTCGTCTTCACGAGAGACTTCCTCAGCGAAACCGGGAGGGCCGCGGCCGACAAGGCCATTCCCGAAATGATCAGGGAACTCTGCTCCAGGCAGCTCGCCGACGGCGGCTTCGCCTACTGGCCGAACCAGGCCGGCGCCAGCACCTGGGCCAGCTCCATGGCGGGAATCTTCCTCAACGAGGCGGCCGCAGGGGGCTTCGAGGTGAACAGGAACGTGCTCTCCAAGTGGCAGAAATTCCAGAACAACGCCTGCAACAACTACAGGCGCGCGGGCGACGACGGCAAGATGTACGACCTCGACCAGGCCTACCGCCTGTACTCCCTCGCGCTCGCGGGCAAGCCCGACAACGCCGGCATGAACAGGCTCAAGGAGAGCCCCGGCCTCAGCGACCAGGCCCGCTGGATGCTGTCTTCGGCCTACTCGGCCTGCGGCAAGAAGGACGTGGCAAAAGCCCTTACCGACACCGCCCCCCGCGAGTTCACCGACTACTCCCCCGACAACCTCACCTTCGGTTCGTCGCTGCGCGACAAGGCCATCGTGATCGAGGCCCTCGCCCTCCGGGACGAGGTGGCTGACGCCCTCGTGAGCGCCGCTTCCTTCGTCGACGGATTCAACCGCGGCTACGCTTCCACGCAGCTCCGCGCCTTCGCCTCCACGGCCCTGAGCCGTCTCGCGAAGAAGGTGAACGCGGGCCCGCTCGACGCCGAAATCACCGTGGGAGGCAAAAAGGAGAAGGTGAACACCACCAAAGCGAACTACAGCTGCGGGCTCGATCCCGATGCGGGCAGCGTGAACATCGCGAACAACTCCTCCGGAGTGGTCTACGCTTCGGTGCTCACCGTCTCGAGGGCCGCCGCCGGGGAGATTACCCCCGCCCGCGCCAACGCCCTTTCCATAAAGGTGAGCTACGAGGGCACCGACGGCACCCCGCTGAATCCGGCCTCCATCCGCCAGGGCACCGACTTCTACAGCCGCGTCACCGTCACGAACGTCTCCCCCACCCGCGACTATACCAACCTGGCCCTCAGCGAGATACTGCCTTCGGGCTGGGAAATCTACAACGACCGGCTCACCGGGGGTGCAACTTCGTCGGGAAGCGGCTACAACGACATCCGCGACGACCGTTCGCTGTGGTTCTTCGACCTCGCCTCGGGAGTTTCCAGGACCTTCACCCTCAGGCTGCGCGCCGCCTATGAGGGCGAGTTCGTGCTGCCCGCGGTAAAGTGCGAGGCCATGTACGACTCTTCGGTCAGCGCCAACACCGCATCGGGCAAGGCAGCCGTCACGAGGTGAGGAAGCCGCGCATAACGCGAAAGGGGGCAGTGTGGCTCGGGATTTCGGGCGCGCTGCTCCTGGCGTATGCGCTGTGCCTTCCGCGCGATCTCTTCAGGGACACCCCGTATTCCACCGTGGTGACCGACCGCAGCGGGGAGCTGCTGGGCGCCAGGACGGCCCCGGACGGGCAGTGGCGCTTCCCTCCGCGCAGCACCGTTCCCGAAAAATACGCGGCCGCGGTCGTGGAGTTCGAAGACAGGTACTTCCGTTTCCACCCGGGAGTGAACCCCGTGGCCATAGGGCGGGCCCTTCTGGGCAACCTCAAGGCGGGGCACGTCACCAGCGGGGGCAGCACCATCACCATGCAGGTGATACGCCTCTCGCGCGGCAGGGAGCGCACCCTGTGGCAGAAGTGCGTCGAAGCCGTGCTGGCCACCCGGCTCGAGCTGCGCTGCCGGAAAAGCACCATACTCGCCATGTACGCCTCGCACGCTCCCTTCGGGGGCAACGTGGTGGGGCTCGACGCCGCCTCGTGGAGATACTTCGGCCGGCCTCCGGAAGACCTTTCGTGGGGCGAGGCGGCGACTCTCGCGGTGCTGCCCAACTCCCCGTCGAGCATCCACCCGGGGCGGCGGCGCGAAGATCTGCTACAGAAGCGCAACCGTCTGCTGCTCAAGCTCTACCGTAGCGACAAGCTGGACTCCCTGAGCTATGTCCTCGCCTGCGAAGAGCCGCTTCCCGGCGAGCCCAAGCCGCTCCCGGAACTTGCGCCGCATCTCACCGAATACCACTGCGCCCGCACCCCGGGGAGGACGGTGCGAACCACGGTGGACGCTCACCTGCAGGAAAGGGTGAACGCGGTCGCCGACGAGTGGTGCAGGAACCTCGCCCTCCGGGGCATAAACGACCTTGCCGCCGTGGTGCTGGACGTACAGACCGGCGAAATACTCGCCTATGTGGGAAATGCCCTGCAGGAAAGGGACAGGCCGGGAAGGCAGGTCGACATAGCCCGCGCCCCGCGCAGCACCGGCAGCATCCTCAAGCCCCTGCTCTACTGCGCCCTGCTGCAGGAGGGCAGCATCCTCCCGGAAACCCTTCTCCCCGACATCCCCATCAACCTGGGAGGCTTCTCCCCGCAGAATTTCGACCTTAGCTTCTCAGGCGCCGTGCCGGCTGCCGGGGCGCTCACCCGTTCCCTCAACGTCCCCTCGGTGCACATGCTCAGACGCTACGGTGTACCCAGGTTCCACGGCCTGCTCAAGTCGCTGGGAATGACCACCTTGACCCGCAGCCCCGACGACTACGGGCTTTCGCTCATCCTGGGCGGGGCCGAGGGCGCCCTGCTCGACGTCACCCGCATCTATGCAGACATGTCGCGCAATTACCAGCAGGTGCGGATGGACGGGGATTTCGCGCTCGCCGACCGCTGCGCCCTCTGGTACACCTTCGAGGCGCTCAGGGATCTGAGCCGTCCCGACGAGCTGGACCTGAGGCTGGTGAGCTCGGCGCGCAAGGTGGCGTGGAAGACGGGCACGAGCTACGGCTTCCGCGACGCGTGGGCGGTGGGAGTAACCCCGAAATATGCGGTGGGGGTATGGGCCGGAAACGCACAGGGGCAGGGAGTACCGGGGCTGGTGGGCGCCAGGGCCGCCGGGCCGGTGCTCTTCGACCTCTTCAATCTGCTCCCGCCCGAAAAGGGGCAGACGGGCCCCTACGCCGCCGACGGCTGGTTCCTCGAGCCCGGACCCGACGAATACACGAGGGCGGAGGTCTGCCCGCAGTCGGGGCATCTGAAGAGCCTGCTCTGCCCCCGGGCCGACACCCTCATGGTGCCGAAGGCCGCCATGCGGAGCGAGCCCTGCCCGTATCACAGGGAGTACGAGGGCGAGGCTTATTTCATCCTGCCGCCCGCGATGGAATGGTTCTACCGGCAGAACCACCCGGAATACCGGCCGCCGCAGAAGTCGACTGAGAGCAGGATGGAGTTCATCTACCCCGAGCCGTGGGCCGAAATCGCCGTCCCCGCGCAGCTGAGCGGCGAGGTGAAGGGGGTGGTGTTCAACCTGGCGCACCGCAACCCCGCCACCACGGTATGGTGGCATCTCGACAATGAGTATGTGGGGGAAACGCGCTACGTGCACCAGCTTGCGCTCTCCCCGCCTCCCGGGGTGCACAGCATGACCTGCGTCGACGAGAGCGGGGAAAGCTGCTCGGTGTCTTTCACTATCCTATGACGGCCCCGTCGGCCACGGCTTCCTGCGGGGTGATGAAGCGCATGCTGCCGTCGCCCTGCTTGGCCATGAGTATCATGCCCTTGCTCTCGATGCCCCGGATGGTGCGGGGCTGAAGGTTGGCGAGGATGCATATCTGCTTGCCCAGCATCTGCTCGGGGGTGTAGTATTCGGCTATGCCCGACACGATTACCCGCTTGTCGATGCCGGTGTCGATGGTGAGCCTGAGGAGCTTGTCGGTCTTGGGAACGCGCTCCGCCTCAAGGACCGTGGCGGTGCGGATGTCCATGCGGCCGAAGTCGTCGAAGGATACAAGTTCCTTCTGGGGCTCCACCTGCCTTGCGAGGGCCGCCTTCGCGGCCGCTTCCCTTTCGGCCTTGATCTTTTCGAGCCTTTGGAGCTGGGCGTCGATGGCCGCGTCGTCTATCTTTTCGAAGAGAAGCCCGCCTTCGCCCAGCACATGGCCTTCGCCAAGGATGTCGGCCCTGCCGAGCATGTCCCAGGTGAGGAGCGGCAGGCCCGGGGAAATGAGCATCCTGCCGTGGCGGCGGGCATGCAGGGCGGCCTCTTCGCCCTCCTTGTAGAAGTTTTCGGTGGGGCTCCCCTCCCCTTCGCGGTAGTCCTGGCCCGCGTCGAGCGTGACGCGGAGGATGTCCCTGAGCTTTCCGGCCGAGAACGGGGTGAAGGGCTCGAAGGCGACGGCGAGGTTGGCGCAGATCTGCAGGCAGACGTTGAGGATGGTGCCGGTGCGGACCATGTCGGTCTTGGCGACCTTCCAGGGCTCGGTGTCGGAAATGTACTTGTTGCCCACGCGGGCTATGCCCATGGCATCGCGCAGGGCGTCGCGGAAGCGGAAGGCTTCAAGATCGGCCTCGAGCGAGGCGCGCAGCTGCGGCAGTTCGGCAAGGGCTGCGCGGTCGGCTTCGAGAAGCTCGCCGCAGGCGGGAACCTTGCCGCCGAAGTACTTGTGGGTGAGCACCACGGCGCGGTTCACGAAGTTGCCGAAGATGGCCACCAGCTCGCTGTTGTTGCGGGTCTGGAACTCCTTCCAGCTGAAGTCGTTGTCCTTGGTTTCGGGGGCGTTGGCGGTGAGCACGTACCTCATGACGTCGGCCTTTCCGGGGAAGTCCCGGAGGTACTCGTGGGCCCACACCGCCCAGTTGCGCGACGTGGATATCTTGTCCCCTTCCAGGTTGAGGAACTCGTTGGCGGGCACGTTGTCGGGCAGGATATAATCCCCGTGCGCCTTGAGCATGCTCGGGAACACGATGCAGTGGAACACGATGTTGTCTTTGCCGATGAAGTGCACGAGCCGGGTATCTTCGCCCTTCCACCATTTTTCCCAGCTCCCCGGGAGCAGCTCCTTGGTGTTGGAGATGTAGCCTATGGGGGCGTCGAACCATACGTAGAGCACCTTGCCTTCGGCGCCTTCGACCGGAACGGGAACCCCCCAGTCGAGGTCGCGCGAGACGGCCCGGGGCTGCAGGCCTCCGTCGAGCCAGCTCTTGCACTGGCCGTACACGGTGGATCGCCACTCCCTGTGGCCGTCCAGGATCCACGAGGACAGCCAGTCCTGGTACCGGTCGAGGGGGAGGTACCAGTGGGTGGTCTTCTTTTTTACGGGAACCGCGCCGGAGAGCCTCGAAACGGGGTTCACGAGCTCCTCGGGGCTGAGGGTGGAGCCGCAGTGCTCGCACTGGTCGCCGTAGGCGCCTTCGTGGCCGCACCTGGGGCAGGTGCCCTGAATGTAGCGGTCGGCCAGGAAAGTGCGGGCCTCGGGGTCGTAGTACTGCTCGCTTTCGCGCGTGATGAACTTGCCCTCGTCGTAGAGCTTGCGGAAGAAGTCGGACGAGGTCTTGGAGTGCACCTCCGAAGTGGTGCGGGAATAGATGTCGAAATTGATTCCCAGGCCGGTGAACGAGTCTTTGATGAGCTTGTGGTAGCGGTCCACGATATCCTGGGGCGAGCACCCTTCGGCACGCGCCTTTATGGTGATGGGCACGCCGTGCTCGTCGCTGCCGCAGATGAAGAGGACGTCCCGCCCCCGCATCCTGAGATATCTCACGTAGATGTCGGCGGGAACATAGACTCCTGCGAGGTGCCCTATGTGCACCGGGCCGTTGGCGTACGGCAGCGCGCAGGTTACGAGCGTGCGTTTGAATTCTGTTTTCATTGTCATTTGTCTTTGGGAGTTATCAGGGCCTCGCGCTCCTTGCGCAGGGCGAGGATCTGCTCGAGGACAGCCGCCTGTTCGTCCTCTCCGAGGCCCGGAAGGGTGCGGCGCAGGGCGTTGATGTCCTGTTCGAGGTGTTTGATGTAACAGGTCTTCATAACCTTGGGGACATAGATGACGAGCCACGACGGGATGGCCGTCAGGCTGCCCGCAAGGTCTTTGACCGTAAGCTGGTATTTCTGGGTGGAGAAGCGCGCGGCAAGGGAGGCCACCCTCCTGTCCGGGGAGTTCAGCAGGCGGGTCACTATCTCCTGCTGCTCATAGCCCGCGTCGTATTCGGCCAGATAGGCCTCGTAGAGCTGCCTGTAGAGGGAATTTTCGATCTTGAAGCCGTGCAGCTCGAGGTAGTCGCTGATGAATTCGGTGACGGTGACGCTCTCGGAGTCGAACTCCCTGGCTTCGGGTGTGTCGGTGGGGAATTCGAGGGGGTCGGTGCCGTGGGTGAGGAGGAAGCCGAGAATCTCTTCCTCGACCGCGGCGAAAAGCCGGTTTTCGGGCTTGTAGTCGCCCTCGGGGGCCTCTTCCACGGGAGGCAGGTCGCCGTTGTCTTCGACCGGCTCGTAATAGGCGGGGATGTCGCCTTGGGCGGAGGCGGCTGCAAGTTTCCGCTGCCTTTCCGCTTCTTTCTTTTCGTCTTCGAGAAGGGACCGGCGGGTCTTCGCCACCCTGTCGAAGATGATTCCCTGCTCGGTTTCGAACTTTTCCGCCGCGGCCTGCACGAACACCGACCGCTTTACCGGGTCGGGGATCCGGGCTATGGTGTCGGCGATGTCGTTGATGAAATTGGCGCGCTTGAGCGGGTCGTTCCCGGCGTCGGCGAGCAGGATGTCCGACTTGAAGCCGAGGAAGTCGCTTTCGCTGCCGGCAATGTATTCTTCGTACTGCGCAAGCGTGTGGCTGCGGGCGAAGGAATCGGGGTCCTCCCCTTCGGGAAGGCGCACCACATGCACGTCCATGCCCTCCGAGAGCAGCATGTCGATTGCGCGCAGGGCGGCGTGGATGCCCGCGGAGTCGCCGTCGAACATGAGGGTGACGTTCCGGGTAAACTTGCGTATGAGACGCACCTGCTGCACGGTGAAGGAGGTGCCGCACGGGGCCACGACGTTGCGTATGCCCAGCTGGTGCAGCATCACCAGGTCGACGTTGCCCTCCACCACTATGCACTTGTCCTTCTTGGCGATTTCGCCCTTGGCGAACCAGATTCCGAAGAGGATGTTGCTCTTGGTGTATATGGGGGTGTCGGGAGAGTTGAGGTATTTGGCGGGGTTGTCGCTGCGGAGGGTACGGCCGCTGAAGGCGATCACCCGTCCGCTCACCGAGTGGATGGGGAACATCACCCTTTCGCGGAACTTGTCCTGCAGGGGGGTGGTGCCTTCGTGGTCGGTGACCAGGCCGGCGTCCAGCAGGTACTCGTCCTTGTAGCCGGCGGCGCGGGCCGCCTGCAGGAGAGTGTCCTTGCCCGAAGGGGCCCAGCCCAGCCCGAAACGGGCGATGGTCTCGTCCTCGAGGGCGCGTTTTCCCTTGAAATAGGCCAGGCCTACGTCGCGGCCCTCGCCTTCGAGGAGCTGCCCCGCGAAGAACTTCTGGGCGAACTCGCTCACGAGGAGCAGGCTCTCGGTGTGCTGCCGGCGGGCGATTTCCTCGGCGCTGAGCTCCTCCTCCACGATTTCGATGTGGTATTTGCGGGCCAGGTAGCGGAGCGCTTCGGGATAGTCGCAGTGCTCGTGCTCCATGACGAAGCCCACGGCCGAGCCGGCCTTGCCGCAGCCGAAGCACTTGTAGATGCCTTTCGACGGGGAGACGTAGAAGGAGGGCGTCTTCTCGTTGTGGAAGGGACAGCAGGCCACGTAGTTGGCCCCGCGGCGCTTGAGCGCCACGAAGTCGCTCACCACGTCCACTATCTGCGCGGTGTCGAGTATGGTCTGGACTGTCTCCTGCGGAATCATCGTGAAAAACTATGAGGCCACGTCGCAGAGGAACTTGATGCGCACGAGCCGGATTTCCATTTCCTCGCAGTCGGCGCTGAGGGCCCTGATGGCGTCTTCGAGGCTGTCGGACTGGGCTTCGGACGAGAAGTAGCCGTAGATTTCCTCTTCTATGTCCTGGTCGATGTTCTCGCTTATGTAGTAGTCGAGGTTGAGCTTGGTGCCGGTGGCCACGATGGTCTCTATTTCCTTCATGAGCTCGTCCATGTCGAGGCCCTTCATCGACGCGATGTCCTCGAGGTCCATGCGGCGGTCGATGCTCTGGATGATGTAGATCTTGTTGGCGCTCTTGTTGGGGGCCGACTTTACTACAAAGTCGTCGGGGCGCTCGATGTCGTTCTCGTCGACGTATTTCTTTATGAGCGAGATGAATTCGGCGCCGAACTTGCGCGCCTTGCCCTCGCCCACGCCCTGGCATTTCTGGAGCTCCTCGAAGGTGATGGGGTACATGATGGACATGTCGTCCAGGGCCGGGTCGCCGAAGATGATCCAGGGCTGGAGCCCGAGCTTGCGGGACATGTCCTTGCGGAGGTCCTTGAGCATGGCGAGCAGGGTGGGGTCGCCGCCTCCGCCTCCCCTTGCGGCCGCCTTTTCGGTGGCGGCGTCCTCGTCGGAGTCGTCGTCGGCGAGGGCCGGAGCCTCGGCGGCGGCAAAGGAGGCGTCCTCGACGAGGTCGATCTTCCAGGGCTTGGCGTAGAACTCCTCGCCCCTTGGGGTTACGTATATGAGGCCGTAGCTCTCTATCTCCTTGCCCAGGAGCCTTGCCACCAGGCCCTGGTGCATGACGGCGAGCCAGAACTTCTCGTCGTGAGCCTTTCCGGCCCCGAAGAGCGGGAGCTCGTCGTGCTTGTACGACTTGATGAGGGCGGTGGTCTTGCCGGCGAGAATGGCCGCCAGGTGCTCCATCTTGAAGTGCTCGGGAAGGCTCAGGACTAGCTTTATCGCGAGCTGCATCTGGGTGCGGCCGTCGAAGGAGGGCCTGGGATGGATGCAGTTGTCGCACGAGCAGCAGTTGTCTTTGTCGTAGTCTTCGCCGAAGTAATTGAGCAGCAGCTTCCTGCGGCACTGGCCGCTCTCGGCGTAAGCCACCACCTCATTGAGGAGCTGGCGGTTTATCTCCTGCTCGGCGATGGGCTTTCCCTGCATGAACTTCTCCAGCTTCTGGATGTCCTTGTAGGAATAGTAGGTGACGCAGACGCCCTCCTTGCCGTCGCGGCCGGCGCGGCCGGTCTCCTGGTAGTAGCTCTCGATGCTCTTGGGGATGTCGTAGTGGATGACGAAGCGCACGTCGGGCTTGTCGATGCCCATGCCGAAGGCGATGGTGGCCACGATGACGTCGGCCTCCTCCATGAGGAACTTGTCCTGGCTTTCCGCCCTCACCTTGGCTTCGAGCCCGGCGTGGTAGGGCAGGGCCTTGATGCCGTTGATGCAGAGGAACTCGGCCATCTCCTCCACCTTCTTGCGGCTGAGGCAGTAGATGATGCCCGACTTGCCGGCATTCTGGTGGATGAACTTGACTATGTCCTTTTCGGCGTCGTCCTTGGGGCGCACCTCATAGTAGAGGTTGGGACGGTTGAACGAAGACTTGAACACCGCGGCCCCGGGGATGCCGAGGTTCTTGAGTATGTCGCTCTGCACCTTGGGGGTGGCGGTGGCGGTGAGGGCCATGATGGGCCTGCGGCCTATCTCCTCCACCAGGGCCCGGATGCGGCGGTATTCGGGGCGGAAGTCGTGCCCCCACTCCGAAATGCAGTGAGCTTCGTCCACCGCGTAAAATGAAATTTTGATCTCCTTGAGCAGGGCCACGTTCTCCTCTTTGGTGAGGGATTCGGGGGCCACGTAGAGGATTTTGGTGCGGCCCTCCAGGAGATTCGAGCGGACTTCGTCGGTCTGCGCTTTTCCGAGCGAGGAGTTGAGGAAGTGCGCTATGCTCTCATTGCCGCTCACGAAGCCCCTGAGGACGTCCACCTGGTTCTTCATGAGCGCAATGAGCGGCGAGATGACTATTGCCGTGCCGTCCATGATGAGGGCAGGCAGCTGGTAGCACAAGGACTTGCCCCCTCCGGTTGGCATGAGCACGAAGGCGTCGCCTCCGCCCAGCAGATGGGTTATCACCCTCTCCTGGTCGCCCTTGAAATTGTCGTAGCCGAAAAATTCCTTTAGTGTCTTGTGTATGACGGCAGAATAGTCCATCGGGAAATTAATCTAATTCGTGAATGGCGAGGCCTGAACGGAGCTTGGGCTCGAACCATGTGGTCTTGGGAGGCATGATGGCCCCGCTGTCGGCTATGGCCATGAGCTGTTCCATGGAAACGGGATACAGGGCGAAGGCGACCTGCATCTCGCCGCTGTCTACCCTCCTGCTGAGCTCGCCGAGGCCGCGGATGCCGCCTACGAAGTCGATGCGCCTGTCGGTGCGCAGGTCCCTGATGCCAAGGAGACGGTCGAGCACCAGGTTGCTGAGGATGGTGACGTCCAGCACCCCGATGGGGTCGGAGTCGTCGTAGCGGCCGGGCTTGGCCTCCATGCTGTACCAGTGCCCTCCGAGATACATCGCGAACTCGTGGAGCTTTGAGGGTTGGAAGATTTCAGTGCCTTCGTCCCTGAGGATGAAGTCGGTCTTGAGGGCCTCCTTGAACTCCTCGGGCGAGAGGGCGCCAAGGTCTTTCACCACGCGGTTGTAGTCGAGTATCTTGAGCTGGCTGCCGGGGAAGCACACCGCCATGAAGAAGTTGTACTCTTCGTTTCCGGTGTGATTCGGGTTCTGCGCGCGCTTTTCGGCGCCCACCCGGGCCGCCGCGGCCGTGCGGTGATGGCCGTCGGCCACGTAGAAGGCGTCCACCTCGTTGGTGAAGATTTCGGTGATGCGGCGGATGACGGCGTCGCCGGTGACGGGCCAGAAGCGGTGAGTGAAGCCGTTCTCGTCGACGAAGTCGTATTCGGGAGCGGCGGCCGCTGCTGAGGCCACTATGGCGTTGAGCTCGGGATTGTCCTTGTAGGCGAAGAAGACGGGCTCGATGTTGGCGTTCTGGATGCGCACGTGCACCATGCGGTCGTCTTCCTTGTCTTTGCGGGTGAGCTCGTGCTTCTTGATTTTGCCGGAGGCGTAGTCGTCAGTGTGGGCGCAGAGCACGAGACCGTACTGGGTGCGCCCGGCCATGGTCTGCGAATACACATAGTAGCACTCCTTGGGATCGCGCCTGAGCCAGCCTTTGTCCTTCCATTCCTTGAAGTTCCTGACGGCGCGGTCGTACACGCGCTGGTCGTGGTCTTCGAGGATGGGGTCGAAGTCGATTTCGGGCTTGGTTATGTGAAGAAGGCTCCTGGGGCAGGCCATCTGCTTGGCTTCCTGTGAGTTGAGGACGTCATAAGGCGGTGCCGCCACCTCGGTTACGATATCTTTGGGCGGCCTGATGGCCGCAAAAGGTTTTACTCTTACCATATTTCTGGACTCTTTGTCATTCTGGACTCTTTGTCATTCTGGACTCTTTGTCATTCTGAGCGAAGCGAAGAATCTATTCCCACCTGTTCACCTGGAACCGGGTGTTGCCGGTGGCGAAGAAATCGGCTATCTGCCTTGCGGCGGCGATGCCGGCGTTGATGTTGGCCTCGGCCGTCTGGGCGCCCATCTTCTTGGGAGTGGCGAAGATGCGGTCGCCGAACTTCTCGCGGAGGGCGGGGTAGTTGTCGGGCATGAGGTCGGTGACGTATTTAAGGTCGGGCCTCTCCTCGAGAGCCTTTGCGAGGCCTTCTTCGTCGATGACCTCCTTGCGGGCGGCATTCACGAGGCAGGCGCCCTTGGGCATGCTGGAGATAAGTTCATAGCCTATGCTCCCGATGGTTTCGGGGGTGGCGGGGATGTGGACGGAGACGAAGTCGTTGCTTGCGAAAAGGTCTTTCACGTCCTTTGCGGGCTCGGCGCCCAGCTCCCTGATCTTGTCGGCGGGGATGAAGGGGTCGATGGCGCTCACCTTCATGCCGAGGGCTTCGGCCTTCTTGCCGACCAGGCGGCCGACCTGTCCGAAGGCCTGCACTCCGAGGCGCTTGCCCATGATTTCGCTGCCGGTAGTGGGATTGAACTGGGAACGGCTCATGAATATCATCATGGCGATGCAGAGCTCGGCCACGGCGTTGGAGTTCTGGCCGGGGGTGTTCATCACCACGATCCTGCGGGCCTTGGCGGCCTCGAGGTCGACATTGTCGACGCCCGCGCCCGCGCGCACGACTATCTTGAGGTTTGGGGCGGCCGCGAGGACTTCCTCCGTGACCTTGTCGCTCCTGATGATGAGGGCGTCGTACGGGGCCACGGCATTTACGAAGTCGGACTGTCCGGGGTATTTCTCGAGGGTGTCGACGCTGTGGCCGGCCTCGGTGAGTATCTTCTTGATGTCTGCCACCGCCACTGCGGCGAAAGGCTTCTGGGTTGCTATGAGAACTTTCATGCCGGGTTTACTTTTTGAGGTTTTCGAAATCCTGCATGGCCTTCACGAGGGCTTCGACGTCCTCCTGGGTGCAGGCGTTGTAGAGGCTGGCGCGGAAGCCGCCCACGCTGCGGTGGCCCTTGATGCCAACCATCCCCCGATCCTTTGCGAAGGCCATGAACTCGTCGGCAAGGGCTTCCCTGCCCTCCGCCATGACGAAGCAGACGTTCATGATGGAACGGTCTTCCACTGCGGCGGTGCCGCGGAAGAGGGAGTTGCGGTCGATTTCGGCGTAGAGGGTTTCGGCCTTGCGGACGTCGATTTTGTGCATCGCTTCGACGCCGCCTATGCTCTTCACCCACTTGAGGGTTTCGTTCATGATGTAGATGCTGAACACGGGAGGCGTGTTGAACATGCTGCCCTTGTCGATGTGGGTGCGGTAGTCGAGCATGGTGGGGAGGTAGCGGCTCACCTTGCCGAGGCCGTCCTTCCTGATGATGGCGAAGATGACGCCGGCAGGGCCCGCGTTCTTCTGGGCGCCGCCGTAGATGAGGGTGTACTTGCTCACGTCGACGGGACGGCTGAGGATGTCGGAGGACATGTCGGCGATGAGGGGTACCGGGCAGTCGTAGTCTTCTTTGATTTCGGTGCCGTAGATGGTATTGTTGGTGGTGATATGAAGGTAGTCAAGGTCGGCGGGAATGTCGTAGCCCTTGGGGATGTAGCTGTAGTTGCGGTCGGCGCTGGAAGCGATGGCGTACGCGCCCCCCAGGCCGGCGGCTTCCTTGAGGGCCTTCTTGGCCCAGACGCCGGTTTCGAGGTAGGCTGCCTTATTTTCGAGGTAGTTCATAGCGACATACAGGAACTGGAGGCTGGCGCCGCCGCCGAGGAATACGACCTCATAGTCGTCAGGGATGTTCAGGAGCTCTTTCCACAGGGCCCTGGTCTCATCCATTGTGGCCTCCCATTCCTTGGTGCGGTGGGAAATGGAAAGGAGGGACACTCCGGTGCCCTTGAAATCCTTGATAGCTTCGACGGCCCTGTCGTACACAACCTGGGGAAGGAGGCACGGGCCCGCATTGAAAACATGAACTTTGTCCATTACTTTAAAAAATTAATTAGTGGTTATGGGTTGAAATGTAATTTCGTCTTTAAAGATAGCCAATTTTTTTGATACTTCATCCACCTGCGCATCCAAACTCAGAGGAATTTCGACTTCGATGCTGCAGTCTTCCGAAAAATCGCGCCTGAGCGCCTGCAGGCCGAAATTCTTGAGCATTTTCTCGGCCGCGGGCAGGCTTTCGTACGGAAAGCGCAGGAGATACCTGCGGCAGGCCGTGCATTCCTTCCTCACGGCCGCGGCAAGGGCTTCGGCGGCGGCGGTCCGGTAGGCCCTGATGAGCCCCGGCACGCCGAGGAGGATGCCGCCGAAATAGCGCACCACCACGACCAGCACGTTCATTAGCCCGGCCGAATCGATCTGCCCGAGGATGGGCCTTCCCGCGCTGCCGGAGGGCTCGCCGTCGTCGTTCACCCGCCATACCGAGGGGATCTCCTCCGGGGAAGGGCCGGGGGTGGAGCCATAGTCGGCGATGCGGTAGGCGTAGCAGTGGTGACGGGCCGAATGGTGCTCTTTTTCAATGGATTCGAGGATGGGTTTCACCTCCTCAGCGGATTTCACGGGAAAGGCGTAGGCGATGAAGCGGCTGCCCTTGTCCTTGTACTGGCCCTGGGAAACTCCGGCGATGGAAATGAATTTGTCGTTCATACGTAATTCAAATTTAGCAAATTTCTCGTATATTCGCGCTATGTTTTACAAGTATCGCGTAACTCTTCAGGGAATCAAGGGCTTCTTCCGCGTTTATGCGGTGAACGGCATCAACTCCCTGTACCATTTCCACAAGCAGCTCCGATCCGACCTCGAATTCCCGCAGGACCAGCCCATACTCTTCAAGGCGCTGGACGCGCAGGACGGGGTCGTGGCCCGTTATGCCCTCATCGACATAGGCTTCAAGGCTGTCGACGAAGTGAGCGTCGAAGACACCGTGAAGGCCGGAGTGGTAAAGTTCGTGTACTTCTACGACGTGTCCGCCAAAAAGAGCGTCATCATCACCCTCGAGGGCGAAAGCGAGGTGAAGGCCGCTCTCCCCACCCTGCTCGAAAGCAAGGGGCCCCTCCCCATCGAGTTCGAAAACGGCTACGTCGCCTTCGAAGACCTTCCCGAAGACAGGAAGAAACCGCCCCTCACCGCCGAAGACCTGCTCTTCGACAAGCGCGCAAACCGCAAGCGGGACGAAGACGAAGATCTTGACAACGAAGACGAGGTGGATGAAGACGAGGATGAAGATGAAGACCCCGACAGGGAGGAAGAAGAAATAATCTACGACGAAAAGGAATAAAAAAGGAGGTCGACTCAAAAGGGTCGGCCTCTTTAGTGACGCTACCGGTACATTAGCCTGGCAGAGTATGGTCAAAAAAAGCTGTTTTTGACCATACCGGTACACTTGAATGGACCCATAGGAGCA
>ERZ842401.2351-NODE-2351-length-25378-cov-8.443747_pt1 | contig 25378 bp, 22 predicted proteins | sample MGYA00521270_ERZ842401 | MGnify/ENA primary metagenome ERZ842401 (study PRJEB31892, sample SAMEA3878208) | bioreactor metagenome | biome: Moose rumen | place: Sweden | collected 2011-10 | study: EMG produced TPA metagenomics assembly of the PRJEB12797 data set... | reverse complement strand
TTCGTGCCCATGCTGATTTTGGCGGCGATAACCTTACCGTTCGCCGCGTGGCTTTTCCGCAACAAGGTCGCTTAGCCGTCACCGTTGCCCCAAATAATAATTCACGAATTGCTGAGCCGTGCGCCCGTTGCGCCCCGAATGCGACATTTCCCAACGCAAGCCTTCAAGCCGCAACGCCTCCGCGTCCAGCTCCACGCCGCGACGCTTGAGCATACTGCGAATTATTTCCAGATATTCAGCCTGCGTCGGCGCGTAGTAATGGATTATCAGTCCGAACCTGTCCGATAAGGAAATTGTCTCGTTCGCGCTGTCGTCGCGGTAAAGTTCTTCCTGCTCGTCTTGACGGTCGCGCCACGTCTCGCGTATCAAGTGCCGCCTGTTGCTCGTGGCGTAGATTAAAACGTTTTCGGGTCGCGACTCGACGCCGCCCTCTATCGCCGACTTCAGATATTTGTACTCCGCCTCCGACTCCTCGAACGACAAATCGTCCAAAAAAATTATGAAACGCTTGCTCATAAATTGCCGCAACGCCTCCATGATTTCGGGGAGGCTTTTTAATTGCGGCTTGGTGATTTGCAACAGCCTCAAGCCCTGCGTGTGATACTCGTTGACCAGAGCTTTGACGCCCGAAGATTTACCCGTGCCGCGTGCGCCGACCAGCAGGACGTTATTGGCGGGCTTGCCCTCGACGAAAGCCGTAGTGTTGCCCGTCAAAAGTTCCTTTTGGTGCGCGTAGCCGATAAGGTCATCAAGGCGAATCGTCTCGAAGTGGCGGATACCAACGATGTTGCCCTCCCAACGGAAGGCGCGATAAGTCGCGATGTCGCCGTAGCCGCAACGTTTCCAATGCTCGATGAATGCCTCGGCAATTTCGGCGGCTCCGCGCAGATTTTCCAGCCGCTTCATCAGCTCGGCAAGGGCGGCGTCTTTATTTGCGACCGTCGGCTTATAGTCGTTTAGGCTCGGCAAATTACTTCCGACCTCGCCGCGCATTATCGGCAACAGTAATTCCACGTCGTGCGTAAAAATTTCGCGGAGGCTCTCGCCGATAAGCCCGCCGCGTTGTTCAATCGTCGTCGATATTAAATTCGGCTCGTGCGCCAATCGATAAATCAGATACGCCCGATAAAGGTTGCCGCTCAAGCCCAGCCGTTCCGCCTGTTCGATAAGTTCTGTTTCCGTCACGCCGTCAAGCGGGTTGCGGCAGACGATTAAGTCTTGCAAGTTCATGAAACCGTTCCTTTCGTGAGTGTGAAGTCGTCCAAAATTTCTCCGTCGACCGTCCGCGCCGTCAAGTGAATTTCCGTCGCCGAAACGTCCAACGCTATGTAACTCGGCGGCTCCTCGCGCAGATTTTTATATGACACCTCGTCAATCGCAGAGGGCGGCTCAAGATATTTCTGGTCGCCCGCCAAGCCGCATAATATGTACATCGTGCCCCGCGCAGATTTCCGACGCCCGAAAATCTTGCCGCGATTGCGATACGTGTGCAAGTGCCCCGTGAAGACCAAATCAATCTCCAGCTCGTCGAACAGCTCCATAAATTTATCCGCGATGTCCGCGTCGAAGTCGTCGCGCCCGTAGTGATAAATATCCTTGTGCATGAAGACAATCCGCCACGGACGATTAACCTGCGCGGCGTCGCGTCGAAACCAATACTCCTGCGTCCCCTGCAAGCCGGGCTTGATGTCGTCCAGCTCAAGAAATTGCGTGTTCAGCATAAAAAAATGCGCCGCGCCGTAGTCGAACGAATAAAAATAGCCGCCAAAATTTTTGGAGCCGTTATCGGGCAAGGCAAATTGATTCAGATAGCCCGTCGGCAAGGAGTTCAGCCAGTTGACGCCGTAGCATTCGTGATTGCCCATGACCGGCGCGAACGTCCGCCCCGTCAAAAGCTTGGTCGCCGCAAGGTGCCACGCCCGCCATTGATAAGCCGCCTCGCCGTTGTCGACCAAATCGCCGTTGACCGTCACAAGCTCGGCGTCGGGATAAGCCAAACTTGCCGCATCAGCCGTCCGTTGCCAAACCTCGCAGTGCTCGCATTGCGAATCGGAGAATATCAGCATTTGAAACGCGCCGTCGCCCGCCGTCCGCAAATTCTGCCACGAAGTCGCCCGTTCGCCCGCCACGATTCGGAATTTGTACAAGCTCGCCGATTTCAGATTTTTAAGCTCGCTGAAGTAAATCGAATCGCGCCGCTCGACCTCTGCGAAATGCGCCTCCTCCTCGCCGACAAGTCGCCACTCCAGCCGAAAATCCTCCGCCTCGTAAGACTGCCACATTATCACCCGCGACGCCCGACTGTCCCGCGTGACCACTTGCCATAAATATTCGACGCTCGTCAGCGGCGCGTAACCGTCTTGCGGCGTGTGCAATTCCTCCGTCCGCTCCGCCGCCGCCAATTTCGGGAAGTACGCGCCCAATCCCAGCGCGATTAAAATTTTTACAAACAGCCGTCTGCTCATTCCAAACCCTTTGCCAATCGCTCGGAATATTTTTCGGGCAAGCGGCAAATCTTCCCGCCGCTCGTGAAAACGTTCGTCGACGTGCCCTCCGCCAAAATCTTATCCTCGCCGCGCCGCCGTATCGCGTAGCTGAATTGCATTTTAGCTTTAGTCAGAGCCTCGGCGGTCGTCTCAATCTCCAGCTCGTCGTCAAACCTCGCGGGCGCATGAAATTTCGCGCCGACCTCGATTATCGGGAACAATATCCCGTCGCTTATCAGCTCGTTGAGGTCGATGCCCAGCGCACGCAAAAATTCTACGCGCCCCGTCTCGAACCAACGGATATAATTTGAGTGGTGCGCCACGCCCATTACGTCCGTATCGAAAAATTTCACGCGGTGCCTCGTCGTCACAATCATTGCCGTCCCTCCTCGGCAAAACTATATCACATTGCCGCCGACTGTGCTATAATGGCGCGAAAACTTTTTGGGAAGTGTTAATTTGCTGTACTTATGCGCGACGCCAATCGGCAACCTGGAGGACATGACGTTTCGGGCGATACGAATCCTGCGCGAGGTCGATTTAATCGCGGCGGAGGACACGCGACGCACCCGCAAACTCTTGACGCACTTCGACATACACACGCCGATGATTCGCTTTGATGAGAATTGCTCCGCGACGGTAGCCGCCAAACTTTTGGAGCGATTGCGGGCGGGCGAATCGATAGCCGTCGTCAGCGACGCGGGCTTACCCGCCATATCAGACCCCGGCGCGGATTTGGTGCGGCTTGCCGTCGACGCGGGCATAACGGTTTGCCCGATACCCGGAGCCAACGCCGCCTTGAGCGCGCTGATTTGTTCGGGGCTGGACACGTCAAAATTCCTGTTCGCGGGCTTTCCGCCCAAGTCAACGAAGAATCGCCGCGAATTTTTACAAGGGCTTGCGACGGTCGAGGCGACGCTGATTTTCTACGAGGCTCCGCACCGCTTAAAAGATTTCTTAACGGAATTGGCGGAGGTCTTCGGCGAACGGCGGGCGGTCTTGGCGCGAGAACTTACCAAAGTCCACGAAGAATTTCTGCGCGGAACGTTAAGCGGGTTGCTTGAGCTGATTGGCGAGCCGCGAGGAGAATTCGTTATCGTCGTCGAGGGCAAGGAGGACGTCGAGCCGCAGGAGGGCGATTGGCGGGAATTCTATCAAGAGCTGTTGGCGACGGGGCTTGACAAAAAATCAGCCATGCGCGAGGCGGCAAAGCGATTCAACGTAAGCCGCCGCGAAATTTATAACACACTGCTAAGGGAGGAAATTTGATTGGAGACTTTTTACATTACGACGCCGATTTACTACCCCAGCGCGAAGTTGCACATAGGGCACGCGTATTGCACCACGATTGCCGACGCCATTGCCCGCTTTAAACGCCTGGCAGGTTACGAAGTTTTTTTCCTGACGGGTAGCGACGAACACGGGCAAAAGATTCAGCGCACAGCGCAGGCTCAAGGCAAGACGCCGCTTGAGTACGTCGACCCGATTGTTGACGGTTTCAAGGAGCTTTGGAAGCTGTTTCACATATCGAACGACGATTTTATCCGCACGAGCGAGCCGCGTCATGAGGCGGTTGTGCAGGAAATTTTCAAGCGCATTCGGGATTCGGGCGACATTTACAAGGGAGAATACACGGGGCTTTACTGCACGCCTTGCGAATCGTATTGGACGGAGCTGCAACTTGACGAGCACGGCTGTTGCCCCGACTGTCACCGCCCCGTTGAAAAGGTTTCGGAGGAGGCGTATTTCTTCCGTCTGTCGAAGTATGCCGACGCGCTCTTAAAGCACATTGAGGAGCACCCCGAATTTATCGTGCCGACGTCGCGGCGCAACGAGATGATCAGTTTCATTAAGCGCGGGCTGGAGGATTTGTGCATATCGCGCACGTCGTTTGATTGGGGAATACCCGTGCCCGACGACCGGCGGCATGTCATTTACGTTTGGTTTGACGCGGTTATCAACTATATCACGCCGCTGATTCACAACCCCGATATGGAAAAATTCTGGCCGGCGGACATTCACTTGGTCGGCAAGGAGATTGTGCGTTTCCACACGATAATCTGGCCGGCAATGCTCATGGCGGCGGGAATGCCTCTGCCGAAGCAAATTTACGGACACGGCTGGCTTGTCACCGACGGCGATAAAATGTCAAAGTCCAAAGGCAACGTTGTCGACCCCGTGGCTTTGGTGGAGGAGTTCGGCGCGGACGCTATCAGATATTTTTTGCTTAGGGAAATAACTTTGGGCTTGGACGGCAACTTTAGCCGCGACGCCTTGATTCAACGGATAAACGCCGACCTCGCCAACGACCTGGGTAACCTCCTGCACCGCACGCTGAACATGATTGGCAAGTTCCAACAAAAAATCCTCCTGCCGCCGACGGAGGGAACCGATTTGGATAAAGCGTTCCGCGCAGAGGCAATCGATACGGCGCGGGAATATCGGCGGCTCATGGAGGCGATTCAGCTGTCCGACGCGGTTAAGCTCGTGTGGAAATTTATCGGGCGGGCGAACAAGTACATAGATGAAACAATGCCGTGGAAACTCGCCAAGGACGCGGCGCAACGCTCGGAGCTGGCGAACGTGCTCTACAACCTCGCCGAATCGCTCAGGATAGTCAGCGTGCTTATCGCGCCGTTCATGCCGTCGACCGCGCAGAGGATTCGCGAACAGCTCAAGGTACCGCAGGAGCTTCGGCTCGACGACGCGGAGACTTTCGGCTTACTCGCGGCGAATCACGAAGTCGGCAAACCCGAACAGCTTTTCCCGCGCATATTGGTTGAGAAATAATCATCAGCGTAAAAATAAATCGGTCGTCCGTTATTCGGGTGACCGATTTTAAATTCATTTATTCCAACGCTATGACAATCTGGGTCAAGCGTCACGCTTGCCGCCGCTCAAATCGAGTGACGGGATTTAAATTTGCGCTTGAAAAATTTACTGCGGTTTAATGCGTTTGACGGCTTCCGAAAGCGGAGGCACAACTTGCTTCTTCCTGCTCATAACACCGGGAAGGTATATGTGATTGCCGCTCGTGTCCTTATGGAAGGCTTCGCCGATAAGCGTGCGCGGAGAGCCGACGTAGAGCAGATACGTTGCCTCTTCGAGTATATCCGTAGCCATAAGCAAATGCATATCGAAGCCCTCGCGCTCAATGTTTTCCTTCATGAACGCGATAATGTCGTTTTCGATATTCAAAATTTCCGTCGGATCCATGAGGGAAATTTGGCTGACGATGATTTTGTAGTCGCCGATTTTGAATTCCTTAAGGTCGTTTTTGGCGATTTCGGCGGGGGTTTTGTCACCGATACCCGCGCCGGCTCTTAGCATGGCAAGCCCGTATTCCTTGAGGTCGACGCCGGCAATATCGGCAAGACGTTCGGCAGTCTTCTTGTCGTAGGGCGTGCAAGTCGGGGACTTGAACAGGACGGTATCTGAGATAATCGCGCTGAGGAGCAAGCCCGCGATAGACGGCGGAATTTCAATGTCCTGTTGCCAATGCATGTTGGCGACGATTGTACACGTGCAACCGACGGGCTCTTGATGAATATAAATCGGCTCAGAGGTCTGGACGCCGCCGAGTCTGTGGTGGTCGATAATCTCAACGATTTTGGCGTCTTCAATGCCCTCGATAGCCTGCCCGCGTTCGTTGTGGTCGACGAGGATAACCTTTTCGCGGTCGGGGAGCATAATCTCATCCGCGCTGACCAAACCGACGAGCTTGCTGTTTTCGACGACGGGATAGCTGCGATAGCGGTGTTCGTCCATGACGCCCTTAATATCGCTGAGCAAATCCATGGGGCGGAAGCAGACGGGATTTTCTTTCATGATACGGCGAATGGGCACGCACTGATTGATAAGGCGTCCGACGGTATAGGCGTCGTAGGGCGTGAGCAAAACGAATACGCCGCGCTTTTGAGCCTCCTCCAAAACTGAGGCGTCGATACGGCTGTTCTGCGTCACGATAAGGGTTGCAACGCCGCATTCGAGGAACTTAAGCAGAGTCTCCGCGCTCCTGTCGCCGACGATAACGATGTCCTTTTTGTTAAGTATGCTGATAGTCGAGAAAGCACTGCCCGACGCGATAACGATATTGCCCTCGATAAGTTCGTTTTCGTCGCCGCTGACCAAAACCTTGGCGTCGGTGGCTTGAATGATGTTGCTGTAGCGGACGCGCATATCGACGAGGCTTTGAAGTCCGAGCTCCAGGAAATAACGTTTGGCGAGGTCGCTGACGGTAACGATACCGACGAGGTCGCCGTTGGAGTCGGTTACGGGCACGGATTGCAGTTCGCTCTTACGCATGACTTCGCCGAGGTGACGGAGCGTATCGTGCTGACGGACGACGGTTTTGCATTCAAGCGCAACGTCCTTGACGCGAGGATACAAATCGGTAAGGAGCAACGGTTGCGCGACTTTGAAATATTCCAGCGCGTATTTGGTCTCGTTGTTGATTTTGCCGCAACGGGCAGGCACGGCATTGACGCCGCGAGCCTGTTTGAGGTGCGCGTAGCCGATTGCCGAGCAAATCGAATCCGTGTCGGGATTGCGATGCCCGATGACGTAAATTGGTTTATTGCCGCCTTTCATTAAAGAACCCCCTTTAACGTTCAGAAAATTACAACTTACACTTTGCCGATTATAAACAAAAAACTTTGCGCTGTCTACAAAAAAACCGCCCAAGCTTTTGACTTGAGCGGCTTAATTTTTTCGCGAGCGGTCTTTAGAATTTCACATTCATGCCGTAGACGAATTGACGCCCCGGAGCCGGCGTAAATTCCTTGTAGTCATTCCAAGAGCGTTTAATGCTTTCCTCGTTGGAATAGTGCTGATTAGTGAAGTTGAGAGCCTTGAAGTAAAACGTGACGCTGTCGTTGAGGTCGTAGCTGAGATTGAAGTCGAGCACGGCGTAGCGTCTCTTCGGATAGGATTGCAAAGTTATATCGTTAGACCACTGTTGCCCGAAAGTCGTGCTTATGCCGCTTGCCATGACGCCTTGCAAATTCATTTTCAAGCCGCGATTATTATAGCTCAAGCCGAGTCGATAACCGTTGGGTTGCGGACGATAAAAAGGAATACTTTCGCTTTCAGGATGTTGCATGTGCGTGTGCGTATGCGAATAGCCGAGATTATAGCCGAAATGATCATCAATCTTTTGGCGGAAAGTCAATTCCACGCCGTGACTTTTCAGCGGCAAATAATTAGTTGCCATGCGGACGGAGTAACCTGACTCTGAACTATCGCCATCGTTCCAGGCGAGTGCATTTTTCAGTCTGTTTTGGAAGAAATTGAACGTTAAGCCTGCTTTTTCGTTAATGTCGTGCTCAATGCCGACAATGGCGGAATAACCCTTTTCGGGGCTCAAGTTTTTAAAGCCCTGTGTAAAACCGGGGATTGGGTAGGTGTTCCAAATCCTGGAAAGATTTTCCTCGTCTGCTCTTTGGGAGTATAATTCATTGAGCAAAGGGACATTGTAAGAGCGACCCCACGTTGCATAAAATTTGGTTTTATGGTCGGGGCGATAGTTGGCGGCGACTTGGGGTGACCAATTTTTGCCGAGTTTGTCGCTGTAGTCGTAGCGCACGCCGGGGATAAGCGTCCATTTGTCCCCGAGGCTGATTGTGTCTTGCAAGTAAAACGACTTGGTCGTTATTTCGGTATCATAGCCGTTCAAAACATTGGACGCTTTGCTCTTATGCCACTCCAGCCCCGCGATAATCTTGTGTTGCCCGAATTCCCAACCGTTCTGATACTCGATACCTTGCAAACGCGTATGAGGATTGCTTGTGCCAATGTCGGTAAATGTAAAATAATTATTAACATAGCGGAGCCAGCCGGGCGTAGACGTGCTGATTTGAAATATGCATGGCATCAAAGGTCAGCGAATCGCGGTCGGTGAAACGATAATCCGCTCGCGCCGAGAAATTATGCTTGTCTGTTTCTTCGGTAAAGTTAAACTCCCATATGTCGGTTGCCAAACCGCTCTTAAACTCAGGCGGATGAGTTTTGTACAATCTGCCGGTAAGGAACCGGCCGAACTTGCCCGTTATGCCTTGATTGGTCAGCTCGTATTGGTGTTGCCCGCGATGATGGTCGTAAGTGCTCGTGTTGAGGTCAATGGTGGTCTCGTTACGGGTGCCCTTTTTGGTGACGATATTAGCCACGCCGCTGAAGGCGTCGGAGCCATAGAGCACGGAATTGCCGCCGTTCATTTGAATAGCGTTGCCGGTAAACAAGCCGTTGACATGACTTAGAGCCTCGTTGACGCTTTGATAGTGATTGTCCTCAATTTCCCTGGCGGTAATGACGGTGACGTTGGCAGGCGTGACCTCCTCGGCGAACGTCGGATTGGCGGGCAGGAGGGTCGTCAGCGCGAGCGAAGCGGCTAACAGCCTCAATCGTCGTTTGACTTGCCGCCTTCAAACTTGCAAACGGTGCCGGTTATGCTTATAATTGCATAAGTTCCTCTTGGAAAAGTGGTTGAGTTTTTTAAGGAGGTAATTTCATGGAATTTTATAACACGACTCTGGGAACCATTGGCGGCACGGACTCCGACGACGTCATTGTCAACTATGTTAATTATGCGGACGTCTACGGCAACGCCGGCAACGACCAAATCACAAATGTAGCTCGCGGCGCATACACATACGGCGGCACAGGCAATGACGTTATCGCTAATTGCACTGCCGACAGCTACGGCGGCAGATTTTACGGCGAAGACAACGAGGATATTTTGGTCAACTATTATTCCGCCAATGTCATTCTTGACGGCGAGGACGGTTATGATCTGGTTGTCAATCATGCCTCGAACTATGGCATACCCGGCGGTTACATTTACTTGCGCGGCGGCGACGGCAACGACACGCTCGTTAATAACGGATTCGGTATGGCAACGCTCAACGGCGGTTGGAATGATGATATTTTGGTCGGCAGTGCGGGCGTTGATGTCTTTGACGTGCGCTTCGGCAACGATATAATCGTGAACTATGATTCAAACGATTTAATCTACGGCTACGGCTCGCCGTCCGATTACAATATCCAAGTCGTCGGCAATGATGTCTATCTTACCGACCGCTGGGGCGACACGGTTTGGGTGCAAGGAGCCGCCACTCAGCAATTCAACTTCTACACCCAAGATGACACTGCCGTTTGGGAGCAAGTCATAATCAACTACAAGCAGGCGGTCGGCATAACCGATACCTATTCCTACGACGCGGCTTGGGGCAACGAAAATAATTTCTACGGCACGAACGGCGCGGATAATTTCCTCGTCAGCAAAAACGACGGCGACGATTTTATATTCAACGCCGAAGGCAACGATACGATTCTGCTCCACGACGCGACTTTGAGCGACATAGTTTCAACCGCCGTCAACAACAAAGCTATCGAAGTAACTTTCAACACCGGCGAAAAGACTACCGTTTACAATACGGACGAAGTCTCGCCTACCTTCAAGCTCTCCGGCGGCGAAAGCTACGTTTACAATCGCTCGGCGGGTTCGTGGCAACAAACCTGAATTTATTGCGATAACAAAAACCTCCTCGCCTGTTCGACGGGGAGGCAACGTGACGTTGCATCCAATGTTCGCGCCGTGCTTTCCGCTTTGGGATACGTTATCGCCGCGTCGGAACGCCTTGCGTGGTTGATACACATTGATAGCAAAAACCTCCTCGCCTGTTCGACGGGGAGGTTTTCTTTTGCCGATTATCGATTATTTTTTCTGACGTTCGCAAACTTGGTTGCCGACGGTGCAACTGGTCTTGCACGCGCTCTGGCATGAGGCTTGACATTCGCCGCAACCGCCCGTTTGACGCGTGGCTTGCAGATTCGGCTTGTTGATAGTCTTGATGTGTTTCATGTTATCAGCTCCTTAAAATTATCTGGTGCGGTCGACAATGAAGTCGGCGGTTTGCTCCAAGGCAAGTGCGGCGGGCGTCTTCAACGTGAGGGGAAGATTGACACGCGCCGATTCGATATGAGCCTCCGCCCGCGTCCTGCAGTAGTCAACCGCGTCCGTGGCACTAATGATTTTAATCGCGGCGTCAACGTTTCCACCCGTCGTCACGATTCGCTTAAGCTCGGCGGCTTCGTCGCTGACTTCCAAGGCGCGAATCACGGGCAGGGTTATGACGCCGCTTTTGAGGTCGCCGCCGTGAGGTTTGCCGGTAACTTTTTCGTCGCCGAAGAAGTCAAGCAGGTCGTCAATAATCTGGAAGGCAAGCCCCAATCCGGAGCCGTAAGCCGTCAAGTTATCGACCTCGCGGACGGTCATATCCGAAACGATTGCGCCGAGCCTACAGCAACTTGACAGGAAAATCGCCGTCTTAAGATTTATGCGGGTGTAGTATTCGGCGAGGGTCGGCACCTCAAAGAGCGAACGGTCTTGCCTGATTTCGCCGACGCAAAGATTCTTAACCAGCTTAGACAGGACGGTTGAGACTTCCGCGCCGTAGTCATTTTCCGCGACGAGTTGAAAGGCTTTGGCGAAAAGATAATCGCCGACGAGCACCGCGATTTGTGCGCCGTATTTGGAATTGGCGGTCTCGACGCCGCGACGTTTCTTGGAGGTGTCGATAATGTCGTCGTGAACGAGGCTTGCCGTATGAATCAGCTCCAGCGCGACGGCGAGGGGCATCGTCTTTTCGGGCGGGCAATCGGCTTTGGCATTGGCGCAAAGCAGGAACAGCATCGGGCGCAACCGCTTGCCGCCTTGGAACAGCGGAGCGCACGCCTCGAATATGAACGGGTCTTCGCCTATCGCCTGTCTGATTTGCGCCTCCAATGTGCGCAGATTGCTTGCCGCTGCCTCGTTCAATGCCGCCACGAAATTCAATCATCTCACCCGCCAAAAAAATTTTTCGCAATTCTATCACAGCGCGGAGTCAAAATCAATTCCTGACCAGCTCGTAGCCCGCCTCGTCGATAACCTTGGCGAAGTCGTCAAGCGAAATGTCCTTGGTGGCGTTGACGGTCGCCGAATTGTCCTCCAAACTGACCTCGACCGCCGTGACGCCGTCCATTTTGGCAAGCGCGTCGTGAACGTGCTTTTGGCAGTGCTTACACATCATGCCCTCGACCTTAAAAGTTGTCTGCATTTGAGTTGCCTCCTTAAGAATCACCGTTTGAAGATTTTCCGTGCGGACTTCCAATCTGCGCGGAGCCGCGTCGACAGCCGTTGACCGCTCGACCTTGAAGTATCGCAGGCGCAAGGCGTTGAGTACTACGCACACGCTCGACATACTCATTGCCGCCGCGCCAATCATGGGCGACAGCTTCAGCCCGAACGCGGGATAGAATATGCCCGCCGCCAACGGTATGCAAATCACGTTGTAGAAGAACGCCCAGAATAAATTTTGCTTAATGTTCGTCATGACAGCTCTACTAAGGCGAATCGCGCTTACGGCGTCAAGCAAATCGTTGCGCACCAGAACTGCGCCCGCGCTCTCAATCGCAACGTCGGTGCCCGCGCCAATAGCCACGCCCAAATCCGCCTTGGCAAGCGCGGGAGCGTCGTTAATGCCGTCGCCAATCATCGCGACTTTGCGCCCTGCGGCTTGAAGACGTTCGACCTCATTAGCCTTATGTTCGGGCAACACGCCCGCGATAACCTCATCAATGCCCAGCCGCTTTGCAACGGCTTGCGCGGTGCGTTCGTTGTCGCCCGTCAGCATGATAACATTAACGCCCAGATTTTTAAACTCCGCCACAGCCTGCGCGGAAGTCTTTTTCTCGACGTCCGCCGCCGCGATTATGCCGAGGATTTTATCGCCGCGTGCAAAGATAATCGGCGTCTTGCCCTCGCCCGCCAAGGTTGAAATTTTATCGCGCAACGCGTCAAGGTTAAATCCGCACTCCGTCAAAAAAGCCTCGTTGCCCGCCACGCACTCCGCACCGTCAATTTTAGCCTTTACGCCCTTGCCGAAAACGGCTTGAAAATCCTCGGCGACCAAATCATTTCCCATTCCTACTTCCAAATTACTGATTGCCTTCGCCAGAGGGTGTTCGCTCCCGCGTTCAAGTGCCGCCGCGATTCGCAAAAGATTATCCGCCGACTCCGCGCAGGTTATTACGTCCGTCACGAAAGGCTTGCCCTCGGTAAGCGTGCCCGTCTTGTCGACGACGACGGTATCAATCGCGTGCGCCGTCTCCAAAGCCTCGCCCGACTTAATCAAAATGCCGTGCTCCGCGCCCTTGCCGGTGCCGACCATGATAGCAACGGGCGTCGCCAAACCGAGGGCGCACGGACAACTTATAACCAGAATCGAAACCGCGATACTAAACGCAAACTCGACGCTTGCGCCGCTGATAAGCCAAAATCCGCCCGCAATCAGCGCGACAGCAATAACGGCAGGGACGAACACGCCCGCGACCTTATCGGCAAGCTTGGCTATCGGAGCTTTGCTGGCCGACGCCTCCTCGACCAACGCGATAATCTTGCTGATAGTCGTCTCGCCGCCGACCTTAGCCGCACGAAACTTGACGAAGCCGCTTTGATTGAGCGTGCCGCTCGTGACATTATCGCCGACGCTTTTATTTACGGGTAAGCTTTCGCCGGTTATCGCGCTCTCGTCTGCGGTGGTTGAGCCGTCAAGAATCACGCCGTCAGCCGCAAAGCTTTCGCCGGGCTTGATCAAAATCTCATCGCCGATAACAAGTTGCTCCACGGGGATTGTAAGCTCTTCGCCTCCGCGCAGGACGGTTGCAGTCTTCGGCGCGAGGTTCATGAGCTTTTCGACGGCTTGGGAAGTCTTGCCTTTAGCGCGAGCCTCAAAGTATTTGCCGACGGTTATAAGCGTGACGATCATGCCCGCCGATTCAAAGTAAAGGTTGCGGCTGTATTCGTCGACCAAAGCCAAATCGCCCGCGCCCAGCCCTTGACCGATTCTGAACAGCGCGAACGCTCCGAACGCCGCCGCCGCCATTGAGCCGAGTCCGACCAGGCTGTCCATATTGGGTGCGCCCGCGAGAAGCGTTTTGAAGCCGTTGACGTAATATTTTCGGTTGAGATACATAATCGGCAGAATCAGGAGGAATTGCGCGAAGGCGAACGTTACGGCGTTAGCCCGCCCGTCGAACAGCTCCGCCACGATTGGCGGCACGGGCAACGGCAACATGTGATGCATTGCGATATACATTGTCGGCAACAGGAAGATTATCGACCACGTGAGGCGCGTCTTCATGGCGGCAATTTCTGTATCAATTGTGCGTTCGGGCAATTTAATCTGCGCGGCGGCTTGCTTGGGTGACGCCCCATAACCGGCATTGACGACGGCTTGAACAATCTGCGCGGCGGACGTGGCAGTTTCGTCGAACTTAACCTGCATGGAATTGGTAAGGAGATTGACGCTGACATTATCCGCGCCGACGAGCTTGGCGACAGCCTTTTCGACACGCGCCGAACACGCCGAGCAACTCATGCCCGTCACGTCGAAAGTTTCTTTGGTCAAACAATCACCTCCTTAAATCTTTTGCGCAATGATACCACGCAAAATTTATTTGTCGAGGAGTAATGTCACGCCGCAAAAAAATAACGGACGCCCTCGCTTTGAGTTGCGCCCGCTTGAAGCTTTGCTTATGAAATTATTTCACGAAAACAACCGCGCAGTTTTCCAAAAATCTGTCGTGCTGATTGGCGGCAAGGATTTTATCGGCGTCCGCCGTCGAAACCACGGGATTTGCGTTTATGTCGGAAAGATTCACGGCTTTGACGACCAAAGGATTGTTGCCCGCCCGCGAGCGGCTGATTTGGTCGGAAATGTCGTCGGCGTAGCTTGCCATGCCGTTGAGGATAATTTTATCGTAGTCGAGATTTTTGTGCCCGTAAATCGCTTGCCCGTTGTCGTTCTTGATAACGGGGCTCATGACGGGATTAAGCGCGCCCGCACTCAAGCCGCGACAATCGATAATAAGACCGGTATAGTTATTGTTGATGACGGTCGGCTGATTGATAATCGTGGTGTTGACAGGTTGCGGGAATGAAACTTTGGGCTCGTCCTTAAACGGAATGAAGGCGGCTTCCGAAAGAGAGTCTTTGGCACCGAACAGAGGCATTTCCAAGACGACCTCGTAAGTACCGTCACTTAAATATTGGGAACTGACCTCGCTCATGCCTTTGATAATGGCGTCGACGCGGGTGCGGACAATGTCGCTTTCAAGTTCCAAATCGCGCATGGTGGATTCGGAGGAGACTTGCACGCCCTTGACGATTTCCGCCAAGTTGCGCTGAGCGTCCATCATAGCCGCCCGTTTGGCTTGAGCGCGATAGAGACCGGGATTATTCTTGTAGGCGGCTTTGCCTACGCCTATGCCGACCGCCCGAACGACGCCCTTGTTCCAATCGACCGCTCCTTCCGCCGCGAACGCCGTAGTTGCCAGCAGTGTCATCATAATTGCCGCAACCAGGCTCGCCGCACATTTCCATTGGAAATTCATCTCAAACACCCCTTTAATTCGTCCGATGAATAATTTGCTCAATCCCTTGAATTCGACGCCGCCCTCCTCCCGGCTAATCCTTTAGCGATTTAATTTTAATCAAACTTAAGACGACGGTCAACGAAACTAATGAAAGTTTAAACATGTTTAATCGGCAACTAATGTTATCCGTTCAGGAGCCGCCGATTTTGTATCGCCTCCAACGAAATTATTTTCCCACTCGACTTGACGACCGCCGACTGTTTTTCGCGCATACCCAGCCGATACGTCCGCGAATTGTTCAAATCCAATTTGCTCTTCGGGCGCGGCAACTCGAACGTTTGGGTTTCCCTGTCGATTATCAGCAAGCCCAGCTCCTCGAAAACTTTTATTGCGCCGTCGAAAGTGTACGTCGATACGTTCTGCCCCGTTTGAGCGTTGAATTCCCGAACCAACGCGCACAAGTTGAATTGCCCCGTGAAACTTCGCGCTCGCCGCAAAAAATTATACACCGTCAAAAGTTTTTCGCGCTCCGGTACCGCTTCGCCCGCCGCCGCCGGCTCCAAACTTGACACGGTGCATTGTATTCGAACTTCGTCGCGCCATTCGTTCAATTCCGGCTCGTAGGCTATATCTATCGCCTCATTCTCGACCAAAGGCGCGAAGTTTCCGCAATTCCACGCCACCGCCCGAATGTTTTCGCCTACGGAGAATCTCAGATGAACGCCCTCCTTGCCCATAGCCTTTGCCGCGAAGCCTCGGACGTGTCGGCAAGCCAATATCGGATGCGGATTGCCCAAGCCGTAAGGCTCGAACGTCTCGAACTCCCGCGCCACCTCGAACGTTATCTGCGCGGGGTCAATTATCGCGTCCACGTTCAAAATCGGCTGATAATCCTCGTCGTTTAGTTTGCCCCTTACGTATTTGTCGAAGCGCGTCGCGAATTCGGGCAGATTTTTAGCCGAAACCGTTAAGCCCGCCGCTTGCGAATGCCCGCCGTATTGCTCGAACAGCTCCGCCATAGAATCCAGCGCGTTTTTCATGTGGAGCGCGGGGATACTTCGACACGAACCGCGATAATAAATTCCGTCCTGCGTCGTCAGGATTATCGTTGGCAAATTGTATCGCTCGACCAACTTTGACGCCGTAAGCCCGATTACGCCCTCCAACCAGCCGCTGCCCGATATTACCAGCGTACTCAAATCGCCGCCGCATTCGGTGCGCATGAGCCGAACTTTTTCCTCCGCAGCCGCCAACATTTTCGTTTCGATGTCTTTGCGCCGCTGATTCAATCGGTTTAATTCTCGCGCTCGTTCCTGCGCCTCCGAAAAGTCTTCCGTCAACAACAGTCGCAAGCCTTCCCGCGCAGATTTCAGCCGCCCCACCGAATTTAAGCGCGGCGCGATTTGAAATGCCACGTGCCCCGCCGAGATTTTTTTGTTGCCCACGCTCGACACGTTCATCAATGCCCGAAGCCCGACGCAATTTGTCTCCCGCATGATTTTCAAGCCCATGCGCACGATTTTCCGATTTTCGCCGACCAGTTGCACCAAATCCGCCACCGTCGCCATTGCCGCTATCTCGATGTCTGTCGTGTACGTTTGAAAATCGACGCCGCGTAATTCGCTCATCAATGCCTGGCTGATTTTGAACGCTACGCCCGCCCCGCATAAATTTTTTTCGGGATAAGGGCAATCTTTTTGATTCGGATTGACGACCGCCACCGCCGACTTTACCGCCTCCAACGCGGGCAGGTGATGATCCGTAACTATCACGTCCAAGCGGTCTTTGACGGCGCAAATTTCCTTTTCGTTCGTGATGCCGCAGTCAACGGTTATCAGAAGTCCCGCGCCCTCAGCCGCTATTTTCTGCAACGCCGACACGTTCAAGCCGTAGCCCTCCGAGCGGTCGGGTATGTAGCTTTCGACCGTCGCGCCCAAATTTTTCAGCGTCCGAATCATAATTGCCGACGCACTCATTCCGTCCACATCATAATCGCCATAGATGCAGATTTTTTCCCGATTCGCAAGCGCGATTTTGATTCTGTCGACCGCCTCGCGCATTCCCAGCATTAAAAACGGGGCATTGAACGGCGCATTTTCCGGCTCCATGAAATTTTTTACCGCTTGCGCGTCTTTTATTCCCCGATTGCAGAGAATTTTTGCTGTTAATTCGCTGATTCCCGTCTCAGCCGCGAATTTTTCCACGTCGAACGCCTTCGATTCGCGTACTATCCATTTTTTCCGCATGTCCACACTCCTTTTTGCCGCTTAATTTTACATGCCTTTACCGCAACTGTCTACAAGCAAAAAAATCGCCGCTCAATCGAACGGCGGGCTTTCCGTTTAAAAATATCGCACCTCGTTGCGCAAAAATCCGAGTTCATAAATCTGCGGCAAGAGTTTCGCGCTCAATGCCGACAAATCCGTCGATTCGCCCAAAGCCATGCGGATTTGATACCAACCCGCGTCCCAATCCGCTATCTTCCAACGTTGCAAGTCCAATCGTGTCGACTCCGCGTAGAATTTTTTATAAAGTTCCCGCGCTGCCGCCACAATCTGCGCGGATTCTGCCGATAATTCGTGTTTCGACAACCACAAAGCCGCGAATCGGTCTTCCCGCGCCAATTCAAGCCGCGCCGCCATTTCTAAGGAAGAGCATTTCCATTCCCGCACCTCCGCCAACAAAAACGGATAAAAATTGTTCCATATCTGATAAAGCTCGCCCGCGTATTCCACATTGCGGAGCGACACCGTTTGATTCGACGGCGCAAATAAGCTCCAAACCGCCGCGTCCGTCACGAATTCGGGAGGTAATTTTTTTGTCGGCTGAAGGAATTGATCGCGGTCGTTGAGCCATGTAGCCTTCGGCAACCGCCGCACCATGTGCGTTATCATACATTGCTCGAAATTTTCGGGCGTCACCGATAAATTTCCGTGAATCGTTACGGCTCCCGATAAAAACGCCGTGTAATTTTGATTTGAAAAGTCATTTCCGCTTAGCATGAACGACGCCAAAAAGCCCTCCGCAACTTTTTGCGCGGATTTGCTTTCGTGAGCAATTTTTATCCCGCTTGACGTTGGCGGGAATTTCTTTGTGCATTTCGGACGATATTTAATCCATTTATTTAAGACTTCATCATTCCGCGCAGGTTTAAAAGTTTTCTCGGCGATTTTTTCAACGTCGGAATCGTAAACATCAAGCGAAATCGTCTGCTCTTCCAATGAAATGTGCTCCGCCAAGTTCCAAACCAAAAATCCGACGGGAAATTGTCCGTTGCAACCGTCAAAATTCCTCGAATTAAACACGAAGCCGCGCTCAAATTTATATCGGAAAATTTTATCGCGAAATTTTTGCTCGTTGCCGGCAATTATGTATGTCAGCTTGGAAAAAATGCCCAGCCACGCAATTTTATCGGCAAAATCGCGGCTGATTCGATAAATAAACTGCGAAAATAATTCCGACGAATTTTTTCCGAGATTTTCGGCGAGCATTTGCTTACGAATTTCGGTAAATGACACGCCGAATTTATTTTTCCCCTTTTCGCGCTCATAATTGCTTGCGGTGGCGTAAGGCGGATTGATGAAAATAATCCATTTAATTTCGGGATTATTTAAGTCTTCGCGGAGATTTTTGGGCAATTTATCTGCGCCGTCGTTGAGAAAATCATATTGGAAAACGGTCGCGTCGGAAAAAATTTGCTTGCAATAATTGGCTTCGTCGGCGAGGAGCGTGGAAATATAGCAGAATTTAACGGCATCGGGCGGGAGCGCGAACTCCAAATTGCCAGTGCCCGCCGCCATATCCCAAATTCGATAATTGCCGTCAAGCGTGACGGTGCGGAGCAGATAATCAACGGCTTTCTTGGCAAATTCAATCGGCGTGTAAAATTCGCCCGTCCTGCGTCGCAAATCAATTTCGGTCATCCTGTCCATTTTTTGGCGGATTGAAATAATGTCACGAGCGTTGCCGATTTTGGCGTGGCGAGCCCAAAAATAATTGTATTCGTCGGGATTGAGGACTTTAACTTTAATCTGTTCGCCCGCCAACTCGAAATAAATTTTACCGTCGTGCATGTGCGATTTGCCCGCCTCAATGTCGGCAATAAAATATTCGGAGGTTTTATGCCCGTTTTCAACCGCCGCGCCGAAAAAACTCTGCCAATATTGGAAGACTTGATAAAAATTTTGAGCGGTGATTTGCTTTTTGACGTTGGCGAGCGCACTTTGACGCTTGCGAGTGTTGGAAATGAGCGCGACAAAGGCGATTTCCGCTTGCATGACGGAAAAATCGTAAACATGAGCCGCGCAGATTTTTTCGGAGACGGCAAGGTCGGCAACAAGCTTTTTACACGGCGCGGAGGGCTTTAAATCCCAATCGTAAACGGATTTATCGTTGTAAAAATCGGCAAAAAGTTTGGTTTGGAAAAATGCGGCGAAATTTTTGGTCACGACGCAAATATTTTCGGAGGGAGCACGTTCGTCGTCACCGAATTTGAGCCTGCGAATGTAGTAGAGAGCTTGCGCGACGGTCTTGGCGAGGATTTGAGTGCTTTTAAGATTATCGGCAAGCTTAAACTCGAAGAGAATCTGCGCGGTGTACAGGTCGATGCGATTCTTGGTCGATACGGGCAGGTCAAAATACTTTGCGAAATAAAATTTAAGCTCCTCCTCGGTCTTCGCGGTTGAAATGAAGTCGCCGAAATGTTTCTTAGCCATAAAGTGTCACCTCGCATAAAAGTTTGCCGCTCAATAAGCACCCGTGCCGCGCACAACCGCCTTGAAAGTCTTAAAAAGATACATGATGTCAATCCAAACCGACCAGTTGCGGACGTACCAGGTATCCATGGCGACGCGTTCGGGGTAGGTGGTATCGCTGCGCCCGCTGACCTGCCACATGCCCGTTATCCCCGGCAGAACCATGTAGTATTCGCGGATATTTTTGCCGTATTTGGGGACTTCGGCTTGAACAATGGGGCGCGGACCGACAAGGCTCATCTCGCCGCGAATCACGTTCCAAAGTTGCGGCAATTCGTCCAAACTTGTGCGCCGCAATAAGCTGCCCAACCAGGTAACCCGCGGGTCGTTCGTAAGCTTAAAAGTTTCGTCCCATTCGCGACGGGCGTCGGGGTTTTCGGCAAGGTATTTTTCCAAACGCGCCTCGGCGTCGGGCACCATGGTTTGAAATTTGTAGCAGTTGAATTTCTTGCCCGCCGCGCCAACGCGCTTGTGAGCAAAAATCACGTGTCCGCGATTTTCTATCGCCACGGCAAGGGCAATCGCCAACAGTATCGGCGATATAATCAGCCCGCCGCAAATCGTCAACGTCAGGTCGAACACGCGCTTAAAAATGCGATTGTACGGGCGCGACAGATTATTGCGGAGGTTGAGCATAAGAATTTTTTCGCTGAACAGAATCGACAGCTCCGCGCTGGACATGGGCGTCCCGATTAGGTCGGGCACGAACGAGATATTTTTGACGTGCGGCTGAATTTCGCTGATAAGTGCTTGGAGGCGTTCCTTATCGAGTCCGGGCGCGGCTATGACGACGGTTTGAACTTTGGCAGCGCGGATAATCCTGCGAGCCTCGTCGAAGCCGCCGAGTATCGGGAAATTTTGCGGCAGTTGCGCGGAGATGGGGTGGTCGTCGATGAAGCCGAGGACTTTATAGCGATAACCCAAATCCTCTTGCCAAAACTTTAACAGCTTTTCGGCGGTCAGCCCCGCGCCGATTAGGATAATCGGTTCGTGGAACAGGTTGCGGAGCTTGAGGAACTTCAGCACGGCGTAGCGAATCAGGCAGACGTTAATCAGCACGAACAGCCCGAACAGCACAATAAAAAGGCGGGAGGATTGGTCGCTCGCCTTGAGGAAGTAGATGATAATGATTGACGCAATCCAGCCCGCGAAGACCGATTGGAAGATGTCGCGCATGGTGTCGACGACGGGTTTCATTTGAGTATAGGCGCGGGATTGACCGAGGAAAATCAAGAACAGCACGGGCACCGCGCCGAAAATATAGGCGTCGCCGTAAAGATAGGTGACGCGGTTCCAAGTGTCGAGCCAATCGCGCAACATAAAAGCAAGGTATTCGCTCAAGACGACTCCGGCGTAGTCGAAGAGCAAAAATAAAATCGGCGGCGCAAACGAGCTTAGGGTCGTCGAATTTTCTTTGGGCATGATTACAGACCTCGTGAAATTTTTATGTTCATTCTAACACAAAGTCTTTTGAAACGCCTAAAAAGTTTTCGGCACGTTCCCTGCCCGCGACGAATGCCGCCGTGCTCAAAATGTCGGCAGTCATGGCGCAATGCTCCCTGCTCCCGTCGACAACGACGCTGACCGAACGAAGACCGCTATCGGCGGGCGCACAGGTGGCAGGGTCGATTATGTGGTGGTATCGCCGCCCGTCCGCGATAAAGAATTTCTCGTAGTCGCCCGAAGTGCTGAGCGCGGCATTTTCAAGTTCAACGACTTTGGACAGCTCGCTTGGAGCGCGGGGATTTTTAATGCCGATACGCTTCTTGCCGACGGCGTAAATCGTGCTGGTGCCGAAATCGATTAAGCCGCTCTTGACGCCGTAACGATTGAAAATATTTCGGGTGAGGTCGACGCCGTAACCTTTGGCAATGCCGCCCAGGTTAAGCTTGACTCCGCGCAGGTCGAGGTAAGCCGTGCCGTCGCGCAAGTGCAGATGATTCGCGCCGACAAGATTTTTCACGACGGCAAGTTCCGCGTCGGAAGGGATTCGCGCCTTATCGGTGCCGATACCCCAAAGCTCGACAGCCGCGCCGCAAGTCACGTCGAACGCGCCGCCCGTCAACCCGTTAAAAATCTGCGCAGTCTCCAAAATTTCAAAGACGTCGGGCGAAACGCGAACGAATTCTTTGCCCGCCGCGTCCTCGATTCGTTTCACGTCGGCGCGGATATTTTCCTCCAGCTCGGCGATTTGCTTAAAGCTCTCGTCAACGGCAAGTTGAGCGTCGCCACCCTGCGCTTGGAGCGTCACGACCGTGCCCATTAAAATTTCACTGCGCTCGCAACTTATCTGGGCGCAACCCGCAATCGTCATAACCAGCGCAAGCAATAAAAGTATCTTCATGCGGCGGCTTATTCGCGCCCTCCGTCCTAAGCCCTGCGCAACGTCACAAAATTTCCTCCGGCTCGGCGATTTGCTTAAAGCTCTCGTCAACGGCAAGTTGAGCGTCGCCGCCCTCTGCTTGGAGCGTCACGACCGTGCCCATTAAAATTTCACTGCGCTCGCAACTTATCTGGGCGCAACCCGCAATCGTCATAACCAGCGCAAGCAATAAAAGTATCTTCATGCGGAGGTTGATTCGCGCCCTCAAGTCTAAGCCCTGCGCAACGGCGATAAAATTTCCCAATCGATATTGTCTTGCAAGAAACGCTGTGCTATACTGCCACGCTAAAATTAGTTATCATTACGACGGAGGAGGTAGTATTTTGGAAGCCGTTGAACTTTTCGCCAAGGGCGGACCCGTTATGTACTTGTTGCTGATTAGCTCGGTGGCGGTCGCCGCTATCGGCATTGAGCGTTTCAGATTCTACAGCTACGCCTCGCACGAAAGCGATACTTTTTTGTCTTTGCTTAAGGAAAGTTTCAAGAGACAGCAACCCGACGAGGTTTTGAACTTTTGCAACCGGGAAAACAGTTGCGTGGGCTTGGTGGCGACGGCGGGCGTCAAGGCGGCATTGGCGGGCGAAAACGTCGAACTCGCGCTGAATACCTCCTACGACGAAGAAGCCATGAGACTCCGCGCCCGCTTGAACTACCTTTCCATGATAGTGACGCTCGCGCCGCTGCTCGGACTGCTTGGCACCATAAGCGGCATGATTGAATCGTTTAACATATTCAGCATACAGGCGGGGCAACCGCTTGCGATAACGGGCGGCATCGGCGAGGCTCTAATCGCGACGGCAACGGGGCTTTGCGTGTCAATCTTCGCGCTGATTGTGCATACCTACTTCGCACAGAAACTCGACGAAAATTTAACCGCGCTCGATAAAACCGTCAACATTGTGCTTGCCAATCTTGGAGGACGTTATGAAACGCCGGCAACGTGACGTTGCATCCAATGGGGACGCCGAATCGTCGTGCCGAAGCTTTAAAGGAGAATTATCATGAGACGCCGTGACTTCCGCGAGAAAACTCAGCCGCTCGTCATGATTATCCCGATGATTGACATCATGCTGTTCCTGCTGGTTTTCTTTATGATAAGCACGATTTACATGGTGCAGACGAATACATTGCCGGTAAGCCTGCCGCAAGCCGCCACCGCCAAGCAGGAGACGCGTCCGAATATCATCCCGATAACCGTGCTTGAAAGCGGCGATGTCCTCTACGATAAGGATACCGTCCCGAATCAACAGCTCGGCGAAAAAGTTCACGGCGCATTGGCGGCGGATAAGGATACGATTTTTGTCCTGCGCGGCGATAAATCTGCGCGGTATGAGAGCGTCGTTGCAGTACTGGACTTGCTTAAAAAGTCGGGGGCTTATCGCGTGTCGATAGCGACGGAGATGAAAAAATGACGGGCTACTCAACCTATTGGCGGACAACGATTTTCGCGTCGATAGCCTTCCATTTCCTTATGGCATTGGGCTTTTCGTACGTCTTGCCGCACCTCATGCCCGAACCGACGATTGAGGACGCGGCGGAATTTGAGTGGGTCGACGTGGACTTACTGCCCGACGACGTGACGATAATCGAGGCGGAGGCAATCCCCGTTGAAAACGTGCAAACGACGTTGCCGACGTTCAATGCGCGGGATTTATTCGTGCCGGACTTGTCAATCCCCGAATCGGTCTTAGCCGAGGAACCGCCGCCGTTGCCCGAACCGAAAATTATCGAGACGCCCAAGCCGACGCCGCCGCAGATAATGAATAATGAGCCGCCCGCGCAGATTAAAGCCGAGGAGCCGTCGCCCGATAAAGAGGTCGTCGTCGTGCCGAAAAATACCAAGCAACTCCTCGGTCAACCGCCCGTCACCGTCACGGAGTTTTATCCCGAAAAGGGCAGCGGGCTGGGCTATAAGGGCTACGTGTCAATCGCGGCGACTATCGGCAAGGACGGCAAGGTCAAGGCTACCAAGGTAATGCGCACGTCGGGGCGGTACTTCGTCGACGAAATTGCTCGCAAGGCGGCTATGCAATGGACGTTCAAGCCCGCGCTCGACCAGGAGGGCAAGCCCATGGAGTGCGATAAGATTATCACCTTTGATTTTAAAAAGTTTTTCGAGGCTTAAAATGAGAAAAATTTTCTTGTTAATCATCGCGGTGTTGCTGACGGTTTCCGCGCAGGTTGAGGCGGCTCCCAAGTGGAATGAGCTTGCCGCGCAGATTGAGGCTACCGTCCGCGAGGCTGTCGACATTTACAAAACCGGCGACGGGCGCGCCGCCAAGGAGAAAGTCAACGACGCCTATTACGGCATTTATGAAAAGGACGGGCTTGAATCGACTTTGCACGTGAGCGTGTCGAGTAAGGCGGTCGGCTTGACGGAATATCAATTCTACAAGGTCAAGAAGGCTATGCTTGCCGGCGACCCGCTTGAAAAAGTGGAGCAGGAAGCCGAGACGTTGATTCAGATGGTGCACGAAAACGTTGACGCGCTCCAAAATGCTCACGGCGGAGGAGGAGGTTGGGCGTCGTTCCTGCCCGCCTTCCTGATTCTGATTCGCGAGGGCTTGGAGGCAATTCTTGTACTGGTTGCGATAATCGCCTACCTTAAAAAGAGCGGCAACGAGAAATTTCCGGACACGGTTTATAACGCAATGATAGCCGCGATAATCGCAAGTTTCGCGACGGCTTACCTGTTTTCGACAATGATTGAATCGACGACGGCGGGCGCGGGGCGTGAAATTTTGGAGGGCGCGACGGCTCTGTTCGCGGTGGTCGTGCTGATAGGAACAAGCGCGTGGCTCGGCGGCAAGGCAGACGCCAAAGTCTGGAAGCAATACATTCAGGGCATGGTCGATAAATCCATGACGAGCGGCAAGGCAAAGGCGTTGGCGTTGGCGGCGTTTCTGGCGGTTTATCGCGAGGGCGCGGAGGTTATCCTGTTCTATCAAGCCCTTTTCAACAATTCGTCGAGCGATGTCGAAATGATTTGGGCGGGCTTCGTGGCGGGTTGCGTCGTCGTGGCGATTTTATTTTTCGCGTTGCAGACGGGCGTTTTGCGCATACCGCTGAAGCCGTTCTTCCTGTTCACGAGCGTGTTGATTTACCTGTTGGCGGTGACGTTCGCGGGCGGCGGCTTAAGCTTATGAGGTCGACGGCGGCATTCGCGAATTGCAAGAGGGCGGCGTCTTCGGACAAACCCCGTTGGAATTCGTGCCGACAATCGACGTGCTTGGCGTCTACCCGACGGTTGAGACTTTCGGCGCACAAGCGGCATTGTTGGCGTTGGGTATCGGAGCCTTTCTGTATCGCAAACGGCAGAGCGAGGCGGCGGCTTAAGCTTA
>ERZ842401.2350-NODE-2350-length-25388-cov-3.854735_pt1 | contig 25388 bp, 21 predicted proteins | sample MGYA00521270_ERZ842401 | MGnify/ENA primary metagenome ERZ842401 (study PRJEB31892, sample SAMEA3878208) | bioreactor metagenome | biome: Moose rumen | place: Sweden | collected 2011-10 | study: EMG produced TPA metagenomics assembly of the PRJEB12797 data set... | reverse complement strand
GCTCCTCATCATACAAAAGAGTGTTTAATGTAACATGAACCTTTACACCAAAACGATGAGCTAATGAGCAGACCTTTTTGATATCTTCAATTTTATTGGTCGCATCTGCCCTGGCGCCGAATGCAGGACCACCGATAAATACAGCATCAGCACCACATAGAATAGCGTTTTTTGCAGACTGATAATCTTTAGCTGGAGCTAAAAGCTCCAGTTTTGTTCTATTCAATTGAGAATGTTGCATATACATTAGAATCTACTGACTGCTTCTCCGGCATATACTCTGTAGCAGGTTCAGAGGCTTCTGCCTTTGCTGCCATCAGAGATACCGCAGCCCTGTTTCTTACATAGTATACGTTGGAGTTATTTCCTTCAAATTTTAAGGAGCAGGCCTTCTTAATCTTCACACCGAAACCTTCGGCAAGACGCTTAGCCTGATCTCTGGCATCAGCAATTGCCTTGGCATCTGCCTCCCTTTTAACTGCTGTTGTATCCTTGACCTCATAGCCAAAGCCATTAATGTCAGATACCCCTGATTCAACAGCAGCTGTGGTTATTTTCTCAATCAGAGAGAAATCATCAATTTTAAAGACTATATCTCTACTGCAGAAATACCCGTCAAATACTCGCTTAGATTTATCTGTATAGTGATATTTAGGATAGAGAGTAATACTACCTGAAATAATCTGTTCTTTTTTTACACCAAAACTTAGGGCCTTATCGTATAGTGATGTGATTTTCTTTTCAACATTATTTCTTGCCTTAACTGGATCTTTATTCTCATCTTTGGCGCTATAGCTTAATACAGCAGTATCCGGCATGACATCAACCTTACCGTGACCAACAACCTCAATCACTCCGCTGTCAGTACATGATTCGGCAAATACAGAGGCTGAACCTAAAATCATCATTGGTGCTACCAAATATAAAAAAGCTTTTTTCATACAACAAATCCTTATGTGTTTTTAAGCTACAAAAAAACAAAAGGCCATAGAATTTTGATCTGTGGCCTGTCTGTCTGAGAATAGAAAAATTATTTTTTGTGTAGCTGACGTGAAGCTTCTGCTGCAGATACAACACTATCTAAAGAGCTGTTAGCATCTGATGCAACTTCAACAGCAGCGCCAACTGCACCTTCTAAAACAGGAGCATCGGCGATTCTTACTCTTGATTTTAATGGTTCCTGAAGCATTGCAATTGCTGCCTGAGAACTGATAACACCAGAGCCCAGGTCACAAATAACAACAACACCGTCGCCCTGATCTACTTTTTTTATTTAATCTAAAATACGGTTTGGGTCTGTACCAAGTTTACCCTCTGAGTTACCACCTGCGGCGATAATAGGCAACTTGCCGGTTCCAGAAGCAGAAATCTGCTCAACCATATCGCAGATACCTTCAGATACTTTAACACTGTGCGATACCACTACGATACCAATCATTTGAAACTCCTCTTTACGCTATAAATTCTTCTTGTCTGCTAGCTATTGTAGATAAAATAAAAAGCATAAAACATGAAAACATTCACATTAGTGAATTTTTCTCTTTATTGATCCATATTTAACTAACTTTTTAACTTGTGTCAGATTATATACCCAGAATCTTAGTTTTGTATTTACATGGATAGTGAGTTAGTGCAACTTTTATTTACGAAAATAATTTCCACACTCTGAGTATAGCACTTCTTTTGGAGAAGAAATTGTAGAGAATTAAGCAATTGACTAAAAAAAACTATCGCAGGAAAAGGACAAAAGAAGACACATTCCTATACATATCTGTATGTTAGGAAAAACACAGCACACTAAGGACTACACAATAGCATTAATCCTGCCACTGTTCTTTTCCTTTTCATCCTCGTAAACCTCATTGAAATCTTTCCTGTCAGAATTCTCAAGTTCATACTTGTGCTCTTTGGATGAGGTTCCCTTGGTATCATCTCCGCTGTCAGGCTTACTGACACGGCGGCGATAAACCAGATCAGATGGCCTGAGTGTAGGTCTTGGGAGAGCTGAATATACGAACTCCTGTCCCATAATCTGCCTCCTTTTTGATCCCTTTATCTATTTAACGGCAGAAATATCAAACAATTAAGTTTTTATAACGAAAAATCAGTCTTTTAAACACAATCTTTTTTTGTGATATAATCGACATCACATAAGTATGGAACCCAAAACATAAGATGAGGCTTTAGAAAATGAGCGAAGAGACACTGTTCACTAAAATTATTAACGGCACAATTCCTTCAAAAACAGTCTACCACGATGATCTGGTTACTGCTTTTTTAGATATCGCTCCTAAGGCTGAACATCACATACTGATCGTAACCAATAAGCCAATTCCATCTGTTGCTCAAGTTGAGCCTGAAGATGAAAAGATGCTGGGTCATCTTTTCATTGTTGCACGCAAAATTGCAGAGGATCTTGGTGTAAATGAATCTGGTTACCGCTTAATTGTTAACGTTGGAAAAAACGGATGTCAGGAAGTTCCTCATATTCACATGCATCTTCTTGCAGGCGGATATCTGGGCGGATTCGGTTTTCCTAATGATAAAATCTAACAAAAACATATGAAAACAAATTCATCTTTAATTGCAAAATTCTTTATAGCTATAACTGCCGGCTGGCTATTGTCAGCCTGCAGCAGTGCAATGTTTGACAGCTCTGTTGATGCCAACGGTAAAAAGGTTATTGTTCAGCAGCAGCCAACGGCAAAGGTAAAAAAGAGAAAACCAAAGAAGATTACCGCTGCAAAGCCAGAAACTGCTCTTGAGACAGAGGATGCAGATAACGTAGCTAAGAGTGAAGAAGTTGCAAAGGCCTTCTCTCAGGAAATACAGGCAGGTCAGGTAAAGCCTTATATTCCAGATCCATCAGACAATGTCGGCAATGCGGAGAATGTTGGTACTCTGCTGCCAACAGTAAAGGCTCTTGAGGGCAAGGAAAACTCAAGTCCTCTATCAAAGATCACTGTTCAGGATGTTATTAAAGGAAACGTAAGTCTAAATAACATCGATGAAAAGGACGAAAAAAGCGCAGATAAGGCCACTGCAGAATCTCAGGTAAATCTGCCACAGCCATATCTTCCAGCGCAAACCTCTCCACAGGATCTTCAGCCAATTGCACAGGTTGGAGAGACAATTGAGGTTTTAAATACAGATAACGATAATAATGTTACAGCTCTTTCAGCAACTGCAAAATGTGATTCTGAAGCAACATCAAATGCTACTCAGGTAGCCTATGATTTAGCAAGCTCACAGGCTGATAGACTTAAGAACGAGGATGGACCAATCTATATTGCCCCAACCATCGTGTCAGATTCTGTAAGTGACTGTGTAACCGATGTTTCAGGTGCAATCAATCAGTCATTAAAATCAAACGGACTTAAGACTGTTGTAGGAACCAGAGTTCATGTAGCTCAGAACACAGGTTCAGCTGCTGTTATTCCACCACTTATCAGAGCATGCAAACAGACTGGAATTCCACTGCTGAATGTATCTGTAATCAGACATATCGGACAGAAAACAGTTATCACAATCAGAAATATCCGTGTAAAGGACGGTATTACCCTGGTTCAGAATACCACTCAGCTCTGATTTTTACCCCATCACTAAAAGACAGTGGACTATGTTCCACTGTTTTTGTTTATCAAGACTATAAAAAATGATTCAGCTAAATGACGTAACAATAATGAGAGGAAGCAAGTACCTTTTAGAAAATGCTTCCTGCAGTATTTTTCCAAACCAGAAAGTAGGTATTATCGGTCGTAACGGCTGTGGAAAATCTACATTATTCGCCGCCATCAAAGGAGAGATTGCCCCAGAAATTGGAAACATATCCATTCCAAAGGGATTCAAAATCTCCTCTGTTTCTCAGCAGACTCCTTCTTTAGAGATCTCTGCCCTTGAATATGTTAAACAGGGTGACAAGGATCTGTGCGAGCTATTAAAGCAGAAAGAGCAGGCATATAAAGAAAACAATGGCGAGAAGATCGCCTTAATTGAGGATAAGCTGGGTATCGCTGGAGCCTGGACCATTGACAGCAGAGCAAGAATTCTTCTGCACGGTCTTGGTTTTAGTGAAGAGGAAATGGATAAGAGTGTAAAGGAGTTCTCTGGTGGATGGAGAATGCGTCTGAACCTGGCTCAGGCTCTTATCTATCAGTCAGATGTTCTGCTTTTGGACGAACCAACAAACCATCTTGATCTGGATACTATCATCTTCCTTGAGAACTACCTGAAAAACTACGAAGGCACAGTTCTGTGTATTTCTCACGATAGAGATTTCCTGGATACATTCTGCTCTCATATACTTCATTTTGAATCTTGCAAGCTTGTTTCCTATACCGGTAACTATTCTGATTACGAAAGACTAAGAGCCGAGAGAATCAGAAATGAGAAGGCTTCAAGAAAACGAGAGGAAGCTGCCCTTGCCCATATGCAGGACTTTGTGGAAAGATTCAGATACAAAGCAAGCAAAGCCAAGCAGGCTCAGAGTATATTAAAGGCCATCGACAGACTGAAGCTTACCGCTGTTACTGCAGAGGAATCTCCTTACCATATCCAGTTTGCAGAGCCTGAGAGAACAGTGGATATTCTTGCAGATCTAAAGAATCTTGATGCCGGTTATTCAGAAAATGATGTCATTTTAAAAAACATCAATCTGATGCTTATCGCCGGTGACAGAATCGGTCTTTTAGGAAAGAACGGTCAGGGTAAGTCAACTCTTATCAAAACCATGTGCAACGTGCTAAAGCCTGTACATGGAACTGTAACCTTAGGTAAGGGAATTAAAATCGGCTATTTCGCACAGCATGAGCTTGACCAGCTTTCAGGACAGATGAGCGGTCTTGATCATCTAAGAGCAATTGATCCAAATGCCAAGGAAAAGGATTTAAGAACCTTCCTGGGTTCATTCTCATTCAGCGGAGACAAGGCTACAGCCAAGGTTGAGACTATGTCCGGCGGTGAGCAGGCAAGACTTGCTCTTGCAATTGCTGCCTATCAGAAACCAAACCTGCTTCTGCTTGATGAGCCAACCAACCATCTTGATCTTGATATGCGTGAAGCACTGTCAATTGCCCTTTCATCCTATCAGGGAGCTCTGATTTTAGTATCCCATGACAGACATCTTCTTGAGGCAATTGCAGATAAACTGTGGCTGATTGATAACGGCAATGTTACAGAATTCAACGGTGATCTGAATGACTATCAGGAATTTTTAAATCAGAAGAACCGTGAATATAAAGAACAGCTTGCACAAAAAAAGGACAATTCTCTGAATCTTTCAGCTTCAGCCTCTTCATTTAAGACTAAAGAGCAGAAAAAACTTGAAGCCCAGAAACGACAGGCTTTAAGACCTCTGAAAAAAGAGATTGAACAGCTTGAAAAGACTATGGAAAAGCTGGAAGCCATGACCGCCCCCTCTGCAAGGGTATACCGTGACGGCAGACTGGTGAAGCTGCCTGCGGCAAGGCTGGTACCGGGGGACGTTTTTATGCTGGAAGCAGGCGACCGCATACCTGCCGACGGCTACATAATAAGCTGCAAAAGCTTTGCCTGCGACGAAGCTGTGCTCACGGGGGAAGCCGAGCCTGCGGTGAAATATCCAAGGAGCGACGAGGTGGAATTTACCTCGCTGAACAAAGGATACATGGCTTACATGGGGGCTGTGGTGACAAAGGGCAGAGCTCAGGTGCAGGCGGTGGCTACGGGTACCCTCAGCCAGATGGGCAGGGTATCAAAAATGCTTGATGATATCGAGGAGGAGCAGACTCCCCTGCAAAAACGCCTTGGTGAGCTGGGAAAGACCCTTGCATTTATCTGCATAGGCATTTGCATACTGGTGTTCATAGCCGGCGTTATCAGGGGGGAGCCTGTGTTTGATATGGTCATGACAAGCATCACCATCGCCATTGCAGCTATCCCCGAGGGGCTGCCTGCGGCGGTGACTATAGCGCTGGCGCTGGCGGTCAGAAAAATGCTTAAAAGAAACGCCCTTGTACACAGGCTGCACTCGGTGGAGACCCTGGGCTGCGCGTCTGTTATCTGCACCGACAAGACGGGTACGGTGACCCAGAACAAGATGACAGTTATAAAAATAGCCGACGGCATGGGTAATGAATATCAGGCAGATGATGAAAGCCTTAATGATAATGAGCTGCTAAGACCCCTGTTTATCTGCGGCGCTGTATGCTCAAACGCTGCGGTGGAGGAGCGAAAGGCAGTATCTGCAAAGCGCAGAAAGGAAGAGCGCTTTTCGGCACAGGGAGACCCCACCGAGTGCGCTATCGCCGTTGCCTGCGCTGAAAACGGTGTGCTGGCAGATAACACGGGACTAAGGCGCATTGACGAGATACCCTTTGACAGCGAGAGCCGCTCAATGACGGTGATATGCACAAACGACAGGGGCGAGGGCATATCATACAAAAAGGGCAGCTCAGACGTTATTATAAACGAATGCGGCTATGTGCTGACCAAAGATGGCATAAAGCCCTTTACAGGCAATGGCAAGCTGGCGGCGCTTAAACTATCCGATAACTTTGCTTCACAGGGCGCAAGGGTGCTGGCATTCTGCGAGATAACAGGCGGCAAAAGCGTTTATCTGGGGCTTATGGGTATGCAGGACCCCCCAAGGGCTGAGGCAGCCGAGGCTGTGCGCCAGTGCGAGAGGGCAGGCATAAGGACCGTTATGATAACAGGCGACCACAAGCTGACAGCTGCAGCTGTTGCAAGGCAGGTGGGGATATTGAAGCAGGGGGGCATAGTCCTCACAGGCAGAGAGCTTGACAGCATAAGCGATGAACGGCTGAAGGACATGATAGACAACTGCTCGGTATTTGCAAGAGTTACCCCTGCCCACAAGCTGAGGATAGTAAAGGCGCTGAAAGCCAAGGGGCACATCTGCGCAATGACAGGCGACGGGGTGAACGACGCCCCTGCCGTAAAGGAAGCGGACATAGGCGTATCAATGGGCATACAGGGCACCGAGGTCACAAAGCAGGCGGCAGACGTGATACTGCTGGACGACAACTTTGCCACACTTGTAAATGCCGTTGAGGACGGCAGGACTATCTACAGCAACATAAGAAAATTCGTAAGATACATGATATCCTGCAACATAGGCGAGGTGCTCACCATGTTCGGCGGTATTTTAATGGGGCTGCCAATGGTGCTGCTGCCATCACAGATACTGCTTGTGAACCTTGTAACAGACAGCCTGCCTGCGGTGGCTTTAGGCTTGGAGCCGCCTGAAAAGTCGGTGATGAAAAAGCAGCCCCGTAAGGAGAACGACAGCTTTTTCAGCGGCGGTCTGCTGTGGAGGATAATTCTCAGAGGAATACTGATAGGGCTGTGTACACTTGGCTCATTCACGGTGATATTAAGGGGCACAGCATCTATCGAAGCGGCAAGGACGGGGGCGCTTATCACCCTTGTGCTCAGCCAGCTGATACACGTTTTTGAATGCAAATCTGAGGAAAAGACCCTGTTCTCGGTCCCCTATTTTTCAAACGCATTCCTCATATTTGCGGTGATAGTTTCATCACTGGCGCTGTTTTCAGGCATATATGTGCCGGTGCTGAGCAAGGTTTTCAGCACGGCGATACCCGATATGAGAAGTATGGCGGTATCTGTGGGATTTTCATTCTTAGTGCCTGTGCTGGCAGGCTTTGCAAGCGCTTTTAAGCGCAAGCCTGAAAATGCAGTCATGGTAAACACTGCTTTAGAGAATAACTGACAGTAAAAAAGCTCACTGTGTATGACCGCACAGTGAGCTTAGTTTGTATAAAACATGGTTTTCTCTTTGAGCAAGGGGAAGCTATCAGCTTTTAGAGGTAAGATGTAAGAAGTAAGAGGTAAGAAAATAGTTTTCCGAATTATGCGGTAAAACGCACAATAACTCATTACCAAGGTTCGCGCAGCGTAATCTGCTAGTCGCTGGTGGTTAGAGTGCTAGTGGCTGGAAAACCATTTTACTCAATTTGCGGTGAAACGCACAAATGTAAGGTTCCGAAAAATTTTCACACAGTTTTAATGGGGCGAAATTAAATTTAATCAAATTTCCTACAGCGCACAAAGTCAACATTTTGCAAGGTTCGCGCAGCGTATCGAAGTAATAGCCGCCACCAAAGCACCCCCTCCCCTCCGGGGAGGACTCGACCTTTTGCCTACTACACAATAGTGCGATAGGTGGGGGAAATACCCCGTCCGGTGAGGACTAGGCTCTTTCGACCTTTAGCAGATTTGTCGTGCCGCTCATTCCCAGGGGAACACCTGCGGTGATCACCACCAGGTCGTCTTTTTTGAGATAGCCCTTTTCAAGAGATACCTCTATCGCTCTGGAGATAAGGGCGTCGGTGTTGTCCATTTCCTCGATGATGCCCGGGAGCACGCCCCATGACATATTCATGTGGCGGCAGCTTATCTCGTCGGTGGTAAGACCGATTATTGGGCAGTCGGGGCGGTATTTTGAAAGTATCCTTGCGGTAGCGCCGCTCTTGGTAACGGTAAGTATAGCCGCTGCTTTAAGGTCGTGGGCAGTGGTAACTGTTGCGTGTGAGATAGCATCGGTGATAGTGGGGTCCTCCACATCGTCACGCTTTTTAAAGCGGCTTATGTAGTCGATATCCCCCTCGGTGGTCTCGGCAATAAGCGCCATAGTTTTTACAGCCTCAACAGGATATTTGCCTGCGGCGGTCTCGCCCGAGAGCATTATTGCAGATGTGCCGTCATAGATAGCGTTGGCAACATCGGTTATCTCGGCTCTGGTGGGGCGTGGGTTTGATATCATCGACTCCAGCATCTGGGTGGCTGTTACCACCTGCTTGCCTGCGTTGTAAGCCTTGTGTATAAGCTCCTTCTGAATGGCAGGTATCTTCTCAAAGGGTATCTCAACGCCCATATCTCCCCTGGCGACCATTATGCCGTCGGCAGCTTCAAGTATCTCGTCGATATTCTCAACACCCTCGGCATTTTCTATCTTTGCGATTATCCTTGGGGTGAACCAGCCCAGCGACTGGGTGAATTTTCTCAGATATGTAACATCAGCCCCTGTTCTTACAAAGCTGGCTGCGATAAAATCGAACTTCATCTTTGCGCCGAAGGCAAGGTCAGCCATATCGGCGTCTGAGATATAGGGCATTGAAAGCTTTACACCGGGGACGTTTATGCCCTTGTGGTCTGATACCACACCGCCGTGAATTACCTCACAGGTTATATCGGTGGAGTCAACTTTAAGGGCTTTGAGCTCGATAACGCCGTCGTTGATAAGTATACGTGTGCCGATAGAAACATCTCTGGGCAGGTCGGGGAAGGTTATCGAGCAGATAGTATTATCCCCCTCCACATCTCTGGTGGTTAGGGTAAAGGTATCACCGTCGTTGATGGTAACACTTTTGTGGTCCTTGAAGTCTTTCAGCCTTATCTCAGGACCCTTGGTATCCATAAGGGTGGCGATGTTAAGACCCATTTCATCTCTCAGCCTTTTTATAGTTTCAAATCTCTGCTTGTGCACCTCATGGTCGGAATGAGAAAAATTAAATCTGGCAACGTCCATGCCGTTTTTCATCATGTCTCTCAGAATGTGCTCATCGTCCGTTGAAGGTCCGATGGTGCAGACTATTTTGGTTTTACGCATATTTACCAGCTCCTATACAAATTATATATTATAAAGGCAATACCGCAGGGTCGTTTCCCGAAAAAGATATTATATCGGGAAATTCTTTACCTGCTCTGTATCAGAAAAAAAGACCAATATAATTATAACCTATCGTTAATTAATTGTCAAGCAAGTAAGGTAAGATTATGTTATTTGACTATTGACATTTTCGGAAAATTGTTTTATATTTATAAAGGTGTATTGTACGCCTAAAAACTTAACGGAGAATATCATATGAGTATAAAAAACGCACTGACCATATGGGTCGGAAAATTTCTTGTGAAGGTGCTTCACCTTTTAGGCAGGGACGCAGGCAATGCCCCGGGGCTTTTTCTGTGGGAGATAAACAAGGACTGCCTTAAAGCCTTTAAGGTTGACTGCCCCATAATCGCCGTGACAGGCACCAACGGCAAGACCTCGGTGACTAACTATTTAAACCATATTTTTGATAGCACTGGAAAGAAGATAATCACCAACAAGCAGGGCAATAATCTCGACACAGGCATAACCTCGCTGCTTTTGAATAACTGCGATATGAAGGGCAGGGTAAAGGCTGATTATCTGGTGCTTGAGGTGGACGAGAGCCATGTGCCTGTTATTTTCTCTAAGCTCAAGCTTGAAACGCTGGTGCTGCTTAACTTTTTCAGAGACCAGCTTGACCGCAACGGCGAGGTGGAGACTCTTATCCTTAAAGTCAAAAAGTTTCTTGAGACCTATGAGGGCAATGTGGTGCTGAATGCCGATGACCCCAATGTTTCAAGGCTGGGGCTTGCTAATCCCAAAAATAAAAACATTTATTATTTCAGTGTTGAGCGTTATGCAGGCGCTACCGACCAGCCCTATGAGGTGGGTGAGGGCAAGTTCTGCCCCAGGTGCGGCGCTGAGCTTAAATATGACTACTACCAGTATTCCCATGTGGGAAAATTCCGTTGCCCCAAGTGTGATTTCGGCAATGTAAAGCCTTATGTGACCGCTAAGAATGTCAAGCTGGACGTGCCCTCGGTGGAGTTTGAGGGTGAGGAGTACAAGATAAGCCACAACAGTATTTATTATGTTTACAACCTCTCGGCGGTGTATACTGCGGCAAGCCTTTACAAGTTCGATAAATCGGTGCTGCACGAGACCTTTGAGAAGTTTGAGGTCAACAACGGCAGACTTGAAAAATTCTCGGTGGACGGCAGTGAGCTGCTGGTAAACCTTGCAAAAAACCCTGTGGGCGCCAACATGACCCTGAGGGTAATGAACGAGCACCAGGGCGAAAAGGAGCTGCTTTTTGTGCTCAACGATAATCTGGCGGACGGTCATGATGTATCATGGATATGGGATATAAATTTCTCGGTGTTCAATAATGTTTCTAGAGTTGTTACCTCGGGAACCAGGGCTTATGATATCGCCATAAGGATAAAATGCTCGGGCTACGACCCCGAAAACATAGTTGTAAGACCCGATCTTGATGAGGCTATGGAGGAGTTTTTCTCCACCAAGGGGGATAAATACGCCATTGCCAATTACACGGCTATACAGCCCACCAGGGCAGCCATAAAGAGATACAAAGCCAAAAAGGAGGGCGGCACAGATGGACAAGCTTAAAATACTGCATATGTACCCAGCCATGCTCGACCTTTACGGCGACAGCGGAAATGTGGAGATACTATCATACCGCTGCAAAATGCGGGGGATAGAGGTCGAGGTATCAAAGCACGATCTGGGAGACAAGGAGACCGATTTTACTCAGTACGACATTGTATATCTCGGCGGTGGCGCCGATTTTGAGCAGCAGCTTTTAGCCGATGACCTGCTCGCACTCAAAGACAAGGTAAAAGAGGCTTATGAAAGCGGCGTGTATTTTCTCATGATATGCGGCGGCTATCAGCTCATGGGGCAGTATTACAAGGACTCTAACGATAAAAAGATACCGGGGCTGGGGCTGTTTGATTATTACACTGTGGCTTCCACCAACAAGCGTGAGAGGTGCATAGGCAACATTGTGGTGGAGACTGAGCTTGACGGTGAAAAATACAAGGTGATAGGCTTTGAGAACCACGGCGGTCAGACGGATAATGTGACCACCCCCTTCGGCAAAGTGCTTGCGGGCAACGGCAACAAGTTTGAGAGCAGCACCGAGGGCTACACCGAAAAAAACGTTACTGCCACCTATCTGCATGGTCCCCTGCTTTCTAAAAATCCAAAGCTTGCCGACCATATAATCTCATACTGCATGGAGAGAAAAACAGGCGAAAAATATGTGCCCAAGGAAATAAACGACAAGCTTGAAAACGACTGCCGCAAGCAGCTGTTTGACAGGCTGCTGAAAAACTGAGAGGTGGCTTATGTTCTCATTTCTCAAAAAGAAAAGCACCGAAGCCGAGCCGCCGCTGAAAAAGCGCATACGGTACATGAAATGCCGCAAGATAAACTATGTTGACGAGGATTTTGAGGGCTTATGCAGCAGCATGAAAACCGACCCGAAGGCGTTTTTAAAGCTAAAGCCCGTTAATTACTACGCTATCAAAAACCAGTATATAATGGGTATGCTCTATTCAGAGGAGGACTTTTCGGAGAACTTCATACAGTTTCTGCATTTTGAGTCTGAGCGGCAGACGGGCAAGAGCGACATTTACCCTGTTGACGCTGAGACGGCGGTAAAGGGGCTCGCCAAGGTGGGTATCATCATCGACCTGAAAAAGTTTGAAAACAGTGATGAATAGAAAAAAGGTATCGGCTGAGATGATCTTACAGCTGATACCTTTTGTTTTTTATTATTTGCCGACTTTGCTTTTTTGTGGCGAAATGTACGGACAGTATTCATATCTCCACCGCTTCGCCGTTTACCTTAAAGCTGCGTCTGCCGCCGCTGACTTTTATATTATCGGTGGCGCACAGCTTACCGTAGGCTGTGGTGAACTCGACACTGGTATCGCATTTGGATATCCCGACTGACTCGCAGCCCTTTTTGCCGCCGAAGGCATAGGCGCCGTAGCCCCCTGCGCTGAGGCTGAACACTGCACGCTCCACAAGCACCTTAGAGCTGCCCTCAAAGCTGCCCAGAGCCGCCAGATCGCTTGCCTGAACGGTGAGGTATATGTTGGCGCTGTCAAGGTGTACGTCAGCGCTTTCGCCCTCCAGCGTGCCCACTGCAACAGCTTTTTCGCCGCTGACCATGCATTTAAGGCTTGCCGCATGGACAAAGACCTTTGCGTTTGCATTCAGTGAGCCCAGCGCCACCGAGCTTGCCCCATAAGCGTGGGCTTCGATATCGCAGTTTTGCAGCTCCATATCAACATCGCCGTCGAATGAGCCTATGCAGACCCCGTATGAGCCCCCCGAGCGCAGCTTGTACCTGCCCCTGACTATGCTGATATCGCCGCCCATTCCTGCGCCTATCAGCACTCCCGACTGGCTTTCAGACTCGATAGTTATGGTGGAGTCCTGGTCAAAGAGAAGTCTGCCGTGTGCTGAGGTTATGTTATTGCCGATACCATAGTGCTCCGCAGAGTCAAGATGAATGTTAAGCGAGCTGTCGCCCGAGCCCACAAACCTTACCGATGCCCCCATAGGTACCCTTATGCCTGTGCGTTCAAGCTTGTTGTGACCCTTTATCTCCACCGTGATATCGCAGCCCTTTTCTATCTCGATACAGGGGCGCTGATAAATGTTTGCAAGGTGCGCGTCCTCAAGCACCAGGGTGCCGCAGAAGCCGTTTACCACCTCGATATGTATATCGGTATCAAGGGCGCTGTGACCCACCACAGCCACCGTGCCTTCCCTGCCCACCTTTATGCAGTTATAGCCCTCCTTAACAAGCTTGTCCAGCATTACTCTTTCGCTGTCATCTGCGGTGTATATCCGCTTAGCCTTGCCGTCCTGACGCTCCTGATGATAACGCTTTATCTCCTGCTTGATCTCATAGGGGATAGACTCGATGATCTCAGGCGAGGGTCTGGCGGTGTAGAAGCCCTGGATAAGATCAACTCCGAAAAGTATCACAGACCTTAGCTCCGCAGAGGTCTCAACTCCCTCAGCCAGAGCCAGAATGCCGTTATCGTGGCAGAAATCTATTATCTCCCTGACAAAATGCCTTTTCTGGGGGTTATTCTGTATCTCGCTCAACAGCGAGCGGTCGATCTTAACATAGTTCGGGGTATATCTCAAAAGGTTTTTTACGTTTGAGTAGCCCGTGCCGTAGTCGTCGATGGCGATACGCACATTCATTTTACGGTAGCGTTCCTTGATAGCGTTGAGCTCAAACTCGTCAAACTCCGACTGCTCGGTCATCTCAATAACTGTATTGGCAGAATTTTTCGCAAGAAGCTGTGATATGATATCCATATCCTCGGGCGAAAGCTTGGTGTTGGGTATACTGTTTATGAACACGGGGCGGTCGGAAAACTTTTCTGCGCTTTCCTCAATATATCTGAGGATATTGAGAAATGTATCCTTTTCGATATCCCCAAGCCTGCCTGTGAGCTCGGCATATTTAAGTATATGAAAGGGGGTTATCCTGGGGTCGCTTTTTGAGCGCATAAGTGCCTCATAAGAATATATCTCGCCGTCAACAGCGCTGACGATGGGCTGAAAGTGGTAGATAAACAGGTTATTGTCGATGATCTTCTCGACCTCGCCCAGCTCTCTTTTCTCTTCATCGGATAGCTGCGCCAGGCGCTTCATTCTGGTCTCATCGGCGGCGGCACTTTTAAGGCGCACCAGCGCAGAGCCAAGCTCTGCCGCATTTTTCCACAGTAGAAAAAGTGCCTTGTCCTCATCGGGGTCGGCACTGAGCTTATCGTAATAGCTGTCAGACAGCTCTTTCAGGTCCTCGGTATTTTTCACCGACGACAGCTCACGCATATATTCAGCCAGCAGCAACAGCCTGCTGTTATTATTCTCAGCACTCACAGGGTCACCTCCCTCACTATACAGCAAAATGTGTTACTGCACTAACAAGATCCAGCACTAACAGCGGATAGTGTATGGCAAATGGTGAAAAGCGAACACCACAACTATCCACGCTTATCAGCAACACAACGGAAAACGGACATAATTGATCATCTGATAGTTCTGGCTTTTTTAGCCTTTTCAGCCTTTTTTACAGGTGTTTCCTCGGCAGCCTTGTCTACAAACAGGGCTTCGCCGGGGGCAGCAATGGCGGCTGCGTCCTCGGGGTTGAGCTCGCCGCGCTGGTCGTAATAGGGCTGTATAACGTGCTTCCTGATAACGGGATAGCAGTTAAAGCAAGCCACAAATGCGATAAATGTCATGGGGAAAAAGGGTATGATAAAGTAGGTGTAGGGCATGAACATATAGGTCAGCCCCATAACTATCAGCGATACCAGCAGCGTCCAGATGGTCTGCTTTATGCCGAGATTTACCAGAAACAGCGAGTTTTTCAGTATCTGCCCCATTGTAAGGTTGGTTGAGCACATCATCTGATAGATATAAAAATGCATCATAAAAAATGTGAGCATACACGCAAGACTTATAACAAAGGGTATATACATCATACTGTTCTGCTCGGCAAGGCTTTTATAAACAGGTATGCCCACGATGAACCAGATGACAAAGATGTTGTCGATAACGCCCATTGCCATGCCCTGCTTGAAGTTTGTTTTGAATGCCTTGAAAAAGTCGTGCATAACAAATGCCGGTCTTTCCTGCGAGAAATTTCTTGCCACCCTTGTCATGGCTGCGGTGGCAGGACCTATTACCGTGCCGGGTATGCATAGCACCAGCCAGTAGGGGTTATAGGTCGAAAGGCTCAGTATCACCGCCGCAAACAGCGGCAGGCAGAACAGAAAATACAAAAGATTTAGCTCCATGAGCTTCCACATATGTCTGCCGTAGATCTCCCAGAATTTAAAAAAGCCTTTCTTTTCGTGAGGGGTCTTTAACACTCCCCTGCCGGGGGTATCGTAATTTCCAAATAACGCCATTTATTTTTACCTTCCTTTATTTTATGCTCCTCATATGTCCTGTAAAGACATCAGAAATATCCTATCAGAAAATAGCTTGTGATACAGTCAACAGCTGCCGCCAGAGCCAGTGCGGCTTCAAGCACCATAAATTTTGCGGCATACAGCTTAAAGCTCTCCGCCAGCCCCTTCTCCTGCCTGTCTGAAAGGGTCAGCTTAAAATACACGCAGGACAGCGCCAGTGACTCTCTTGCGCCTGCTATCAGCACCAGTGCGGTTATTATGCCCGAGGGCAGTATCAGTCCCATTGAAAACAGCATTTTGCCGCTGCCGTATGCAGCATACAGCTGCGCCAGCGTAAGCCCCAGACCCATGCCGCGAAACACAGGCACAGCCAGCTCAAAGGGCTGACCCACTGCACACATACCAAGCAAAAACTCCGCCGCCAGCAAAAGGCTTGAGGACGCAAGGGAGCTGACCAGCACCCTGCTTACCTCCATACCGCTGCGCCTTTCGATAAAGCTTTTCTGAAAGCTGCCGAGGCTTTCTATAAAGCTCTCCCCAGATACGCAGTAGCTCACCGTGCCCAGCAGCGCACCTATGAGCACAGCGCCGCACAAAAAGGCATAAAAGCCCTTTGAATACACTATGTCCGATCTGCCCCTTGATCTTACCTCGGGGCGGACTGCCAAGCTTGTCTGCATAAAACATCACCTCAGTTGATTATATGCAGACAGGCTGTTTGGTATTACTTTGAAAGCTCGTAGGCTCTTTTGGTGCAGGCTTTGCAGCACTCCTGCACGGCACTGTCAAGTCCGCCCTCTCTGAGCTTTTCAAGACCTGCGATAGTTGTGCCGCCTTTTGAGGACACCATTGTGATCAGCTCGTCAATAGCTCTGCCGCTGTCGGTTATCATCTTAGCCGAGCCTATGAGCGACTTTGAAAAGAGCTCGACAGCCACCTTTTCATCAATGCCCACGCTTTTAGCGTACTTGATAAATGACTGGGCGTAAAGGTAGATGAACGCAGGAGAGGACCCGTTTATGGCGATTATCTCCTTCATCTTATCCTTGGGAATGACCGAATAGATACCGCAGGAGCCGAAGATAGAGCAAACCAGCTCAAACTCCTCGTCGCTTACGCTTTCAGACCTTGAAAGCGCAGTTGCGCCCTCCCCCAGCAGCAGGGGCGTATTTGGCATTACCATTACCACCTTAGCACCCTTAACTGTTTTTGAAGCGATATATTCATCGGTTATGCCTGCGCAGATGGATATGATGACCTTATCATCGGTCACTTCCTCCCTAACGGCGTCCAGCACTTCATCAAGCTGCTGGGGCTTGACTGCTAAAAAGACATATTTACAAAGGCTCACCGCCTCGCTGCCGTCGATCACTGCTTTAGCGCCCAGCTGCTCGGCTCTCACAACAGCCTCCTGCACGGGGTCATACACATAAAGCGATACCTTATCCCCCAGGGAGCTGCCCTTAATGCCCTTCATGATAGCGTAGCCCATATTGCCTGCGCCTATAAAACCAATATTCACCATAGTAAAAACTCCTTTTAAAAATATAAACCATTTTTATTATACTACATTTTGCACAAAATTTCAAGTAAAAATTTTATTAAATTACAAAAAGCTGTGCACGAAGCACAGCTTTCATAAGCTCTATTTATTGAACAGCCTTGCCGTACTGCCCTCTCACCTTATCGTAGGCAAGCTTTATAGCCGGCAGCACCAGACCCAGTATCACGACCCTTATGGGGAACTCGATAACATTTTTAACGGCTCTGGGCAGCATATACGCGCCGAAGCCTTTAAGGGCGGAAGCGCTCAAAAAGCTGAAATTCTTGTTGACATAAAGGGTGTAGAGGAAATATGTGTTGAGCAGGATATTGCATACCACCGCAATTATCAGGTTTGCTGCAATTATCTTCACAAAGCTCTTTATCCTGTCGTTTTTGAAGTCGCACTTGTAGAGCAGGCAGCCGTAGACAATGCCTGACAGCAGTATCACCAACGCCAGCTGCGGGCTGTAAAACCTAGGCGATTTGTTGGTTATGATATATCCCAGAAAATCAAGTATCACCGCAGATGCGCCGCAAACCACAGGACCGTACAGCATACCTATCGCCGCCGTTGCGATAAAGGCAAAGCTTATCCTGAGATCAGCCGTAACGTCGATAGCCACATACCTCAGCACTATGCCCAGCGCCAGCAGCAGACCCGTTGTGGTCAGCGTCCTCAGCTGGGTCAGCGATCTTGCCGACTCTGAAAAAGAACGAAAAAAGCTTTTCATAAACATACCTCCTGTACTGCCGCAATACTATGCATAACAGAGGCATTTTACGAAAAGCTTCGATTATACATTCAGCGGGATGCGAACACCGAACCGCAAGGGCTTGCCTTTTCGTTCCGACAGCAACTCCCCGTCTGCCGAACACTTAACGCACGGTGTTCTACTCTGTTTTATTTTTAAAAACGTTTACAGCTTAAAAAGCTGTCTCGTTGAGTATCTTGTAAAGCTCGTCCTCAAAGGGCTTCTTCATCGAAAGAGCCTCCTGGATATCAACATCATATATCTTGCCGTTCTTCATGCCAACGACTCTGTTGCCGATGCCCTGCTCCAGCAGCTCAACAGCGTGGTAGCCCATCTGTGTGGCGATAACTCTGTCTCTAACTGTAGGCGAGCCGCCTCTCTGTACGTGACCCAGGATAGTAGCTCTTGTCTCGATACCTGTCAGCTCATTTATAGTCTTGGTGATATAATCGGTCTTGCCGACGCCCTCAGCAACTACTATAAGGAAGTGGGTCTTGCCGCTCTTCATCACCTTCTGCATCTTGCCGGCGATAGCGTTGAGGTCATAATCCTCCTCGGGAGTGATAACAGCCTCAGCTCCCACAGCGATACCGACGTTTATAGCTATGTAGCCTGCATTTCTGCCCATTACCTCAACGATAGAGCATCTGTCGTGAGACTCTGTGGTATCTCTGATCTTGTCGATCATCTCCATAGCGGTATTCATAGCTGTATCGTAGCCGATAGTATACTCAGTGCACGATATATCGTTGTCGATAGTACCGGGAACGCCTATGCAGGGGATGCCCTGTGCCGAAAGATCAGCAGCGCCTCTGAAAGAGCCGTCGCCGCCGATAACAACAATGCCGTCAAGACCAAGCTCCAGGCACTTGTCTCTGCCCTTCTGAACTCCTGCGAGATCCCTGAACTCCGGGCATCTGGCTGTGTAAAGGCAGGTGCCGCCCCTCTGGATAATGCCGGAAACGCTCTTTGCATTCATCTCGATATAGTCGCCGTTAAGAAGACCGTTGTAGCCCCTGCGAATACCTACGACCTCCATGCCCTTCTGCAGAGCAGATCTGCAAACCGCTCTTACCGCAGCATTCATACCGGGAGCGTCGCCGCCGCTTGTCAAAACACCGATTTTCTTTGCCATATATATACCTCCAAAGTTATAAGAAGCGCTCTATCTGACACAAAACGCCCCTTATTTTCTAATTGTCCACATATAAGGATAACATAAAGCCCTCGAATTGTCAAGGGCTTTGATAACGATTTCTAAAATTTTAAAATCCCTTTAGATTAAATTCATTATTTTATCAAAACAGCTTTTTTCATTATTTATCAAGCTTTTCGGGACATATCATCAAGGCAGCAGCTGCCGCTCACCATGAACGGCTGTGCTGCCCTTATTTTACATCAATATGCAGCCTCAACGTTTCCGTCGTCTGCGGGAACTGCTTCATCGGTATAGGCAGGCTCGGTATAGACAGGCTCAGCAGTTGTGACCGCTGCTGTGGTGGTGCCCCAGTTGTTGGCTGCCGTTGTGCCCGAAGCCGTCTCGGTCTCAGACTCCGAGGTGGTCGCCTTGGTGGTAGTGGTTATCTTGCCGTCGCAGATAGTTACCGTAAGCACCTCGCCGCTCTCAACGTTGATATAATTGCCCACATTTATACTGGTCCTTATAACATAGTCCACCTCTACCCAGCTTGACTTCTCGGTAGCTACCTTATACTTGATATTCAGCGAGTCCAGCAGGGTCAGATACTCCTTCTTGGTATAGCCCGAATAATCGGGGACGGGAATGGTGGCCGGTCCTGCGCAGACCTCCATTTCCAGCTCCACCTTCAGCGAGGGGTCATAGTCTGTGCCCTCGGGTATTCCCTGGCTCTTAACATATCCCCTGTCCTCCACGTCGGAGTAATAGTAGGTAGGTCTCAGGGTGAACTCGTTGCCAAGATGTCTTTCAACCTCTTCATAGTCCATACCCACGATATTAGGCATTATAGCGCCGTAACCGTAGGGCGAGCCGTTTTCGGTGGTGGTAGTGGCAGGAGTACCCACGGTGGTGCCGTATACATAGCCGTCATCATCGCTGTCAGTATCATCATATGAATAATCAGCCAGCGGATTAACGGAAGAATTATCGTTTTCATCGGGAACTGAAAACAGCTGTATCAGCAGCACGCAGGCAAATATCAGCACAGCTGCCAGCACGAACCAGCCCACCACTGCCGCTGCCTTGCTGCCCTTTTTCTTGGGCTTTTCAGAGCTTTTTTTGTTCTGGGTGCGGTTAGGCACGTGCTGAATGGGTATGGTCTGGGTCGCACCCTTTTCATGCTCAACATGGTTAGAGCGGTTCTCGAACAGACCCGACACCAGCTCGGTGATGGTCTGTATCCTTTCCTCGCCCCTGACAGCCATAGCTTTTGAAAGGGTATCGGAGATATGCCTGGGTATCCTCGGATTTATCCTTGAAGCCTCCACCAGCGTATCATTGTGTATTCTGGTATTGGCGTCCAGCGGCATACAGCCTGTGAGTATCCTGTAGATAACGGCAGCCACTGCGTAAACGTCCGTCCAGGTGCCCTGCCACTGCAGTGATGAATACTGCTCAGGTGCGGTATAGCCCGAATAGAACTCGGGCAGCAGTCCCGTGTCAGAGGTCCTGACCGAGCTTATGCAGAAGCCTGTGAGCTTCAGCTCCCCGTCGGTGGTGACTATTATATTCTCGGGGGATATTCCCCTGTGTATTATGCCCGAATTATGGATTATATTTATAGTTGTAAACAGCGGCACAAACAGCTTTTTCACCTGCTCCCAGGTCAGAAAGCCTGTGTTTGACTGCAAAAACTTTTTGAGCGAAACGCCCTCAACATACTCTAAAATAACATAGGTAGTGTTATTTTCAAAGAACATATCCTTAGCGGTGGCGATATGCCCCAGATTTCTCATTCTGGAAAGCACCTTGTTCATATCGGCAAATTCCGACATAAAGGTCTTATACTTTGCAAGACAGTCTGAATTAACGGTGATATTGAGCTCACCCGCCGCCCTTTCGCAGAGGGTATCGGGCATATACTCACGGCACACGCACTTGCATTTGCCCACTGTATCATAGCATATATACGATGCGCCCTCGCCGTTATAGGACAGCATTTTGCCCACTATATATCTGTTGTCCAGCACAGTTCTCGGTGCTAAATACGACTGCAGATAGGGAATATCATCTGTGTAGCCGCAATGACGGCACCTGCCGTCAGCGTCCAGCTCATTCATGCAGCCCATGCAAAGCTTAACACTTGCTTCCATACCGAACCTCCTAACCTTTTGAACTTGAACAGCCCCACCGTAACGCTCACCATATTTTCATATACGCCATTACGGTATCAAAGCTGAAATCCTCCCCTATTCAAAGAAAAACACGATCTTAATTATCCTGCCACTCCTGGTTCCAGTTTTTCTGATCTCTCACCACATCGAGCTTGGCTCTCATATAAACTATCTTTTCCTCAAGTGTCTGGAGGTATTTTTTCACGTCCTCTACGGCATAGCCTGTTGTTCTGGCAGCACGAAGGCGCACCCTTCTGAAAGGCTCGGGCTTGGTATACTCCTTGTTCCAGGTCTTTAACTGCCACGCCTCTTCAAGAGCCTTATACTCCTTCATCATAAGCTGTATCTGCTTGATAACGTCAGATACTTCATATCCGCTGCCCTTTACCTCACGGAAGTTTGACATCTCAACGGGCAGGTCCTTAACGCCGTACATAAACGATCCTCCTCACATAAGTAAGCTGAAAATACCTGTAGATGTGTTCATAACACTCCAATTTATATTAACAATTATTCCGACAAAAGTCAAGTTTTTTATGCCAACTGTACATATTGTGCAATAATTTGTAGCTTTTCTGTAACAATTCTTTTGTGATATTTGATAGCTGACCGTAATATTTTGCCCTTAAATTCTACATTATGCACAATTCAAAATAAAGGAAATACCGCACAACCATTGTGCGTCAGATGCGCAGTCAGATTTTTCGTCAGAATACATAAAGTTGACGCAGGCTTGCTGGCGCAAGTCAAGGAAACTTTGTGTATTATGACGGAAAATATGCAAGCAGATGACGTGCAAAGGCGTTAGCCGGTGGTTGTGCGGTGTTGCCTAAAGCAAATTATGCAAAAAACAGACAACCAAGCGCTGCCTGTTTTTAAGATCTCTTTATTTTTTCGCCTTGCTGCCATAGGCTTCAAAAGCCTCTTCAACAGTGCCGTCTACCTTTATCTTGCCGTCTTTCAGGAATATAGCTCTGGTGCAGGTCTCAGACACCGCAGCCTTTGAGTGGGAGACGAAAAGCACCGTGACCCCCGACTTTATAAGGTCATCTATCCTGCTGCGGCACTTCTGCTGGAACTCTGAGTCGCCCACGCTGAGGGCTTCATCGACCACCAGTATATCAGGCTTGATGTTGATGTTTATAGCAAAGCCCAGTCTCATTTTCATACCGCTTGAATAGGTCCTTACAGGCTGGTCGATATACTCCCCCAGGTCTGCAAACTCAACGATATCGGGCTCGATCTCCTTAATCTCGTCATCGCTCAGTCCCAGAAGATAGCATTTTAAGTAGATATTCTCAGTACCCGTCATATCAGCCGAGAAGCCTGCGGTAAGCTCCAGCAAAGCAGCCACCTTGCCCTTTACGGTGATATCACCCTCGGTGGGGAAGCAGACCCCTGTAATCATTTTAAGAATGGTGGATTTGCCTGCGCCGTTTTTGCCGATTATGCCCACCGACTCACCGGGGTATATCTTAAAGCTTATGCCTTTCAGGGCGCTGTGCCTTTTTATGCCCTTATTTCTGGTGAAAATAGCCCTGAAGCGCTGCTTTTCGTTTTTATAGAGCAGATACTCCTTTTTAACGTCATTAAATTCTATAATAGGCTGGTTTTCCATTTATAAATTATCCTCCTGCAAGCCTTACAGTACGTCAGGCAGTATCTTTCTGAACTTTTTGTAGAAATGTGCGCCTACAAATATCATGCCGATGAACTCGGCGTAGAACACTACCGTTTCGGTGGTAAAGTTGTGGTCAAAAATAAACGTGTGGCTTATAAAGCACTTTCTGTAGCCGTTTACAAAATAGTTCACGGGGTTAAAATACATAACGGTCTTTATGGTGGGATTTTCAACGTTATAGGTGCTCCAGAAAACGCCTGACAGCCAGAAAAGTCCTGTGATTATAGAGTTTACCAGGTTTTCAAAATCCTTGCTGAATGCGCTGAGGGGAGCTGTTGCCCATGAGAGCACCAGATAAAACAGATACATCATGCCGCAGTAGTAGAAAAACTGCAGATTATAAATACTGGGTCCGAAGCCCCTGCACCAAAGCACTATATACATTATCACGCACAGCATAAGGTGAACATACAGCGACGCCAGTGATGTAAATGTCATTATGTTTGAAACGGGGAAGGACAGCTTTGTGACGAACTGCTTGTTGTTTCTTATGGAGCGTGAGCCCCCCACTATCATCTCGGATATGAAGAACCAGGGCACATAGCCTGAGAGCATATACTCAAATCTCGGTATCTTCATTTTAAGGAACTCCACATTGCCGCTGCCCCTTATGCCTATCTCAAAGGCGAACCAGAGTATGAACAGTGTGAAGGTAGGCTTTATAACAGCCCATGCCGAGCCCAGAGCCGAGCCCTTATACTTCTTTTTCAGCTCGTTGACAGACAAAAGCATAAGCTGTTTGCCCTTGCCCTTATGCTCTTTGATTATCTGAACGAGTCCTATATCTTCCTTGGTTTTTGAACTGCTAATTTTGACCAGCTCCCTTTTTCAGATGTAAGAAATAAGAGGTAAGATGTAAGAAGCTGCCTCTTACTTTCTCAGTAATTTTTTATATATTTTGCCCGTGAGCTTTGAGGGCATTATGAATATGATAAGCTGCAAAGCGGTGGGCACAAGAAAATCTATCAGTGAAGAAAATCCCATTTTGTGTATCCTCCACCTGACGGCTATAAAGGACTTGGTATTAGCCCAGTTTTTGCGCCTTTCATAGTTGCCCTCGGTGACACGGTACCTCACAAGCACCTTGCCGATATTTCTGCCCTTGGCGCCCCCTGCCAGCATTCTCACCACAAAGTCGTAGTCCTCACAGCGCTTTACGTCGGAGTAGCCCCCTGTTTTCTCCACCGCAGACTTTTTATAGACAAGAGTCTGGTTGTTGAAGGGGTTTCTTCTTCTGGCATATTTCATTATCTCTTTATGGGTCAGGGGAGTTTTTTTGGTGGCGATATACTCGCCGCTGACGCTGTCAAACTCCTCGATATAAGCCCCGAGAATGTCGGTATCGGGCTTTTTAGCCATGCAGTAAAGTGAGGTCTCGCACCTTTCAGGCAGGGCTATGTCGTCAGAGTCCATCTTAACGATATACTCGTTTTTGCAAAGCTTCAAGCCCTCGTTGGCACAGCCCCCCGTGCCCAGCTTTTCTTCAAGCCTGAGCACATGGAAAAAGCTGTAATTCTCCTCATAATGAGCCACCAGCTCGTCAAGCTCCTCAGTAAGCTCACCGTCGCAGACCAGCACGAAATCGTCGGTAGGATAGGTCTGAGCCAGCATACTGTCAACGCTCTGCTTAAAAAACTCTGCCTTTTCGCCTGCGTAAACGGACATTAGCACGCTGTAGGCAGGAAGGCTGACGCCCTTTATTATTTTTTCGCTCACAGCGCACACCACCTTCTGCATAAACAAAATATTACAGGTAAAGCCCGTGAAACGGCTTATTAAGGCATATTACCTCAATCTTAATCATTTTAACACTTCTGCCCTGTTTTGTCAACAACAATTTTTTATATATTCTTGCACTAAATCCCGTTACTTTTTGACGAATAAATGAAAAAGGGTGAAAATCAGGTGAAAACGTCGTAAATCGGTTTGACAAGGGCGTGAAACTATTATATAATGATATTTGTGTAACATACACCCTATTGATCAAGGAGAACTTCAAATGAACAAAAACATAAATAACGGCGGCAGAAACACCGACGCCAACGACCCCTATGCCCGGCAGTATGAGCAGCAGCTGAGAGAGTTCAGCCGCATTGCAGGCGAGGACCATAGCGGCGGCGGAGACCTTTCAATGCACTCTATAGACGAGACCTTTGCAGGGCAGGATAATTATTACAATAACTATAATTTATAATACATTTGACTTTTGCTTGTTGGTTTATCAGGATTTGTCATTCTAATTAATCCATATTCTAAAGCAGGATTCAAATAATTTTTTCTAAATCGCTGACATCAACGCCGCGTTCTCTCAAAATTTCTTTTACGCTGCGCTTTGCAATTCTTTTCGGTTTGTAATGAATCAACACATCAATTCCCTGCAAAATTGCTTCAGTCTTTGTGATATTTTTTTTCTGCGCGATTTTAGAAATTTTTTCAAACTCAAAATCCGTGACTCTGAGATTCAGTTGTTTTTGTCTTGGAATTTCAGCTTTAGGTCTGCCCATTGTCAAGTACAA
>ERZ842401.2349-NODE-2349-length-25389-cov-5.330426_pt1 | contig 25389 bp, 26 predicted proteins | sample MGYA00521270_ERZ842401 | MGnify/ENA primary metagenome ERZ842401 (study PRJEB31892, sample SAMEA3878208) | bioreactor metagenome | biome: Moose rumen | place: Sweden | collected 2011-10 | study: EMG produced TPA metagenomics assembly of the PRJEB12797 data set... | reverse complement strand
CGGCGACCACCGAGATCTACACTCTTTCCCTACACGACGCTCTTCCGATCTCTAAAATATATACGTCTTTAAATAATGTCGCCATTTTTAAATTTTTACTCCTGCCAACTCTTCATATATTCAATTTGTTCGGGGGTCATTGAATCAATTTTTACGCCTAATGCTGCGAGTTTTGATTCCATTACGGCGCGGTCTATTTCCATCGGGACTGAATATAATCCAGCTTCCATTTTATGCGTATAAACATATAACGCTGATTCAAGCTGAAGCGAGAAACTTAAATCCATTATCTCAATTGGATGACCGTCAGCGCACGCTAAATTTGTTAAACGCCCCTCGCCTAATAAATTAATTCTTTTTCCATCGGGCATAACGTAAGATTGTATATTGTCGCGTAAATTTTCAATGTGATCCGATAATTCTTCGAGATCGGGTTTACTGATTTCTACATCAAAGTGTCCGGCATTTCCTAAAACTGCACCGTTCTTCATTAATTTAAAATGTTCTTTGCGTATTACGTGAATGTTTCCTGTTAAAGTTAAAAATATATCGCCGATTTTAGCAGCTTCTTCCATGCTCATAACTCTGAAGCCGTCCATTAAAGCTTCGCAAGCCTTATGCGGATCAATTTCAGTTACAATTACATGCGCTCCAAGTCCTGCAGCCCTCATCGCGACTCCTCGACCGCACCAGCCGTAACCAACAACCACGACATTTTTACCTGCGACGATCATGTTTGTAGTTCTCATGAATCCATCCCAAACGCTTTGGCCAGTTCCGTAACGATTATCAAATAAATATTTGCTCAACGCGTCATTAACTGCGATCATTGGAAATTTTAAAATTTTATCGTTATTCATTGCGCGTAATCTTTTAACGCCTGAAGTAGTTTCTTCTGAACCGCCTAAAATTCCGGGTATTAATTCTTTACGTTTGCTGTGAATTGTTGCAATTAAATCGGCACCGTCATCGATTATTACATTTGGCTTATAATCCAGAACTTTATTTACATAATTAAAATATTCTTCTGAGTTCATTCCTCGATGGCTGTAAACGTGTACGCCATTTTCTGCGAGAGTTGCGCAAATATCATCTTGAGTCGATAACGGATTACTTCCGCAGGCTGAAACTTCCGCGCCCAATTTTTTAAGGGTAATTAATAAATTTGCAGTTTTAGCTTCCAAATGTAAACACGCTGAAATTATTGCACCTTTAAACGGCTGAGAATTTTTATATTTTTCGTACAAATAATTTAATGACGGCATATAATTCCAAGCCCAATTAATTTTATTCTGGCCATGTTCGGCGAGATTAATATTTTTTATTTCGTAATCTGACATTTAAAATTATTTGCTCCTGTTTGAAATATTTTTTATTAGATTTAATAAATTTTATTTTACGTAAATTTTATGTCAAGAAATTTAAATTAAATATTTTTCGTTTTCGTTTGCATGGCCGGTTTACATAAAATTTATAATTATCGCGTTGTTTTTAAGCTGTATAATTTGAATTTAATTTTAATATTTATATTTTATCCCGTAAATTAAAAAGGAGCAGGCTGATTATAAATTGAACGAGGAAGGAAAAATTTTAAGCAGTTACGAAATTGACGATAATCTGGCTCTCCAAATTTGGACTAGAGGAAAATCCCCAAGACTCTCAATATTTAACAAAAATAAAAATACTCGCAAATTAATTCAGTTAAGCTGGGTCGAAAAAAGAGACAGAAAATTACAAATTAATTCAAAAACTCGCGGTGAAACAGTTTCATATATAGTTCAGGACTTTGAACACGCTATACAGAAAATTCTCGAAGACTTCACAATAAAAACTAATTTCAGATTAAAATTTTTTAGGGTAATGCTCGATCTCGAAAAAGCTTTATTTAATCCCGAAATTGTTACCTCTCAAAATGGTTTTGTCATGATGTCAGATGAAAAACGTTCAGCGTTATTTATAGCAGACTGCACCGGCGAAGATAAAAAATCAGGAGTCTTTAAAAATTTTTTCCCGTTAAATGATGCAGAACGAATGATTTTAAATAATACAGATTTAAATTTTATAAATGGCGAGCGTAATGTTGAAACTCTATTACATACGGGTTTAATGGAAGCAATGGGGAAAATTAATCCTGAACGCTGGTTTAATCCTGTTCGGGTTTCAGCTTCGGCCATGCTGTTATGTTTTTCATTTTGCGGAGAGGACGGCTCAAAATTTTCAAATTCTTTGTGGGAAAACCGCAAACCACACCCGCAGGAAACTAATAAACATAAAGGCTTCTCATTAAATTCGCCTGGACTCATGAAATTAGGTTTTAAAATTTCTGCTTACATGAGACATTTTTATAACATCGAAAATTTAAATGTCGAATATTTTATTGACAGCGAAAAATTTTTACAGGATGAAGGTTATACGCGTTCGAGGCGGACGGATTTTACTGCTGGGACTTTGGGCGATGTTCCGTACAGAGTTACATTTTACGAGCACGAATTAAATAATATTACTGCTTTTGCCTGCGTTCCTCAAATGGCTACTGCTAAACATTCCGGCGAAATGGTTATAAAAATTCCAACAGATTTATATAATGAAGCACTGAAAATCGACACTATGAACGGAGGAAACCAAGATGAATTTTACACGATCACGCGGTTATTTTGGGCGAAAAATTTTAAAGAATGGTATTACAGTGTTATGCCTTATGTTAAAAGCTTTTCGGGGTTGAAATAAAATCATGAGAAAATTTTTATTGTTAGTATTTATTTTTATAATTCTCGTTTCAGATCAAAATAAAATTTTTGCGGCCGGGAAATTATCAATTGTAGTTCTGCCGACAATAAATAATACTGGTCTCGAAATTTGGGAGAGCAAATTTTATCCGCGTAATATTCTAGAAAAAAAAATGACGGAATATCTCGAAGTTTTATATAAACGTTCGCCAAATATCGAAGTAAGAGCGCTGGATCAAAACGGCATGAATCGATGGCTCTCAAGTTCCAGACGCGGGGATGACATGGCCGTACAAATGGAAATGTATGAAGCAATTTTAAAAGACCGTCATTTAGTCGGAAATGTTGAAACGGGTCGCGTGCAGATTAGATTAAAAGTTTTTGACACGTCCAGAGTCCGCGAAGTCGCAACAAGAACAGTACAAGGGAAGGACACGAGATTTACATTTGATAGCCCTGAAGATATTTTTTGGCTTGATGCCGGCGATATAATTTCGATGCCGATACCGTTTAAAGATGGTTTAGATATTTTAGGGTTGACCGAAAAAAATTACAGTCAGAAAATGAGCCGTTTAACTTGGGATCAGTTTAAAGGCAGTTCACACTGGCAGGCGATCAAAAACGCTATAGATGCAGCTTACCGCGAATCAATGAAACAAATTAATAACGCTCGTCAAAGTAATAACCCAAATCCCGAAATGTTAGCGGATAATTTTTCCACTTCGTTCCAGACTGTCGGCAAAATTTTAGCCCCAACAGCAAACTCAAAACGACATAAACGAGAATATATAATTTCTTTAGGTTCATCGGCTTCTGGTTTTAGTGACAGCGTTAACGTTGGGGATATTTTAGATGTTGTTCGGGCTGATACATATATTACGGTCGTGCCGGAAAATCCTGTTGTCGTAATTCCTAAAGTCATCGGTAAAGTAAAAGTAACAAAAGTTTACGATAATAATGCAATTGTCCGGGTGATTCGCGATGACAAAAAAGAGCCTATAACTTTAAAGGACATCGTCATAAAAAATTCTAAAATGATAGGGAAGTGATTTAACGTGAAGAAATTTTTAATATTCATTCTCGTAATTTTAAATTTTAATTTTAATTTAAATTTGTTATACGCCGCTGAAGTTGCAGATGATGACAGCGCAGTATATTTGCCGTTGCCTCCGCAGTCCCAAAATAATATTAATAATAATTCCGCAAATAAAAATAATAATTCGCGCAGTAATAAAAATCAAAGTTCAAAACGAACCGTAAAAAAAGTTACGACGAAAAAGCCCACCGCTAATAAAAAAACTTCGGCTCAAAAATCTAACGCGAATAATAAACCTAAACCGTTAAGCTCTTTAGAACGCGGCATCGCTCTCATGAAACAAGAACGTTATAATGAGGCATATCCGTATTTACAGAAGGCTATACAGGAAAATAGAAAAGACCCAAACGCTTGGTATTGGTACGGAAAATATCACGAGGCCATCGGAGGATTTTCACAGGCTCAATATTTTTATACGAAGGCTGTCGAATGCGATCCGAATTTTACGCCTTTATCACGGGTTGCGAATTATCCCGAAGATCAGAATAAAACTCCTTTATGGGATCCCAAACGCCCCGCGAGAGTTTACCCGGTTGCTACAACAAATAATAATATTGCGACAGTTCCGCCTGATTCTAAGCAGTCTAAAAATTTGGCTTCGCGTCCTGCTCAAAATGTCAACCAGCCGAGCGTACCCGTATTTATTCCGCCTGAACCTGGAGCTTCATCAACTGGTGGAGATGCTTGGAGACCTGCTATTTATGTGCCGCCATCGAATCCTCAAAACAACGCAAATAATTTAAATGTCGCGAATAATAATAATAATAATTCACCTGTTTATACTCCGCCAGCTCCAGCGCAAAATAATAACGTTGCACAAAATCCTCAGCCTGCGCAAAATAATAACGCGGTAAAAAATTTACAAAACACAAATAATAATCCCGCACAAAATTCACAGCCGGCAAATATTAATAATAATAATGCTCAAACTCGACAGAGAGTCGTGTATACTCCGCCAGAACCGGGACAAAATAATAATAATAATAACGCGGCGCAAACAAATAATAATCAGCCTCAACAAAGAGCCGTATATGTTCCGCCAGAACCGGGACAGAATAACGCAAATAATAATAATAATGCTCAAAATTCCGCGCAAAATTCTCAAATGAGCGTCGTGCCGTTGAGCGCAATAAAGCCGGAGCAAAATAATAATAATCAGTCTTCAACTTCTGTTAATACAGCAAATGCTCCTGACCCAGTTTTGTCGCAAAATCAAAATAATTCTAAAACTGAAGCGCCTCATGTTGCAGTCGTGAAAAAATCTGCTCAAAATAATTCAAATTCAAAACGCAGAACCGTAACAGCTCCGAGCAAAAAGGAAAATATTTCACAGCCTAAACCAGTCCAGCAAAATAAAACGCAAACTCAACAGGCTCAAAATATTAAACCTGCTCAACCTGTTCAACCTGTTCAGCCTGTTCAGCCTGCTCAGCCTGCTCAAAATAAAACGCCCACTCCTGTCAGCACTCAAGCTCAGGCTCAAACGAAAACGCAGAACGCTCCCAAACAGGAACAAGATCAGGAAAAAATGCCGCCGGTCGGACAATTTAACGCCGATCCCGGAACTCTTGAAGATAAACCGCTGCCGCCTGTTGGAAGATAAGAAATTAATTTAAAATTTAAGAATTCAAAAAGGAGATAACATGAACAAAAAAATTTTAGCGTTAATAATTTTAATAATTTCATCGACGAAGATTTACGCGGCTGAAAAAAAATCTATTTTGGTTTCTCAACCAGTTTACAAACCGATGGAATTTTATGTATATAAGCCGTCAAATAAAAAACTTGCAAAAACTTTTTACGTGACTTACGACGGATATTTAGTTTATAAAAATCGGGATAAAATTTGGAAATACGGGACATACGAAAAAAATAAAGGTGTTAAAACTGATCATGTAGTCGGTTCTGTAGTTCCTTCCGATGCAGGAATTAAACCATATGATAAAAAGGCTTCGAGCGTTGCGCCGATCGTTGAGACTGCAAATGCAAATAATACAAATAATGCACCAGAAAAAGAAAACCCAGCTATAAAAAATTATCCTACAGATTGGACGCAGAACCCGGATTTTATGCAAATTTCAAACTGGAAAAAAAGTATTGACCGCATTGGAGTTATAAATTCTCCTTTTATGCCTGTAGCTTGGAAAGGTGATCACCCTGAAACAGTTTTTGTCTGGACTGGTATGGAGTGGCGACAAATCAGCGTGCGAGGGAGCGAAAATCCTTTAAACGCAGTAAAACGTGATGCATATAATTTAGCGAAAATAATTAACGGCTCAAATATAAAATGGCGTGCAGGAGATTCGGTTATACTTGGACAATATACGGGTTATTGGGGTTATAAATGGCTTGGCGAAATAATTTTAACTGGAGAATGATTTAATATGCGTAAAATTTTATGTTTAATATTTTTAATTTTAATTTTATTTTCAAGTTCTGAACTCAGCGCAAAAGTTTATGTTACAGAGCCTTTACTTGTTCAGCAGCCTTCATATGCAGGAATGAATTTTTATGTATACAAGCCGTATAACATGCCTTCAGGTTGGTACGTAACTTTTGACGGCTATCCAGTGCGAAAAAATAAAGATAATATTTGGGTGTATGGAACGAGCGAAGGGCCGAATTTAATCGCAACAAATTACGTTGTAGGTTCTGTAGTGCCTTCGATGGCTGGACTTGTTCCGTATATGAATGATGTGCAAATTTCAGAATTAAGAAAATTGCCGAACACAAATTTTATAAATGTTACGCAGCCAAATTTGCCGGCTTCAAATTTAACAAGCTCAACGACTTCGACATATATACCTGATTGGAGTTTTAACGCGAGATTTATGGCTGTAGGAAAATGGAAAAGCACTGTGGATCGTATAGCTGTTTTGCATGAGCCTGCTGTTCCGGTAGCATGGAAGGGAGATCATCCGCGAATAATTTATATTTGGATTGGTGATCAATGGTATCAGGTAGTAAAACGAAATTCTGAAACAATATCAGGAATTTTAAAACGCGAGACGCACATAATAAATAAAAATTTACGCCGCACAAAATTTCAATGGTATAAACAAGATATGCCGGTATTGGCGCAACAGGCTAGGGCATGGGGATATTATTGGTTTGGTGAGATTCTGGCGAAATAATTTAAATTAAAATATTAAAATCCTCTTGATGAAATATTCAGGGGGATTTTTTATAATATGCTTTACAATAGGAGGAATATTATTTATGCAGGATAATCTGGAAAAATTTTTAAATCTCGTTACACAAAAAAGCGCACTGCAAAATAAATATATAAAAAAATATCTGCCGAATTTAACCGCGCAGGAAATTGAAGACTTAAAACAGTTAATAGGCTTTTATGAATCTTTAGGATATTCGATCGAAGATATTGCGGAATATTATTTATTTTTCGTTGAACGCATCATCATGGAAGAAACAAAATATTTTGTTGAGCATGGTACTTACAGATATAGCACATTTAAAGAAGTAAGCTCCGACGTTTATTTTAATGATTTGTTCATGACGAAATATATGATCGGTTTGGGCGTTTCGACTTATTTATGGTCGCATCATCTTAACGGCTTGAGATTTTTCATAAATTTTATAAGCAGCGTTAAGGGTGAAAATTATCTTGAAATAGGTCCGGGACATGGAGAATATTTTACGAAGGCGTTAAAGTATTCAAATTTAAAATTTTTTCATGCTGTAGATTTATCGGAATCGAGTGTAAGACTCACAAAACAATATGTTGATTATTGCAAACTAGGGGGGGGGGGGGCAAGTCTGCATCGAGAACAAAAATTTTTTTGAGTTCACACCTTCAGTAAAATACGATGTTATTGTAATGGGTGAAGTGCTCGAACATGTTGAAGAGCCTTTAAAATTTTTAAAACAAATCGCAAAATGTTCAACTGAAAAAACAAAAAGTTACGTCACTACAGTAGTAGATGCTCCGACACCTGATCACATATATCATTTTAGGTCGCCCGAAGAAATTTTTAACATGGCGGAATCAGCTGGCTTTAAAATTCTGGAATATAAATTATTTACTCCCAATGATAAGCCGATTGAAAAAGTAAAAAAATTACATGAAGCTATTTGGGTAGGCATGATATTAAGTTTATAAATTTCGAACTGGATAAATAAATAAATTTAAAATAGGGATTTGTGATGAAATTAAAATTTAAACATCGCAAGTCCTTTTTTTATTGTGATAGTATTTAAAAAATTTTTAAGGAGGGTTTTATTTAATTGTTAATTGCGATAATTTCATTTTTGATCGTTATTGCTGTTTGCGTAATAGTTCACGAATACGGGCATTATATAACAGCTAAAATTTTGGGCGTTCAGGTTCATGAATTTGCTTTCGGAATGGGGCCGGCAGTATTTCAGATTGAAAAAAATAATATGCTTTGGTCATTGAGATTATTTCCAGTTGGAGGATTTTGCAGACTCGCAGGCATGGACGAAGAAGAAGAGGGCGAGCAAGTAATTTCAGGAATGGGATTTAATGAGCAGCCGGCGTGGAAAAGATTTTTAATTTTATTTAACGGTCCGTTATTTAATATTTTGCTCGCAGTTATTTTAATGGCGATGTTTTTATTTATGCACGGAGTTCAGGACATGGAACACTCTAAAATCGGAGAAATAATGCCGGGATTTCCTGCTGAAAATTCTGGATTGAAAGTTAACGATGAAATTTTAAGCGTGAACGGGATTAAAGCTGTAAAATGGCGCGACACTTCCGAAAATATCAGAACTGAAGCATTAAAAGATCAAAAATTAAATTTTGAAATTCTGCGCGACGGAAAAATTTTAAATTTTAAAATCAACGTCCCAATTAATTCCGAATATCATCGCCCAATGTTGGGAATTAGTCCGGCTTATGCGAAATATAATTTTATTGACTCGTTCAAAAATTCAATTTATTACATGTATAGAATGACCGTGTTAATGTTAAGAGGTTTAGCAGATTGGATTTTACAGCGTCAAGAAATCGAAGTCACCGGCCCTGTTGGTATAGCTTCAATGTCGGGGCGCGCAATGAGTTCGGGTTTATGGAGTTTTGTGACTTTTGTTGCAATTATCTCGTTAAATTTGGGGTTAATGAATTTATTCCCGATTCCTGCTCTTGATGGCGGGAGAATTTTATTTGTGATACTTGAGTTTATTTTCAGGCGCAGAGTCCCGGAAAAAATTGAAAATTGGATTCATGTTGCAGGTTTTGTATTAGTTGTTTCATTGATGGTAATTATAACGTGTAAAGATGTTTATAATATTTTCATGACGCATTAAATTAAAGATCAAAAAATTTTCAGGAATAAAAATAAAAATAAAAATAATTATGACAAAACAAGTAAAAATAAATAATTTAACGATCGGCGGAAATTCTCCGGTCAGAGTCGAAAGCATGTTAAAAACCCGTTTAAATGATCGTGAAGGCTGTATTAAACAATGCGAAAGTTTATTAAATTCCGGTTGCGAATTAGCTCGCGTTGCTTTTCCAAATAAAAATTTAACTGATGATTTAAAATATTTAATTGAGAATACTAATTTAAATTTAATGGCAGATATACATTTTGATCCGGAACTCGCAATTATCGCAATGGAATCCGGTTTTAAATCAATCAGAATTAATCCGGGCAACATGAATTTAAATAAATTAAATGACGTTATAGACACCGCAAAAAAATTAAATGTCGTTATACGAATCGGAGCAAACGGCGGATCAATTTCAAAATTGCAGCTCGATCAAGCTGAAGGAGATCGCTCAAAAGGTTTATTTATAGCGGTGTGCGAACAGGCAGAATTATTATTAAAGCACGAATTTTATAATATTATTTTGTCCGCAAAATCTTCAAACGTAAACGAATGCATAAACGCAAATATTTTAATTAATGATAAATATCCGGATTTCCCGATGCATATAGGTTTAACTGAAGCAGGTCCCGGAGACGGCGGAATTGTGAAGGGAGTCGCGTGCATCTCAAATTTATTATTGCGTAATATCGGAAATACTTTAAGAGTTTCATTAACAGATGATCCGGAACGCGAAGTGAAAATCGGTTACGAAATTTTAAAAGCTCTCGATTTGCGCACAAAAGGAGTAAATTTAATTTCATGTCCGACATGTGGAAGGAGACGCGCTGACGTTAGAAATTTGGTGAAATATATTGAGCCGTTTTTAAATAATTTACCTGATGGGATTTCCGTTGCTGTTATGGGCTGCGAAGTAAACGGACCTAAAGAAGCCCGGCACGCTGAATACGGAATTGCAGGAAGTTTAAACGGAGCTTTATTATTTAGACACGGTGAAAATTTTGGTGAATATAAATTTAATGAATTAAATAATATTTTGCCCGAATTTTTTGAGCTGAATAATAAATAATAAATAATAAATAATTTACGAAGGAGTGAAAATTTTAAAATGTCGATTATAAACGCTCCAAGAGGGACAAGGGATATTTTGCCGGCGGAATCTTGGAAGTGGTCATATATTATAAAAACTGCTGGCGAAGTCATGAAAAATTTTAATTTCAGTGAGATTTTAATCCCAATATTTGAACATACAGAATTATTTTCGAGAGGTGTCGGCGAAACAACTGACATCGTAGAAAAGGAAATGTATACATTTATTGACAGAGGAGAACGCAGCATAACTCTAAGGCCAGAAGCTACAGCAGGCGTAATGCGTGCAGCAATTGAAAATAATTTGTGCGCTCAAGGGAATTTTGCAAAATTATGGAGCTGGGGTCCAATGTTCAGATATGAGAGACCTCAAAAAGGACGTTACAGACAATTTTATCAGATTGATGCGGAATGTTTGGGCGTTGCGGGTTCGAGCGCAGATATTGAAATTATTTCCATGTCATTGGAATTATTCAGACGGCTGGGCTTAAAAAATTTGGAGGTCGTTTTAAATTCCGTTGGCTGTGAAAAGTGCAGACCAGTTTATCGCGAAAAATTATTAAATTATTTCAACGCTCATAAAAAAGATTTATGCGAGACATGTTTAACGAGATTGGATCGCAACCCGTTAAGGATTTTGGATTGTAAAAAAGAGAACTGCGGAAAAATTTCGGATGATGCTCCGGACATTTATGAGTCTTTGTGCGATGGATGCAGAAATCATTTTGAAGAGGTGAAAACGGGACTCGAAAATTTAGGCTTTGCTTACAGAATAAATAAAAGGCTAGTGCGCGGACTGGATTATTATACAAAAACTGCATTTGAAATTTTATCGGGCGATTTGGGCGCACAAAATGCAGTATGCGGCGGAGGGCGTTACGATAATTTAGCGAGTTCGATTGGCGGCGGAAAAATTCCCGGTGTTGGATTTGCCTGCGGACTTGACAGAGTAGTGATCGTAATGGAAGAACAAAATTGTTCATTTGGAAAAATTCCAGCTCCGGACGTTTTTATTATCGCAAATGAAAATAATAAAGCTTCAGCACAAATTTTAACTTATAAATTACGTTCAGCAGGAATAAGCGCAGTTAATGATATAGCCGGCCGGAGTTTTAAAAATCAAATGCGTTCTGCTGGATTATGTAAATATGCATGTATAATCGATCAAGATAAAAATAAAAATAAAAATAAAATTATTTTGAAGGACATGGCCGAAGGTTCGCAAATTGAAATTAATCAGGATGAAATTATAAATTATTTGAACGGCAAATTATGAATTGTAAATTTAAAATATAAATTATAAATAAAAATCCCCCTCGAAATTTAAAAGGGGGAAAATTTTTTATAAAATCTCAAATTAAATAAATTAAATTAAATTCCTGCTGCTTTACGTAATTCTTCAGCGCGGTCAGTTTTTTCCCATCCTGGAAGCTCAGGCAGATCAATTCTTCCAAAATGCCCGTATGCTGCGAGGGCTTTATATTGTGGCTTGCGTAAATTTAAATCTCTAATAATTGCCGCCGGTCTGAAATCAAAATGATCACGAAGCAATTCAGAAATTTTTTCATCGCTGATCTTACCTGTTCCAAAAGTATTAACGTTTAATGAAACCGGTTCAGCTACTCCGATGGCGTAAGCGACTTGTATTTGACATTCATCAGCAATTCCAGAGGCAACAATATTTTTTGCTGCATATCTTGTCATATAAGCTCCAGAGCGGTCGACTTTGGTGGGGTCTTTTCCTGAAAATGCTCCGCCTCCGTGTGGAATCCATCCGCCGTAAGTATCAACGATTATTTTACGTCCAGTTAATCCAGTGTCAGCCATCGGACCGCCTTTAACAAAACGTCCTGTAGGATTTACAAAAATTTTTGTGTCAGAATCAATTAAATTTCCCGGCACTATCGGGTGTATAACGTGTTCAATTATGTCCGAACGAATTTGATTTAAACCAGCTTCCGGATGATGTTGAGCCGAGACCACGATCGTATCAGCGTGAACGGCTTTTCTATTTTCGTAACGTAATGAAACCTGAGTTTTTCCGTCCGGTCTTAAATATGACAGCGTTCCATCTTTGCGGACTTTTGTAAGCTGACGGGATAAAGCATGAGCTAAAGCGATCGGCATCGGCATAAATTCTTTTGTTTCATTCGTTGCATAACCGAACATCATGCCCTGATCTCCTGCTCCAGTTTTTGAAATATCTTCTTCCGATAAATTTTTGTCGCGAATTTCGAGGGCGTTATTTACACCTTGAGCAATGTCTCCGGACTGTTCGTCAATTGCAGTTAACACGGCGCATGTTTCACCGTCAAAACCATATTTAGCGCGAGTGTATCCGATTTCGTTAATTATTCCGCGTGCAATTTTTGGAATATCAATATAAGTTTTTGTCGTAATTTCTCCGGCCACTATAACTAAACCAGTCGAGCATAAAACCTCACAAGCTACGCGACCCATTGGATCGTCTTTTAATATTGCATCGAGAACCCCATCGGAAATTTGATCCGCGACTTTATCGGGGTGACCTTCTGTCACTGATTCGGACGAAAAAATAAAATTATCTGACAATTTTTCTGCCTCCTGTAAATTAATTTATTACTTGTTTATAAAAAAAACACCCTCCCGGACAATTTCAGGAGAGTGCTTAAATTTTTTATTTTAATTTCTCTCTCTCATCATCCAGCTAAAATAATTTATTAACTTCAAAACCTGCTGACGGTATTGGCACCTTCAAATTAAATTTTTTTAATCTCAAAGGTTGCCGGGCTTCATAGGGCCGATCCCTCCACCTCTCTCGATAAGAGCTAATATTTAATTTTTATTATTTTATTATTTATTTCATGATTATTTCATTATTTCACGTTATTTTAAATTTTATTATTTTAATTATTTCGAATACAACTCGACTGCGAGTATTTCATTTACTTCGATTGGAAGTTCATCGCGTAAAGGTTCACGTATTAATTTCGCGCTGAATTGTCCTTTATCCTTTTCGATGTACGGAACATTGAAAGCGACGAGGCCATCAAAATTTGCTGAAAATAAAACGTTGTCGCGTGATTTTTCTTTCAAGCTGATGACATCATTAACTTTTACGCCATATGAAGGTATATCAACTTTTTTGCCGTTCACGAGTATATGACCGTGATTCACCATCTGACGCGCCTGCCTGATCGAACGAGCGAAACCAATGCGATAAACTAAATTATCAAGTCTGCACTCAAGATTTTTCAACAAGGCCACGCCGGTCATTTCGTTGCTTTTCTTGGCTAAATCGAAATATCTCGCAAACTGACGCTCTAAAATTCCGTAATACGCTTTAATTTTTTGTTTTTCCATTAGCTGTAATCCGTACTGCGAAACCTTCTGGCCGGTTCTTGCTAAATTTGCTGCAGATGCTTTTTTACTGTCAGAACGTTTTAACGCTTTAGGATGTCCGCAAACATTCACGCCCAAATGACGGCACAATTTAAATCTAGGTTCTCTGCGTGTTGCCATTTTATTTAATGAATCTCTCCTCAAAAATTTTTTAATTTATTTAACAATTTGCCATATTTTAAACTAAACGCCGATTTTTAACAACTTAACGAATTTAACGAATTTAACAAAAAAATATTATAATTGTCGCAAGCAAATTAAATTTAATTTTAGGAGTTGACAAAATTGAGCGAAAATCAGTATAATGGCTCGTGGCTCGTGGCTCGTGGCTCGTGGCTATAGTTGCGTAAAAAAATCTTTTCAAAACTCATCACAAAATTTTAACCCCTTCATTATGGTGTATGCGCTATGAAAAATTATCCGTCTAATACACCAATTTGTATAAAAACTCGTTCAGTTAAAAGCATGTTGATTCAACGTGTACACAGAATTTTTGAAGGTCTCGAAACCCCGGCGGAATTTATTGCGTTATGTATTGATAAATCCAATTTAATCAGGAAAATTTTCGGACATAAAAATTTAAGGAAAAAATTACACGCTACACGAATGTTAAAAAAATTTCGTTCAATGGGCTTCATAAAAAATGATCATTACGATTTTAAGGGCATAAAAATTCCATTTGTATCCATTGAAATACTCGGAGAATTTTTAAATCAGTCCTTCGATGACGATTATTATTTTTATTTGTTCAAGAATGACGAATATAACGAAAACGAGATCGATAAATATTATTATTTGATGCTCGAAGGCCCGTATTTTTTAAAAAATGATCTCGTCAATGTAACAATTAATCCCGGTGATGTCGTTATCGATGTGGGAAGCTGGATCGGGGATTTTGCTGCATATTGTGCCGTGAAAAATGCCGTAACTTATGCGTTTGAACCTTCAAGCGAATTATTTAAAATTCTTGAGCAGACCGCAGAATTAAATAATAATAAAATTATCCCAGTGAAAAAAGCTCTCGGAAATATTACAAATCCCAAAGCAAAAATTACAGGCGTGTTTCATACTTCTAAAAATGAAAATGAATTTCAAATTACAACGCTCGATGAATTTGTAAAGGAAAATAATATTAAACGCGTTGATTTTATAAAAGCTGACATCGAAGGCCAGGAACGTAATTTATTAAACGGTGCGCGGGAGACTTTAAAAAATTTTGCTCCGAAGCTCGCCATTTGCACGTATCATTTGCCGGATGACCCGAAAATATTACCCGAAATTATAAAAACCGCCAATCCAAATTATAAAATTGTACAAAAACGCATGAAGTTATATGCTTCGGTTTAAAGATCAAAATTTAATTTAATTTATTCCGGCTGTGATTTACGTATGTCATAGCTGGAATTTTTTTGTATAATCTGTTCTCAGAAATTTTATTTTTAATGGAGGTCGAGCAAAATAAACAGAGTAATAATAATTTTTGCGTGTTTAGTTGTAATATTCTTCAGCTTGAGAGCTTGCGCGGAAAATGAAAATAAAAATAATAAAGGAGCTTATAACTTGTTTAATCAAAATTATCACTATCACGAAGATTTAAAAAATAACGATCCTGAATTTTACGAGCTGTTCAATAATTTTTTAAATAATGACGTTTCAAATAATGATAATATTAATCTCGATGAACGTACCAAATTTATGGCGATAATTGCTACACTTCTGGGCTGTCAGGGTTATGACGAGTTCAGAGAAATTTTGCCAGTCGCTTTAAAATCTGGTTTAAGTCCTGTCGAAGTCAAAGAAATTATTTATCAGGCTGTCGCATATTTGGGAATTGGCAGGGTTTACGGGTTTTTGAAAATTACAAACGAGATTTTTACCCAACAAAATATTAATTTGCCGGTCGAACCTCAAAGCACTACAAATATTAACACTCGTCGCGAAGCCGGGACAAATGCTCAGGTTGAAATTTTCGGAGAAGGTATGCGCAATTTTTGGAATTCTGGGCCGGATGAAACAAAACATATTAATTTGTGGCTGGCTCAAAATTGTTTTGGAGATTATTACACGCGAAAGGGCTTAAATTTAAAAGATCGCGAATTAATAACATTTTGTTATATTTCTGCTCAAGGTGGCTGCGAACCTCAATTAATAGCACACGCTAAAGGAAATTTTAACATCGGGAATGATAAAAATTTCATGATCAAAATTATTTCTCAGTGTTTGCCGTTCATAGGTTATCCGAGAAGTTTAAACGCTTTAAGATGTGTCGAAGAAGCTTCAAAGTAATATAATGTGAGAAATTTTATTTTCAGGAGGATTTTTTAATGAATAAAATTTTTTACGCGCTCTTAATAATTTTATTTTCAAGTTTGCCAATCAATGCGACTGACCTAGCTCATCAAACTGAAGATGAATCAGCTCCGATCGTTTTCATGACAAAAAATATTAACCCCGAAGGACTTAACAGAATTTATGAGGCTCTAAAATGGGAACCAGATGGGAAAATCGCCGTGAAAATTTCAACGGGTGAACCCCCAGCAAGCAATTATTTAAGGCCGGAATTAATTAAAGACCTCGTGCAAAAATTAAAAGGCACTCTCGTCGAATGTAATACAGCTTATAACGGTTCACGCGCTGAATCTGAAATGCACATGCAAGTAATAAAAGATCACGGATTTTTAAATATTGCTGACGTTGATATTATGGATCGTGACGGTCAAATTGAATTAACTGTTTCAAAAGGAAAAAATTTAACGGGTAATCTTGTCGGAAAAAATTTTAAAAATTACGATTCATATTTAATTTTAAGTCATTTTAAGGGGCATGCTATGGCAGGATTTGGCGGAGCTATAAAAAATACTTCGATCGGAATCGCTTCACGTTCTGGAAAAGCACGCATACATTCAGGCGGTAAAAGTGATACAAATCCTTGGGGCTGGCTTCAAGATGCTTTCACTGAATCAATGGCTGAAGCTGCTAAATCCGTTTCGGACGCTTTAGGAAATGGCAGGAATATACGTTATATAAACGTTATGAACAGGTTAAGCATTGATTGCGATTGCAACGGACATCCGGCAGAACCTGATATACACGACATCGGAATTTTAGGCTCGCGCGATCCTGTAGCTTTAGATCAGGCTTGCGTAGATTTAATAAAAGTTGCTCCGGGTAATGCTTCATTTGTAAAGAGAATGAATCAGCTCAGAGCAGAACACGCACTCGAACACGGCGCAATTATAAAATTAGGGAGTCGCAATTACAGATTAATTTTTGTCGATTAATTATTATAATTTATTTATTTATCTTATTTATTTATCGGAGGTTCTTTATTTACATGAAAAGTTTTTTACTCGCTCTTTTAATTTCGATTTTCACATTTAGTCCGGCTTTTGCGAAATCTTTGGTCGTAGTTTTTTCGCGTGCAGATGAAAATTACAGCGTTGGAAAAATTACAAAAGGTAATACGATGATTTTGGCTGAATATATTGCAAATAAAACAGGCTCAGAACTTTTCGAAATAGTGCCGGCAAAAAAATATCCAGCTAATTATAAAGCCTGCACCGATCTCGCTCAGGAAGAATTAAGAATTAACGCCCGTCCTGAAATTATTGGCGATAAAAATTTGGATGAATACGACACGATATTTTTAGGTTATCCAATTTGGTGGGGAGATTTGCCGATGTGCGTATACACATTTTTAGAGAAACATGATTTCAACGGCAAAACAATTTTACCCTTCGCAACTCATGAAGGGAGCGGAATGGGCAGGACTGAAGGCGCATTAAAACAAAATTTACCCGGCGCGGCGATTTATAAGGGGCTTGCGGTTCGCGGTTCGACTGCTCAAAATTCGACTGATAAAGCTAAAAAACAAATTGATGATTGGCTGAAAAGCTCGAAGATTTAAATTTAAATTTTATGATTCAAAATTTATTTACCGGGAGTTAAATTTGATTCCCGGTATTTTTTTATTTATAAATTATTAATTATTTTTTTTCGGCGGATAAAATTTTATTGAGCACTTCGGAATTTCTTAATTTATATTCGTGTCTCGCGTAATCTGCAGCGTTACGGCCTTTTCTGTCACGGATATTTACATCAGCTCCGGAATCCAATAATAAATTTATAATTTCCGAATCACGATCATCAATTGCATACATTAAAGCTGTTTCGCCGTCTTCGTCCTGTAAATTTAAATTTGCGCCGGATTTTATTAATAATTTTATTGTTTCGATGCTTGAATTTTCATCGAGTGCCTTCATTAAAGCCGTTTCGCCGTCTTCGTCCTGAGCATTTATGTTAACGCCTAAATTAATTAACTCCTGAATTACGTCAATATTTGCGCGGTATTTGATGGCCTTCATTAATAAATTTTCGTTGTCTTCATCAGTGTAATTGATCGACAAATTATTATTTTGCATTGCGCTTCTCAAATCCTGAACGCTTGAAAAAATATTTCTGTGATCGTTATAGTGTTTATGTTTGGCGTAAACTGGACTGATAAATAAAGAGCATAAAACAAAAATTATTAAAGCAGATTTAAAAACTTTCCGCATGTTTCTATAACCTCCGGATTTAAAATTTTTAACGCTGAAATTATATCAAGAAAATTTTATAGGCAGTTCAAGTCCGTTTAATTCAAGTAAATTTTTATCGTGCAGAATATTATTTATATTTCCGTCAGCTTTAATTTCTCCGTTATTTAAAATTATTACTCGTTGACAGATTTCCAAAGCTAAATCAAGATCATGAGTCGTCATTAAAACGGCGTTATTGTAATCGCGCAAAAAATTTATTATTCTTCGTCTGGCTTTTGAATCAAGTGATGATGTCGGCTCATCTAAAATTAAAATTTCAGGCTCATTCACCAAGACTCCGGCCAAAGTTATTAAACGTTTTTCGCCACCTGATAATTTATGCGGTGATCTGTCTGCTAAATGTTCGATCCCCAAATTTTTTAAAATATTATGCGCCTGTTCATGAGCAGAATTTAAATTTACGCCTGAAGCTATTAAACTAAATGCAACATCTTCGATAACAGTCGGCATTAAAATTTGATCTTCGGAATTTTGAAAAGTAAAACCGATTTTGCCATAAATATTTATTTTTCCCTTTGATGGATTCAAAACTCCGGCGATATTTAATAACAGCGTAGATTTTCCCGAACCGTTCGAGCCGATTAACGCAATTTTTTCGTTATTAGCGATATTTAAATTTATATTATTTAAAGCTGCATGGCCGGGAGAATATTCATAAAATAAATTTCTGCACTCGATTATAAAATTTATAGAATTTCCAGACATAATATTAAAACTGTATATAAAATCAAAATATAATCGCGTTTATAAAATTTAAATTTTTCGTTCTGGTTAAACCCGTTGAAACCTCCGCGAAGTCTTACGGCCTGTAAAATATTTTCGGAATTTGAAGCGGTTCTATATATGCACGAAGCTATTAAATAACCAGTAGTTTTATATTTTATTATGCCCTGTAAATTTGTCGCTCTAATCTTAACGGAATTTAACGAATTTAAAATTTTTTCATACATGAAATATATTCCGTGAATCGCCAAAATTATTATTATTCGCAATTTTTCGGGCAAAATCGGTATATTATAGCCGACTCGCAAAAATATAATACAAATTAAATTCATTCGTACTGACATCAATAAAGCAAATTTAATCCCGTCTTTAAATTTAAATTGAAAATTCGGCCATGTGATTATTAAAATTACTGCTACAAAAATATTTACAAGATTAATTTTTAATAGTATCGGCTTCATAAAATTTTTATAAAGTCTTAACGGAATTAAAGCGCTTAAAATTATTGCGATGGGATTTTTTATAATTGAAATTGCCAACGCTAAAAAAAATAATCCTGCTTCAAATTTCCCGGATTTTAATTCCGGCAGTTCATGCATTTTCAAACCACCTATTTATAAATATCGTTATTACCCCTTCGAGAATTGCTAAAGGTATATGAGCAGTCATTATAATTTTTATTATGTTTATGAAATTTTCATCAGTCTTCCATAAAAATAAACTTAACATTATTCCGCCCAAAATTACAGAAATAAAACCGGCCATGAAATAATTAAATAAATTTTTGCCACGAAATATTAAATATACAATTAATCCGGGCAGCGCCATATTTAGAGTATTTACGCCCAAAACTATTAAGCCGCCAAATTGAAATAAAACAGCCTGCAAAAATAATGCAACTAGTACAGCCGGAAATATTGACCAGCCTAAAATTAAACCCATTGCGCCCATTAAAGTTAAATGAGTTGCGACCGGTCCAAATCGAACATTTATTAATGACGCGAGAAAAAAACCTGAAGTCAACAGCGCAGTTTTTACAATTTTTTCGGGTTCAGTGTGTTTTAATCCTATATACGTGCCCGCTAAAGTTCCAGCCCAGCCGATTGCGAGCGCGATCCCTGATAAAATTCCTTCACTTATGTGCATAACGTTTTTTTATGATGAATGCCAAATTAAAAATTATGCTTACGCCCAAAACTGAATTTAAAATTAAATTATTATTATTATTATTATTTATTTTTATGTCTTGTTCAGAATTTAAATTTAAATTTGAATTAATTTCGAGTTCTGCATTACATTGATGGCCCTGACCGTCATTTACGATTATTAGCCATTTGCCATTTACATCGGGAATAAATGAAAATCTCCCGTTTAAATCAGTTCTGCCAGTCTGAAAAGTAAATTTATTATCAACCGGCGAAAATATTTTAACGTCGCAATAAGACATTTTTTCACCAGTCGAATAAAAAAACTCAAGGGGCACAGCTTTCAAATCAGAATTTTTATAACCGACCCCGTGAGCGTTTGCAGTTCCAGTCAGAAACAACAGCAGGAATATAATTTTATTTAACATAGAACAATAAGAACGACCTTAAATTTAATGCGTCGTAATCGTCTTTAACACCCGGCAAATTATTTTGTACTGCGCGGACTCCCCATAATCCAGGATTTGTAATTTTTATGTGAGCGATGCCGTTTTCTGCTTCGGTGTAATAGCTGTAAGTATTTTCGTATTCCGGTGTGAAACCGTCATAACTTGCCCAAACCGGTCCGGTGTAATTTTGTCCGTTCAATAAAATTTTTACATCGAAATATTCGCCGGTTTTAACATCTGCAGGATTTGTGACCGGAATGATTTCGAGCGGGAAATTTAAAGCTGCATTAAAATTTTTGTCTTCATGTGAAGCGTTTAAAATTATTTTTGCGAACTTGTCATATTTATTTGCTGAGATGACTTTTAAGCCTTGAGCTTCTAATTTTGATTTTGCTCCGGATTTTCCGCCCTCGTTAGTTATGCACCATGTTTCGCCGTCTTTGGTTGCAAATAAAATTATTGAGCTGTTAATATTTTTTGGCGTTACATCGAAATTAATGCACAAATTTTTTTCATCAGCTGTTAATTTAGAATTTATAAATTTACCGTCCTCAAAAATTCCGGCTTTCACTCGTTCTAAAATTTCGACCTCTTCGGGAATAATAAATTTATGTGAAGACTGTACAGTTGCCTCAAAAATTTCGCCCTGTTTAAATTCTGTTGATTTCGGTTTAATTGTTAATTCGTGGGCATGAAGCTGGGTGCATAAACTTAAAATTAAAAGTGCAGAGAAAATTTTACGCATAAAAATAAACCTCCGAATAAAAATAAAAAATTTTTTGTGCCGGTAATAATAACACGAAATAAAAAAAAAATATTACGAAATTTATAAAAAATCTTTATCGTGAAATATCATATTTGGAGCGTATAATTTTCAACATGAACAGCAAAATTTTAATTTTTGGCGGAACAACTGAAGCAAGAGAAATTTTAAATTTTATTCCTGCAAAATATTTTATATATTCCGTTGCAACTGATTACGGCGCAGAACTCGTGAAAAATTTTAACGGCCTCGAAATTTTAACGGGACGTTTGGACGAAACTCAGATTATAAATTTAATTCGCGAAAAAAATATTAAATTCGTTATAGACGCAACTCACCCGTATGCGGTAAATATATCGAAAAATATTAAAAATGCCTGTTCAAAAACTGAAATTGAATTATTACGGGTCATTCGCGAAAAGTCTAATTTAAATTTAATTGATCATAAAAATATTATCTGCGCCGAAAATTCAAAACATGCTGCAGAAATTTTGAGAAATACAACCGGAAATATTTTTATTACAACTGGAATTAATGAGCTTGAAAATTTTAAAGATTTTGCCGAACGAGCTTATATAAGAATTTTACCGGATGTTAATTCAATTCAAAAATGCCGCGATTTAAATTTTAATTCCGGCCATGTAATAGCAATTCAAGGAAAATTTTCATACGAGTTCAATAAAATTTTTATGCTCGAAAATAATATTAAATATTTAATCACAAAGGACAGCGGAGAAATTGGCGGAACAAATGAAAAATTACAGGCCGCTAAAGATTTAAATATAAATGTCATATTAATTTCACGTCCAAAATTTGAAAATGAAAATGAAAATAAAAATAATATTAATAACGTAAATATTAAAAGTGCTGTTACATTGATTCGGGAAAAATTAAATTTAAAACGGCCTCCGTTATTCCCGTTATATATTGATCTCGAAAATAAAAAAATTTTAATCGCAGGTGGTGGAAATATTGCAGCACGTCGAGCCGAAACGCTTTTAAAATGCGGAGCTGAAGTTTATGCGGTCAGCCCGGAATTTAATAATAACTTCCCTGAAAACGTTCATAAAATTTTACGCAAATTCGAATTTGATGATCTCGAAAATAAATTTTTTGTAATCGCAACAACTAACGATCACGATTTAAATAAAAAAATTGCTCACGAATGCAAATTAAAAAATATTCCCGTAAATATTTCAGATGATGCCGGCGAATGTGATTTTTATTTCCCGTCGTTGATTAATATTGAAAATATCGGCGTTTCAGTTTCGAGCGCAGGACTTTCGGCAAGCACTACAAAATTTTTGAGCGACAAAATACGAAAATTTTTACCCGAATGGCTCAACGAATTTAAAAATAAAAAAAATAAAAAAGCTGGCGCGCCTGGAGAGAATCGAACTCTCGGCCTATGACTCCGGAGGTCATCACTCTATCCCCTGAGCTACAGACGCAAAACCAGTCTAAGATTATAGCACTTTAATTTTTATTCTCGACATTTACACGTTTTTTTTGCTGCTTCGTAAACAGCTTTTGAAACTGCCGGGACAACTCTCGGATCAAATGCAGCAGGAATAATATAATTTTCGTTTAATTCGTCATCGCTTACTAAATTTGCCAATGCGTGAGCCGCTGCTGATTTCATTTCGTCATTAATCTGCGTTGCTTTTGCGTCAAATGCTCCTCTGAAAATTCCGGGAAATGCTAAAACGTTATTAATTTGATTTGGAAAATCACTCCGGCCAGTTGCGACAACTTTTGCACCGGCTTTTAAAGCTTCGTCCGGGAAAATTTCCGGCGTAGGATTAGCGCAGGCGAAAATTATAGCGTCACTGTTCATTTTTTTGACCATTTCGGAATTTAATAAATTTGGTGCGCTCACTCCGATGAAGACATCAGAATTATTTATAATTTCGTTTAAATTTCCCTTTAAATTTTCCGGGTTAGTAATTTCGGCCATTTCGATTTTAATATTATTCATGTGTTCGGTTCTGCCCTTGTAAATTGCTCCGGCTTTGTCACATAAAATTATATTTTTCGCGCCGTTTTTCAATAATAATTTTGTTATAGCAATTGAAGCAGCTCCTGCACCGCTCATAATTATTTTTACGTCAGAAATTTTTTTGTTTACGACTTTTAGGGCATTCGTCAAACCTGCGAGCGCAATAATAGCCGTTCCGTGTTGGTCGTCGTGAAAAACAGGAATGTCGCATAAATTTTTTAATTTCTCTTCGATCTCGAAACATCTCGGCGCAGAAATATCCTCCAAATTAATCCCGCCGAATGAACCGGAAATATTATAAACAGTCTGAACAAATTCGTTTACATCTTGAGTTTTTACGCATAACGGAAAGGCATCAACGTCCCCAAAACTTTTAAATAAAACGCATTTACCTTCCATGACCGGCATACCAGCTTCCGGCCCAATATTTCCGAGTCCTAAAACTGCGCTTCCGTCCGTAACGACCAGACATAAATTCCAGCGTCGCGTTAATTCGTAACTTTTTGAAATATTATTTTTTATTTCTATGCAGGGTTGAGCAACTCCCGGAGTGTAAGCAAGAGCGAGATCATTTTTTGAATTTACCGGTACATTTGTAATAACTTCAATTTTTCCGCGCCATTCATAATGTTTTTTTAGAGCTTCTTCAGCGTAATTCATTTTTAAAATAAAAAATTCCTCCTGAATAAATTTAATTAATTTTATTCTATAATATCAAAATATTTTTTAATTTTATTCGGTTAAAGTCAGTTGAATAAATTTAAATTAAAATAAAAAAGGTGTTGACAAAATAAAAAAAATGTGTACGATTGACCAGACCAGACCATATTTTACGCTTTAAATTTGGTATAGTGAGTTATAATATTTATTGTAATTTTACAAATTATGGTTCGGCTTTGCAGTCTTGGGCGTTATGCAGGGCTGTCGACAAAATCAAAATTAAAAATAAAGAATTTCGAGCCGTTTTAATTGATTACTGTCCAGATGTTTTAAAAAATAAAAATCCTTTAAGTCCATTTGAAAACATGTGGGACACGGACGAAAAGACCAGAGAATTATGCAGAATGTCCCTGCCGGCGATATACGAAAATTTTTATAAGTTCGATAATTTTTATAAATCTAAATTTAACAAAACAGCTCAGAAATATACGTCTGAAAATTTCTGTAATGTCATTAAAAATGAAAATTTAAACGGTTTCATATGTGGAAGCGATACAATTTTCTGTATTGATGAATTTGAAGGTTTTGACGATGGATATTATGCAAATTATGAGTGCATGAAAAATAATTACACTTTCGCATATGCAGCAAGTTTCGGAGATTCTCATTTTAATGAAAGTTCACTCGAAATGCTCAAGGAAAGATTAAAAAATTTTAAGGCTGTCGGTTTACGTGAAAGTTTTATGATCGATTATGTCCGCAGTAATGTTAAAATTTGTGTTGAGCAGGTTATTGATCCTACATTGTTATTAAATTCAAACGAATATGAAAATTTAACAGCTGATTATGTTTCTAAAAATATCCCTAAAAAATATATTTTGCTGTATTCGAGACGTTATAATCCCGAAATGGAAAATTATGCCGACATTTTGGCAAAAAATAAAAATTTAAAAGTAATAGAAATAAGTTTACGCGCTTCAAATTCGGATCGGCATATTATGTTTTATGAAGCTGGAATTGAAGAATTTTTACATTTGGTTAAGAATGCGGAATACATTATTACAAATTCGTATCACGGAATGATATTCAGCATACAATTTCAAAAAAATTTCACCGTATTTTCTAGAGAGCAGGGTGATTCAAAAATTTTTGAACTTTTAAAATTACTTGATCTAAATGCGAGATTTTGCAGAGATTCAAATAAAATTATTAATGACGAAATCAATTATTACGATGTGAACAAAAAATTAAATTATCTTCGCGCAAGATCGTTAAAATTTTTAACTGAAGCTCTTAACGAATTATAAACCTGTATGCTAAAATTTGGGTCGTTTCACGTTGCACGTTAGAATGTAAAAAGGTGTTGACAAAATTGAAAATTCGTGTAAAATCCAGAACAGAACAGAACAGAACAGAACAGAACAGAACAGAACAGAACAGAACAGAA
>ERZ842401.2348-NODE-2348-length-25391-cov-21.400221_pt1 | contig 25391 bp, 23 predicted proteins | sample MGYA00521270_ERZ842401 | MGnify/ENA primary metagenome ERZ842401 (study PRJEB31892, sample SAMEA3878208) | bioreactor metagenome | biome: Moose rumen | place: Sweden | collected 2011-10 | study: EMG produced TPA metagenomics assembly of the PRJEB12797 data set... | reverse complement strand
ACGGTTTTCCAATGAAAAAAATATAAAAACAGGGATTCCGTAGGAATCCCCAATCGCGTGGCAATAAATAAAGGAGAATGTTGTGGAATTTGAAGAAGAAACGAAACAGATAATAAATGCCTGCTATGACGATGAGGAGTGAAACGCTACGCAGAAAATGCCACGCAAGATGCCACGCGGATTCGGAAAACCTACGGTTTTCCAATGAAAAAAATATAAAAACAGGGATTCCGTAGGAATCCCCAATCGCGTGGCAATAAATAAAGGAGAATGTTGTGGAATTTGAAGAAGAAACGAAACAGATAATAAATGCCTGCATGGAAGTTCATAATGAACTCGGAAACGGTTTTCTCGAACCTGTATATCAGGAAGCGTTGGAAGAAGAATTCAAAATTCGAAGCATACCGTATGAGCGGGAAAAGTTGCTTCCGATTGTGTACAAGGGTAAAACGCTCAAAAAAGAATACTTCGCTGATTTTATTTGTTTTAATGAAATAGTTGTTGAGTTAAAAGCGGTTTCTGTTCTATCAAAACCACATAAAGCACAAGTTCTAAATTATTTAAATGCCGCAAACAAGAAAATAGGGCTACTTATAAATTTCGGTGCCACAAGTTTAAAATGGGAGCGAATATCAAATCTACATGATTTTGCGTAGCAAAATCGAATCCGCGTGGCAATGAAAAATATAAAATGCTTTTTTCAATAAAATGTGCTATACTATGCTGTATGGAGGTCGTTATGTCAGATATTGCATTCGCAGAATTGGAAACGCAAGTAGAAACATTGCCATTGTTTCAAATTCGTTTGCTCAAAGATAAAATTGAAAAAATCCTTGAAGAGACGCAAGAACCCTTTGAATTTGACTCTCTTGTTCATCATACAGAACGCGCCAATAATGCAGACATTTACATAAGGGAGTTGAGAGACAATGATAGGTTCTAAAGTTTATATCGACACAGCTCCGTTCATATACTACCTTGAAAAAAGTGCCTTGTATTATGATGTATCCCGCAGTTTTTTCATAAAATCTAAGGAGCGGAAGACCGAATTATTCACATCGTCCGTTACCGTCGAAGAATATTGCGTGTTTCCTCTTTCAAAATCCGACAATCAAGCCGTTGAAAATTTCAATCTGTTTTTGAACGGAATGAACATTCAGGTTGAAGCAGTTGATAAAAAAATCGCATTAAAAGCCGCAGAACTTCGCGCTAAATATTCAGGATTCAAAGCATTGGACGCAATTCATCTTGCAACTGCAATTCTTTGTAATTGCACGACATTCATAACGAATGACAAGCAGCTGCGGCAGATTACAGAGATCCCTGTTTACACAATGGATATGCTTACCAATGAACTCTAAATTCCCCCAATACACAATCGACTATATAAGCGGCACAATGAGCCTTAGAACTCCGCAAAGAAAATCTCTTGAAATCTTGGACGAGATACTTTGCTCAATCAATCTCAAAAAGGGAATGAACAACAAAGTGCCTCTTGGAGCCGTTCATTCACTTTGCCCCACCTGCTCGGATTTTGAGCGTGATTTTATGTCGCTCACTTTTGCGCTTGCCACGGGGGTCGGAAAAACTCGTCTGATGGGAGCGTTCATCACCTATCTCTACACGAATCACAACATAAAAAATTTCTTTGTCGTCGCACCGGGTAAAACTGTCTATGACAAGCTGAAAAATGATTTAGGAAATCCTACAAGCGACAAATATGTTTTCAAGGGCTTAGGCTGCTTTGCAAATCCGCCTCTGATTATTGCAGATGATGATTATAGAAATAAGTCTGTAGACCTTTTCCCAAGCGGAATACATCTCTATGTATTCAACATCGACAAGTTCAACAAAGAACGCTCCAAAATGAAGTCCATAAATGAATATCTGGGACAGTCTTTCTATGAGTATCTTTCTGGGCTTGATGATTTGGTTGTTCTTATGGACGAATCGCACCACTACAGAGCAGAAAAGGGAGCGACCGCGCTTAATGAACTCAATCCGCTTTTGGGACTTGAAATGACCGCAACGCCGATTGTAACAAAGAACGGAAAGCAGACGCTCTTCAAAAATGTGGTGTATGAATATCCACTTTCTCAGGCAATTTCCGATGGATTTACCAGAACGCCGTTTGCGGTAACGAGAAAAGATATTGCGGCGTTCAACTTCGGCGAGGAAATGCTTGATAAAATGATGATTTCCGACGGCATTCTGTGCCACGAGCGGGCTAAAAAACATCTGGCGAATTATGCGCAAGACACAGGAAAACGGCTTGTAAAACCCTTTATGCTTATTGTGTGCCAGAATACAGACCACGCAAACTGGGTACTGAACTTTGTAACTTCTGACGAATTCAAGAATGGCTACTACAAGGACAAAACGATAACGGTGCACTCCAAACTTTCAGGCAGCGAAAGCGACGAGAACATGGCGTTGCTTTTGAATGTGGAAAAAACGGAAAATCCCGTTGAAATCGTCATCCATGTGAATATGCTGAAAGAGGGTTGGGATGTGAACAACCTGTATACGATTGTTCCGCTCCGCACCGCCGCGTCAAAAATCCTGCGCGAGCAGATGGTGGGGCGTGGTTTGCGTTTGCCGTATGGCGAGCGAACAGGCGTTCCAGAGCTAGATGCTGTTATGCTTACCGCACACGACAAATTTACTGAAATCCTTGCAGAAGCGCAAAAAGGCGATTCAATCTTTAAGGCAGGGAACATCATTCAGGTAGAAGAAATTGAAGAAGAACATACGATAAAACAAAACTATCTCGAATTTGACTATAACAAAGAGCGTGCGGAATTTTATGAGAAATTCGGCATTGAGCGAAACGAAAAAAATGACCAGATAGCAGAAGCCTTGCACCGCGAGATTGAAGACCGCGTGGCGGAAAGGCTTTCGTCAGCAAATGAAAGCGATACATTCTCAAAAGCAGAAATAACGAATTCTGTGATGCAGAAAATTGACAATACCGCAAAAGAAACGCCCGATTTGGCAAAAGTGCTGGAGAATTTTCACGAACTTGAGCTCTATGTTTCCGAAAAAGTCGAGAAAGTCTACAAAAAGATTCGGGAAAAATATATCCCGATTCCCAAAATCAAAATCACCGATGAGGGAGTGGAAGAATACAAATTTTTAGATTTTGACTTGGATACCTCTGAGTTTACGCACGTTCCCGTGAGCAACGAACTGTACACGCAGAATCTTATCGACATATCGGAACGAAAGGAAATAAGAAACGCCGAAAAACTGGATTTTGAAGCGTTGAATCCCGCAAAAGTGCTTCTTGAACTTCTCCGCGAAAAGCCAGAAATTGATTATGAATCGTGCTCAGAATTGGTCAAGAAGCTCATAAAGCAAGTGATAGCGCATTACAGAACTAAGTATAACGAAAATGAAACAAAGAATATCGTTATGATGTATTGTAAGGATATTTCAAACAAGATGTATTATCAGATGTTGCGGCATTTCTATAGGGACAATTCGCTTCTCAAAGAAGAAGTTATGAGCGTTTCGGGCGCGAACAAAAAGCAGTTTTACAACTACAAGTATGAATGCAATCTGTACGACAATTTTAAGGAAAACTGGCTTGGCTCAATAAAATCAGTTCTTTTTACGGGCATTAAGAAAGGAGTTTTTTCAACCGCAGTTTTTGACAGCGAGCAGGAACATCTCTTGGCGCAGATTCTGGAACAAGACAACGGTGTTTTAAACTGGCTGCGTCCTGCAAAAGATGAATTTAACATTTTCTATAATCACGGAAAACGCTATGAGCCAGACTTTGTGATTGAAACCGCTGACATCGTGTATCTTACGGAAGTAAAAGATTCATCAAAACTAAATGATGCAGATGTCGTTGCAAAAAAGAACCGTGGAATCCAATTCTGCAAAACGGTATCAGAATGGGCAAAGGCTAATGACTTTAAAGAATGGCGGTATGTATTTATCCCGCATGACAAGATTTTTGCCAATTCTTCATTTGAGAATCTTGCAAAGCAGTTTGCGGGCGAGTGAGAAATGCTTTGCTAACCTATAACAAGGAGCAAATCAGAACAAAAAAAAACTTCCGTTTTTGCGGAAGTTTTGTGGAGACGATCGGACTTGAACCGACTACCTTTTGAATGCCATTCAAACGCTCTAGCCAGGTGAGCTACGCCCCCAGAACCGAACAAAGTGTATCAAAAAACGCCGTTGCGTGTCAACCAAACGCGACATTCATTTTTTGTCAAAAGCCTTTTTGTGCGTCGCAGCCCGAAATCGAATACAAAATGTCGTATCCTTCAAAGCCGAACCGCGCTTCTGCGATAACAACGGCAATGCGGTTTTCCCACGGATTTTTAACGAACCCGCAGACAAACACGTTTTCGTCCGCCTCGCCTTTTTTGGAGGTGATTGTCTTTTTCCGACCTGCCCCGTCTTCTGCTGTTATCGTGTAGTCGATGAGGCGGATAAAATCGTTCATAAATTCGCCCGTGTCAAAAATGTTCGCCGTTACGCCGAGCGTGCGCCCGTCTTCAAAATACGGGAACTGTTCGATTTTGAACTCGCCTTTGATGATTTCGTGTTCAAAAAGGAGCGAATCGATTTTTTCTGCATTCTTTTTGATAAAAAAGTCAACTGCGCCCGCTTCTCCGTAAGAAGCCTCGTCTGCGTCGTCGCTGTGGACGACCGCAAGAATATCGTCGCTCACCAAATCCTGCACAAAAAACGTTGCGCGCTCCATTCCCACGCCTTCAAGAAACTGGCTTTCGATAAACGCGATTTTCCCGCTTCGCGAAAAGCCGATGACAAACAGATTCGAGGAATCGTGGATGCTCGTTCCTTCAAACTGATTTTGAATGAACTTCGACGGATTGAGTCTTGCGGTGTTAATGTCAATCGAGCGGATTTTTGCAAATTCGTCGTTCGGAGTGTCATTTTCTTTTGATTTTTCTTCGAGCGCGGGAGTTTCCCCCGTTTTTGCTTCAACCGATTTTTCAAATTCCGCGTTTTCGAGATTTTCCACAATTTCAGACTTGTTTTTGTCAAAAATCTCCGCGTTTTGCGATGCGGAATTGTGTATATTTTTGCGGTCTTCCGCTTTTTTTTCTAAACACGAGTCGAGCAAAAAAAGAGAAGCAAGCGAAATGACAACGGAAACGCCCGTTTTCAAAAAGTCGATTTTTTTCATGTTTGATTAGACTGAGTATCTGTGAGTTGTTGCGGCTTCGTTTTTTGCATTTTCTGCATTTGCAAACAGATTTTTGACAGTCTTTAACTCAATTTTTCGCGATAATTCCAGTTCTTCCCGCGTGAGTTTTTCAAGATATTCGTCGCCGGGCACTGTTTTGCGATTTGCTCCGTCGTGCTTATGGTTGTCGATATATTTCATAAAAACTTTGAAAGTCGTTTTGTCAAAAAAAATCTTTCTTGGAAGCGTTCCGCCCGTATCGCTTTTTACAATTGGAATTTTGAGTTTTTTCAAATAATTAAAGGCGAATCGGCTATTTGCGTCACCGACTTGCGTTCCGCTTCCAGAATCCATGTTAAAAATGTTTCCGCCGCCAAACACTTTTGCTTCAAGATTTTCCCGCACTCCGCCTTTTTTTACAATGTCAAGAATCAAAAGGTCAATCGCGTACACGCCAAATTTGCCAGGAAGCGGATGTTGGTCGGGGTCATCGCCCGCGTCAAGTGCGAGCATATAATGATTTATACCGCCCACATTATTATGTGGGTCGTATAGGACAACGCTAATACACGAACCAAGAACGGTGGAAATCATTTCCTCGCCGTCCGTTGAATAGTATTCACCTGGGTAAATCGTTACGACTTCCCGTTTGAAGTGATTATCAAAGTAAGTGTTCATTTTTTTTCGCCGTCCCGAATAGGACTTGTTCAAAACTGTCCGAGTTTCAAACAAGTATGTAAGTCAGATTTTTAGCAAAAAGGGGGCAAAAACGCCCCTTTGTTTTTAGAACATCGTTACGTCGCCGCTCTTTGCGCCCTTTTCGATTTTGAATCCGCCGATTTTTCCCGCCGCCTCTTTGTGCGCCGTAATCGTAAAACGATTGATGAGGTCGCTGAACTTGCCGTTTTTGATTTTCCAAGAATTTATGCCACGATTTGAAAACAACACGCTCCGCTGTTTTGTCAATTCTTGCTCGTTTTGACGGAGTTTTTCAATAAAATCATCGATTTGCGTTTCGATTTTTTTGAGGTTTTGCAGATTTTGCTGAACCGTTACGCATTTTTGCTGGAATCCGTCTGGGAAAACGATGAAATTTTGGATAATCGACGAGAGTTGGTCGTGCGCCGCTTTGATTTCGTCAAAAAAGCGATTTTTTTCGGTGCGGAGTTGCGTCATGTTTTCGTTGTCTTTTTGAATCGACATCGTGAATGTTGAAAGAAGCGTTCCCGTGTCCGCGATAAACGCTTCAAGCAACTGCTGCATTGCGTCAAGTGATTTGTTCGCCGAACTAATCAAATTGTCCATGTCCGTAACGGAATCTTGAACGCTTTTTATTGCGTCATTTTTTGCAACTTCGATTTGCTGCAAAATTCTAACGTGGTGCAATCGACTCATAACGGGGCGAAGGTTGTCAAAAACGGCGTAAATAACGCGCGCTCGTTCAGTTATGTTTTGACAAGTATGAAGCAAATCTTTTTGCACGATGTGATAATTATTGAACTCGCCAATCATTGATTTATAACTTTCGATAATCGCGTTGAGCCTTTTTTCGATATTTTCGCCGCTAATCGAATAATCCGAAAGAAATCGCCTTTCAAATTCATTTTTTTCGGTTTCCACGTTGTCAAGAATTTCCACAACTCCAGACCAGTTTTTGTCAAAAATCCCCGCGCTTTGCGCCACGTAATTATTTATATCTTTGAGGACTTCCGCGCTTAATTTGCAAAGCGCGATGTTAAACGACATAAAATCGAGTTCTTCGTCGCTTCCCGGTTGCGGATTTGAAATGCGTCCCAGTTCTTGCACGCATTTTTGAACGTGGTCGAGTGCTTGTCGAATCATGTCTTGCAGTTGCAAACCTTCCATCGCCTTTTGAATCGATGGATAAATCGAACTGATTTCCGACTCCATCTCAGAAATGGGGCTAGAAACGCTCGTGAGCAATTGTTTTACTTCGTTTGAACTGCTTGTGCCTTTTTGCGAAAGACTGCTTTGCGCCGCAAGAATTCCAGAGAAAATCTCTTTGAGCGTGTTGATGTACGAAAGCAGTTGCGCCTCTTCTTCGCTCAATTTTCCCGCAAAAAGATTCATATCGTTTGAAAGCCGCTGGAGGTTTTCTGTAATTCGGCTGAACGCTTGTCCTTTTTCGCCCGATTTTATCGAAATGACCATTGCGTTCAACGCGATGAGTTCCATTTGCTCGGAATCTTCTTTTATTTCGGCTATCATTTTGTCGAGTTTTCCGAGGTCTTCGATTTTTTTGTTTAACTGGTCAAAAAGCGGATTGTATTTTGCGCCATAATCGGTAAAGAGGATTTTTTCTTTTCCTTTTGACATGCTGTCGCTCTCATTGAGTGCAACAAACATCGTTCTCAGTTCTTGAAGAGAGGTTCCGCCTTCACGATTCAAAAGCGACGGGAACAGATTCCCGAGTTGCAAGAAAATCTGCTCGGATTTCGAGCTTATATCGTTGATTTGGCGGATTGATTCGTTGATTTCCATAAAAACTGCTCCCTAAAACGTTTATATTTTTCGATTATATTCGATAATGCGACATTGCGCTTGTTGATTTTTACAAATTCTTCGACTTTTTTTGCAAAAATCATAGAATTACCGTTATCCGTTTGAAAATTCTTCAGAAAGAAGTTGCAAATCGTCTTCTGGCACGGAAGAAAAATCGTCATCGAACATTTCGTCGCCGATTTCGCCTTGCATTTCATTTAATTCGTAAGAATGTTCGAGGATTCGCTCCGCACACGCATCGACCGCTTTTACAAAAGGCGAAGACGGGTCGGAAATCGCGAGTGGCATTCTGGCGGCAACCGCGTAGACGATTTTTTCGCTTTTTGGAAGGAATCCCACAAAATCCATCGTAATTCCGAGTTTTTTGTGAACGAGCGACCGCAACCGCTTTGCCATTTCAAGGTCTTCTGTTCCTTGCCCCATGTTCACGATTATTTGCGGACGGAATTTTCCGAGTTCTTCGATTGAGCGGTGTACGTGTTCTGAATCGCTGAACTCCTCGGCGGTTTTTGCAAGCAAATCCAAAAACGACGCTTCTGTTCCGCTCGCGCTTTCTCTCAAAAATTTGTCGATGAATTTTCGCTCCACGCTCCGCGCTTTGAATTGGCACATAAAAAATCGGAACGAAGCCGCTTTCAAAAACGAATAAGCGTTCAAAATCGACGTGAGTTCTGGAGTTGTAACCATAATCGAATTTTTGGTGAGGAGATAAAAATCGAGCGTGTTGTACGTTGTTCCCGCGCCAAGGTCTAAAATCAAAATATCCGTATCGAGTTCAAAAAGTCGCCGCATGATTTTTTGCTTTGTAAGGGTGTCAACGTTCGCCGTTCCTGGATACAGACAGTCGCCTGCAATAAACGAAAGATTTTCAACGCCTGTTTCTTGCAAAAGTTCAGAAAAAGTGGCAGTTTGCTTATAAATAAAATTTCCAAGCCCCGCGTGATTGTTTTTTAACCCCAAAAGCGTGTGTAAATTTGCTCCACCAAAATCCATGTCGGCAAGAATTACGCGCTTTCCTTTTTGAGCCAGAGAAATTGCAAGGTTTGCGGCGGTATTGCTTTTTCCGACTCCGCCTTTTCCGCTTGCAATAGGAAGAATATGTGCCATGCTCACAGTATAAACGTATGGGTGCGAAAAATCAACGGTCTGACGATTGGACTCTAAAAATCGATTTTTGGGTTTGACTGCGCTCAACCACCGCCATTTGTGCAAAAAACGCTATTGAGCAAACGGCTTTCAAAGAATATCATCAAAGAAAAGGTTGCCTTTTGTGTGGGGGGGGCGAGTTTTATAACGAGGAGAACATTATGATATACAGACGAAAAGAAACGGTTGACGCTGTGCAATGGACGGGAAAAAATCAAGCGGAGATAAAGGCATTTGCTGCGCAATTCGCTTTGTTTGATTACGCTGACGTTGACGGCGACGGCTCAATGGACGCGGTTCTTAAAGTGAAAGAGCGAGAAAAAATCGTTCCTGCTTCCGTTGGTGATTACGTTGTTCGCGGAAACAAAGGCGATTTTTCGCTCATTTCAAAAGAAGAATTTGAACGCGATTGGGAAAAAGCGTAGTTTTTTAATTTTGTGGAAAATATGTGGAATATTTATGGAAGAAATGTTTGTTCGCTCGATTTCTGATGAAGGAAAGATGTATTTTTGATGAAACGTTTGATTTTTATTTTGATTTTTTCGATTTTTCTTTTTTCTTGCGCAAAACGAGGAGATTCTTTTGTAAATCAAGCAGGAGAAGCCACGCGACGACATGATTACGAAAAAGCCGAATCGCTTTATCTTCGTGCGCTTGAAGAAGAATCGAATTATTCGCCCGCTTTGCTTTATTCGCTTCTTGCAAACGTAAAAATGGCGCAAGGCGACCTTGATTCCGCTACGGATTGGCTTGAAAAATCCGTCAATTTTCGCCCCGATTACAGATTGCTTGTAACGCTTGGCGCAACGTATGTTACGCTCGGAAAAACCGACAAAGCCGAAAACGCACTTTTTCGTGCCATTTCGCTGAATCCAAAAAAAGGCGAGGCTTTGGCTCAACTGGGCGCAATTCGCATTTCTCAAAAAAAATACGAAGAAGCAAAATCGCTTTTGGAGCAAGGCGCAACTGCCGAGCCGCGACTTGCCGTAATCCACGCAAATCTTGCCATTGCGCTCGCAAAACTTGGAAAAACTGCTGAATCCGAAGAAGAGTTCAAAAAAGCCGAAGAATTAAAATGCGAAAATCTATCTTCTTTTCGCGCCCGCGCCGCTTCTTTGGATTAGACTTGATTAACGAGTTCAAGGACAAAAAGTTTTTGATTGGGGCATTGCGCTTGACAATGTTACCGTCTGTTCGGTAACATTGGTGCAATTTTTATGAAAGAGAAAATCGTCGAAATCAAAGAATCTAAAAAAAATACCCGCCAGTTAATTCTTGACGCGGCGTTTTCTTTTTTTCTTGAACCGCGTTTTCGCGATTTTTCGATAAACGAACTTGCTTCCCGCGTTGGAATTACAAAGCCTGCGATTTATCGCTATTTTTCTGGAAAAGACGCGCTTTTGCTCGAAATGGAAAAGTATTATTTTGATTCCATTGCTGTGCGCCTTCGCGTTATGCAGTCATCGTTTAAGCCAATAATTCCGTTTGCCGAGTTGATTCAATTTTTTGTGGAAAATCCAGAATTGATAAATTATACGATTTTCAAAATGACGAACGATGGCAATTTTGAGCGAACGTTTGCTGAAGCGATGCTTGCTCGTGGCGTTCGCGATGAATTTGGCTACCTTTCGTCGCTTCATTCTCTAAAAGAAGATTTTTTGGAGCGAGTTCAGCAACTTTATGCGGGATTTTCAATCCTGTTTTTTATAAAAATTCGAGAAAAAATCTCAAAAAATGGAAATTGCGTTGGTTCGCCAGAGATTTTTGGTCGAAAACTCGTTCAATTTTTGCTTGGCGGATTTTTTGGCGTTTGCAAAAAAGGTGAAACCGCGTTTCCTCAAAAAATCTCCAAAGCGAGAAAGGAAGAACATTCTAAAGAATGTGCCATTTTTCAAGGTCTGTTTCCCGAAGAAAATGCAATTTTTAAGGCGATTGCGTCTTGTTGCGAAAAATGCGGAATGAGCAGCGTTACGCTTGAGCGCATTGCCGATGAACTTGGAATGGCAAAAAGCAGTTTGTATTATTATTTTGACAGCAAAAGTCAAATGTTGACATCTTTAATGGAAAGAGAATTGTCGCTTTTGACGGAATTTATACGCGAAAACTCCGTGGAGGCGCGGAATTTTAGCGAATACATTTGGGTGCTTTTTCATTCGGAAATCGAGTTTTTTTGTTTGCGTCCGTCGATAATTCCCGTTTTGGGTTGGATGATTCAAAATGTTTCCGTTACATCGTTATCAACAAACTCTGAAACGCCTCAAACGATTTGGGAAAAGCGCATGAAAATGCTTTTTGAGTCGGTGGATTTGGGATTTCCGCTTCCACCTTCGTATTTGATGATTTGGCTCGGCTCGCTTCCCGCTGTGGCGATTATTTTTGGGCGTAAACATTCGCTTTCGCGTGAAGAACTGTTTTTGCTCATTGAAATGATTTTCGATTTTGTGCAAAACGGGCTTGAAGAAAATGGATAAACCTGTTCGGACACTTCAGTTTCAAAACAGGTGACGAGGTTATCGAACAGGTCTAATCAAAATAAAAATACATTTAATGGAAAGTTATAAAGGAGGCATTTATGATTAAAAAATACGTTGTTGCTTTTGCACTGCTTTTGTTTCCGCTTGGCATTTTTGCAAAAGACGAAGACGAGGAAACCGTAACGCTTTCGTTGGAGCAGGCTCTCGATTACGCGCTTCAAAACAGTCGTACGCTCAAAAGTAACGACATCGACCTTGCATTAAAAGAACGCGCGGCAAAATATTCGTGGAACGTGTTTTTGCCCACGGTCACAGTTGCTGGCACGATGAGCCGCGCAACTGAATATTCTCCGAGCAGCGCGGCGATGGCGCAAATGATGGCTGCAATGGCTGGAACGACTGGAACGACTCCGAAGACGGATTTTGACGGGGAAGAAGACCACTGGACAACCGTGGGGAGCATTTCGGCTTCGCTCAATTTGAGCCTTGCGTACATTTGGCAGATTCGCGCAAAAAAAGCCGATTTTGAAGTCGGAAAAATTACGTGGGAACAAAGTCAAAAAGAAACGCTTTTGAACGTGAAAAAATTGTTTTACGGACTTTTGCTCCAGCAAGAAAGTCTCAAAATTCAAAAGGCGACGCTAGAAAATGCTCGTCAAAGAATGGTTCAGGCGCAAACAAATTATAGAAACGGCACGATTCCTGAACTTTCGCTTTTGCAAACGCAGGTGAATTACCAAAACACGCGCCCCGACGTTGAACAGCAAGAGCAGGCTTTGGGGCAAAGCCTTGACACGTTTGCGTTTTTGCTTGGAATGCCCGTTGGCACAAAAATCGTGCTTGATGGCTCGATTGAACCAAAATACATTGAGGCGGACGTTATTTCGCTCATTGAAACGTATGGCGCAAACGATTTGAATCTGCGCTCGCTTCAAAGTAATCTTGACGTTCTTAATTTGAACTTAAAGGCTTTGGACATTGCCACTTGGACTCCCGCGCTTTCGATAAGTTACGGTTGGCAGCCTGCGTATATTGGAAATGAAGGCGCGTGGCATTTTTGGGGCGACATCGGAAGCGACGACAAATGGTACGATTCTGGCTCTCTTTCGCTCACGCTTGCGTGGAATATCACAAATATGCTTCCATGGTCGTCAAATCGGCAACAAGCAAAAGATTTGAAGGCGAATATCGCAAAACTTGAACTGACGATGGAAACGTTGCGCGAAAATCAAAAAATGGAAGTGCGCAAAGCCGTTGACACGCTCAATCAAGCAAAACAGCAAATTGACGCAATGGGGCGAAACGTAACGCTTGCGCAGCGCGCTTACGACGCAACGTATCGCTCGTACAGAAACGGAATGACGGAATTGCTCGATTTGCGCGATGCGGAAGAATCGCTCAACAAGGCAAAACTCGGACTTTTGAATCAAAAGTTCAATTATATTTCTGCGCTCATGGATTTGGAAAACACGCTCAACACAACGCTCGTTGACGATGAGTCGGAATAAATATGCAAAGTTTCAAAAAAAGAACAAACGGAGGAAAAAATAAAATGAGAAAATCAAAAGGCATTGCGATTGCGGCATTTATCGCGATTTTGCTTTCTTCTTGCGGCGGAAAGAAAAATCCAACGCAAACGGCGGATTCGGAGTTGAACGAGCAGATTTTTGCGGTAAACGCATTCAAAACGAACGAAGGAAACTTAGACGATTATCTTGAGTTTGGTGGCGATGTGGCGGCGGTGAACTCGGTTTATGTGCTTCCCGATATGGCGGGAAAAATCAGCCGAGTGCTTGTGAGCGTTGGCGACATTGTGAAAAAAGACCAGGTTTTAGCCTACGTTGACGCTTCTCGCGCGGGAATGAATTACTCTGCGAGTCCTGTAAAATCTCCGATTTCGGGGCGAGTGACGGCACTTCCGATTACGGTGGGAACGACCGTTTCTCAAGCGGCAAGCGTTGCGACCGTGGCTCAAACCGACGACCTTGAAGTGCGAATCAGCATTGCCGAACGATTTATTTCAAGAATCGAAACGCAACAAAAGGCTGTTATTACGTTTGACGCTTATCCGAGTGTGGAATTCAGCGCGAACGTTGTGGAAGTAAGCCCTGTTCTTGATACGACTTCTCGCACGATGAGCGTAAAACTTCGCTTTGACGAAAAAGACGAGCGCGTAAAAGTTGGAATGTACGCTCGCGTAAAACTCATTACAGAAAGCATAAAAAACGCAATCGTGGTTCCAAGTTCTGCGGTAATCACCCGCGACGGAAAACCGTACATTTTTACAGTTGGCGGTGGCGGAAAAAAAGGCGGCTCTTCGATTGCGCATCTTACGCCTGTAACGCTCGGTCTTTCCATTGACAACAAAACCGAAATCACCAAAGGACTTTCCGCTGGCGACGAAATCATCACAAAAGGTCAGTCGCTTCTTTCTGACGGTGCAAAAGTCAACGTGGTTTCTGTAAGCCAAAGCGAGTAGGAGGAAAAAATGACTTTTTCTGAAAAGTGCGTAAACAAACCCGTTACAACGATGCTCGTTTTTTTTCTGTTCATCGTAATGGGAATTTTTTGCACGACGCAACTCGCCGTGGATATGTATCCAGACATGGATTTGCCGTACATGATTGTCTACACGACGTACAACGGGGCGGGACCTGAGGAAGTGGAGCAAAGCGTTACAAGAACGCTTGAAAGTTCGATGTCGGGGCTTTCTGGATTAAAGAAAATGCAGTCACGGTCGATGTCTGGCACGTCGCTCGTAATTCTTGAATTTGATTACGGAACGAACCTTGACGCGGCAACGGGAAACATCCGCGACAAAATCGACATGGTACGCGGCTATCTTCCCGACGACGTAGATTCGCCGATTACGATTCGCCTTGACCCGTCAATGATGCCGATTTTGACGTTGGCAGTGCGCGGCAGCCGAACTCCAGAGGAACTTAGAACGCTTGCCGAAGACACGATTTCTCCGCGCGTTGAGCAAGTTGACGGAATTGCGTCGGCGAACATTGCAGGCGGACGCGAAGAGGCGATTTGCGTGGACATTCCGCGCGACCGACTTGAAGCATACGGACTTTCCGTAAGTTCCGTCGCTCAACTCATTGGAGTTCAAAATATCCAAAGTTCTGGCGGAACGATTACGTCGGGCGATGTGAATTACACGATTAAAAACGACGGAAAATATAAATCGCTTGAAGATTTGCGGAACACGGTCATTTCTTACAAACCAGACGGAACGGGCGTGGTGCGGACAATTCGTTTGCGCGACATCGCTGATGTGTACGACGGTTACAAAGACGAGTCCACGCTGGCATTTTTGGACGGAGAACCGTGCGTCATTATGATGCTCCAAAAACAATCGGGAAAGAACAGCGTTCAAGCGGCAACGCGCGTTCGTAAAGTCCTCGACCAACTTCAAAAAGAATTGCCAAGCGATGTGCAAATCGTTGAAACGAGCAACACAACTGACATCATTAAGCAAACAATCGGCGAAGTTGTAAAAAGCGTTGTTCAAGGTGCGCTTTTGGCGATTGCCGTTTTGTTCGTGTTTTTGCGCTCGTTAAAAAGTACGCTCATTGTTGGTCTTTCAATTCCGATTTCCGTTATGATTACGCTCTTTTGTATGTATTTTAAGGGGCTTTCCGTAAACCAGATTTCAATGGCGGGACTTTTGCTTGGAATTGGTATGCTCGTCGATAACTCAATCGTCGTTTTGGAAAACATTTATTCATACATTCAAAGAGATACAAAACCTCGCGTGGCGGCGGTTTTAGGCTCGCAAGAAATGGTTGCGTCGATTACGGGTTCTACGCTCACGTCGGTGTGTATTTTCCTTCCGATGCTTTTGTTCAAGAAAAAACTCGGAATCATGGGACAAATGTTCAACGACGTTGCTTGGACGATTATTTTCTCGCTTCTTTGTTCGCTCGTTGTGGCGGCGGCTCTTGTTCCCGTTTTGACGAGCAAATTTGTAAATAAGGCAAGCGTTGGAGAAAAATCAGGAATCTGGTACGGAATCGACCGCGCGTTCAACAATTTCTTCGATAAACTCGACGAAAAATACGCAAACGGAGTCGCATTCGTTCTTCATCACAAGGCTTTGAGCATAATTTTGCTCGTCCTTCTTCTTGTGATGTCGTTTGTGGCGGTAAAGTTTATTGGATTTGTGTTCATGCCAGAATCCTCCTCGAACAGCGTCAAAGTCGAATTTGAACTTCCCGTGGGAACGCGCCTTGAAATCACCGAGGACACAATAAAAGAATTCCAAGAAATGGCACTTCCAGAACTTTCGGGCGTAAAATTTAGCACGATTACAGTTGGCGGCACGAGCGTTATGAGTGCGTCAAGCGAAACGAACACGGGCGCGATTGAATTTACGCTCTATCCTCCAAGCGAGCGTTTGCCTGGTTACGACAACGCCACAAGCGTAAAAGAAAAACTCAGAAAGTATTTTAATCAATTCCCTGGCGCAAATTTGAGTTTTGCGGCGGCGGCAAATAGTGCTTCAAGTTCGTCGGGCGTTTCGATTGACATTCGTAGCGACGACCTTTCGCTTGTGCGGCAAACCGCTTCTCAAATCGAAACGCTTTTGAAAGAAAAAGCAACGGATTGGGTTACGGAAGTCGCTTCGGATTTGAAAGACGGACTTCCACAGGCGGAAATCGTGTTTGACCGCGCGGTAATGCAAGAGTTTGGACTGAACGTGTACACCGTTGGAACGGAAATCTCTGGCGTTATAAACGGAAGTACGGCAAGCCGCTACACAAAAAACGGCGACGACATCGATGTAATTGTGCGCCTTTCGGAAAAAGACCGCGCAAAACTCGCCGATTTGGATTCGATTTCCGTGGTGAATTCTTCGGGGCTTCGGATTCCGCTTTCAAGTTTTGCGCATTACGAGCAAACGACCGCGCCTGTAACGATTTATCGGCAAGACCAAGCGCGAATCATTCACGTTACGGCAAAACCGATTTCGGGAATTTCGATTGACAAAGTGCAAGCGGCAGTTCAAAAACTCATCGAAGACAACGTTATCCGCGATGAAGCCGTGACGATTTCGTATTCAGGCGACCTCGCCGACATGAAAGAAGCCGTTGTCAACTTTGGAATGATTATTATTTTGGCGGCGTTCCTCGTGTTCGTTGTTATGGCGAGTCAGTTTGAGTCGCTTCTTGACCCGTTCATCGTTATTCTTACAATTCCGCTTTCGTTTATTGGCGTTGTGGCGATTTACGGAATTACGGGAAATCAACTCAACGTTGTAACGATTATTGGTATGCTCGTTTTGGTTGGAACAATCGTCAACAACGGAATCGTTTTGGTTGATTACACGAATCTTTTGAGAAAACGCGGTTACGCGCTCGAAGATGCGTGTATTCAGGCGGCAAGAAATCGTCTCCGCCCGATTTTGATGAGTACGCTCACAACGGTAATTTCGCTCGCGCCAATGGCGTTTTTCCCCGGCGAAGGTTCGTCAAATATGCAACCAATTTCGCTTACGACGTTTGGCGGAATGGCGTTTGGTTCGTTGATGACGCTCTTTTTGATGCCGACGGTTTATTACATTTTTAACGCGCGAAGACTCAAAAAAGCGGCAAAGCGTGCCTTAAAAGAAGGACGAGCCGTGCCAAAAGACGGCACAATTCGCGGAAATTCGGCGGCTCTGACTGCCGAAGAAATCGAGCGTGCAAAATACGAACGAAAACGCGCCAAAGCAATCGAAAAAGCGCGTCGAATTATGGAAAAATACCAAGGAGAAGGAATTTAGCCCAAAACGCGAAAATTGTGCAAAAAAAATGCGGTGGCCCGGTAGACCGAAGGTCGTATCGAAACCACCGTAGCGTAAGAATATGGAGGTTTCGACAAGTTCAACCACCGCATATTGCTTACAGGTCAGCATACATTTTGTAACATCTCCTCTTTTTCAAAGCGCGGCGAGATTTTTTTCTCGCCGTTTTATTTCCACGGGAAAATGAAACTCGACAATTTGCGCGGTCCCAATGCTTGGCGGTCATTTTCCAAAAGGTCGTTCCATGGAACGTCTGCGCGTTTGTCGCGGTCAGAAAGGGCTTCGGGGTGTTCGTCAATCCAATCGTATTTGTAAAGTCGCAATCGAAGTGCATTTGTGCTAGAAAGCAAAATCCCGTTCAAGCCTGGAATCAAAAGAAACAGGCAAACCGAAAGCGCAAAAAGAATCAAATTGTAAAGAAAAACGCCCGCGCTAAAAGACGGATTGTCAAAAAAAATGATGAACGATTTTTTGAGGCACTTAAAAAGCGTGTTTTCCGTTTGCAAAAAATAAAGCGGAATGAACCATTGAAGCGCAATGAGCGCGATGAGCGTTGCCCAGCCAAGCGAGGCGAGGAGCAAAAGCCACACAAAACTCCCGTTTTCTAAAAAGCGAGCAAGATAAAACGAAAATCCCACGCGGAGAATCAAAATCGAAATGGCAAAAACGACTCCGCACAAAAATCCTGGCTTCCAAGCGTAGTGAAAACTTTTTAGAAACGAGAAAATCGAGGGCGAGTCGAATTGCGCAATTTTTGCTGCATTTGAGCCGAACGCAAACAGTTCCACAAAAATCAAAGCACAAAAAACAACGATTCCTGCTGTGAGAAAAATCGTGCCAAGCGCAAAAAGCGGACGAATCACAATCGCCAAAATCGCTCCGAGCGCGATTACAAAAAGATTCGACGCTCCAAGAAAAAATAAATTGTCCCAACCGTCAGCGAAATTTTTTTTCAAAAAAAACGTGAACATTTTTCCTCGTCAAAATAATCCCGTGATTTTTCCGTCATCGTCAACGTCGATGTTTTGCGCGGCGGGAATGCGCGGAAGCCCTGGCATTGTCATAATGTCGCCCGCGAGCGCAACAACGAATCCCGCCCCCGAATACAACCGCACGTCGCGCACGGGGAACGTGTAGTCGCTCGGCGCACCCATAAGCGCGGGGTCGTGCGAAAGCGAGTTTTGCGTTTTTGCAATGCAAACGGGAAGTTCCTTAAAACCTTGCTCTTCGATTGCGCGGAGTTTTTTGAGAACCGCTGGCGCGAATTCTACATCTTTTGCTCGATAAATCTGCCGTGCAATTGTGCGAATCTTGTCGGAAAGTCCTGCGCTCGATTCGTACAGGTATCTAAAGTGTGCTTCGCCAGAATCTGCCGTTTTTGCAACAACGTTTGCAAGTTCTTCCATTCCTTCGCCGCCTTTTGCCCAGCCTTCGCACAAAACGGCGCGGACTCCTTTGGCAGCGCACAATTTTTCCAAAAGCGCGATTTCTTCGTCCGTGTCCGTGATAAATCGATTTATTGCCACGACTGACGGAACTCCGAATTTTGCGATATTTTCGATGTGAACCGAAAGATTTTCAAAGCCCGCTTGAAGCGCACCAACGCTTGGCGCGGACAAATCCGCTTTTGCCATTCCGCCGTGCATTTTGAGGGCGCGAATTGTTGCCACAATCACAACGCAATCGGGCGTAATGCCTGCAACGCGGCATTTTATGTCCATGAATTTTTCTGCGCCCAAGTCCGCCGCAAATCCTGCTTCCGTTACAACGTAATCTGCGCTTGCAAGTGCGCACATCGTGGCGTTCACGGAGTTTGTGCCTTGCGCGATGTTCGCAAACGGTCCGCCGTGTACAAAAACGGGATTTTTTTCGAGCGTTTGAACGAGGTTTGGACGAATCGCGTCTTTGAGGAGCGCGGCAACGGCTCCCGTGCATTTGAGTTCGCCGAATTTTACGGGACGGTGGTCAAAACTCTCGCCGATTGTAATCGCGTCGATTCTTCGCTTTAAGTCAGAAATCGAAGTCGAAAGACACACAATCGCCATAAGTTCCGAAGCAACGGAAATCAAAAAGCCGTCTTCGCGTGGAATGCCGTCGGCTTTTCCGCCCAATCCCACCAAAACGTTCCGAAGGGCGCGGTCGTTCAAATCCACGGCTCGTTTCCAAGAAATCGTCCGCGCGTCAATGCGAAGCGCGTTCGTTTGATGAATGTGATTATCGATGAGCGCGGAAATCAAATTGTTTGCGGCGGTAATCGCATGAATGTCGCCCGTAAAATGCAGATTTATGTCTTCCATTGGAACGATTTGCGCTCGTCCGCCACCGCATGCGCCGCCTTTTATTCCAAAGCACGGTCCGAGCGACGGCTCTCGAAGCGCGATAACCGCTTTTTTGCCAATTCTATTCAATCCGTCGCCAAGCCCGATTGAAACGGTCGATTTTCCCTCTCCTGCGGGCGTTGGCGTTACTGCGGTCGTTAAAATGAGTTTTCCGCGTTTTGCGGGGTCTGCTGCTTTTTTTTGAAGGGCGCGTAGAGCGGGAAACGTGATTTTTGCTTTGAATTTTCCGTACAAATCAAGAGTATCCGATTCGAGTCCGATTTTTGAAGCCACGTCCACAATCGGCTCAAGAACGTTTGCTTGCGCGATTTCGATGTCTGAAAGCATACGAGAAGCCTCCAAGAAATTTTTTGGGGAAAAATCCCAATCAAAATCATTGTAATAAAAAATCGCGCACTTTTGAAAGAGAAACCGGCTCGCAAAAATCGATTTTTGGAAGTGTTACGCCCGTGCTTTTGCTTTTTGAAACACAATTCGATTTCCAAAACAGGTTGATTTAGTCGCCGACTTTTTTGAGGATTTTTATCAAATCTGCTTTTTCGAGCAAATCGAGCGGACGACCTTCCACAAAACGCCGCGCTTCGTCGCTGTACGTTCCTGCCGAAACGCAAATTCCCTTGTCCGCCTTGATGTCGTTTACGCGGGAAAGGAATTCGCGGATAACGAGTTCGCCGATTGTGCCTTGCGAGCGATAAAATCTGAAAATGTGCACTTCCTCGCTTCTTGAAAAATCCACGTGAAGTTGAATCTGTACGTTGTCTTGAGAAACCGCAATGTCCAAGATTCTCGCTGTGCCTTTTCGGTACATTCTGACGGCGACTTTTCGGCAAAGCGCAACAAAATCGCTCGAAGCCGCCATCAAATAAATCTGGAGATTTTTGTTTTGATTCAACTCGCTGTAACGAGAAATGAGCGTAGAAACGTCTTTGTAATTTGGCGTGATTGCTTGAATCTCGCGGAGTGCGTCAAGACCTTTTGTGATTGAGTTCATCATAAAACAAGACGTTGCGTAGCGATAGCGAATTTCTGTCATAACATCTTGCGGCACGTCTTGATGTTTCATTCCAATTTCAAAATCTTGAATCGCTTTGTCGGCTTGATTCATTTTGATGTGATACAATCCCGCCGCAAGACACGAACGCGCTCCAAATTCGGGGTCTGGTCTCATGTGCATAAAAACGCGCATTGCTTTGTCTGCGTAACCGCTTTCGTTCATCGAATCCGCCATTGAAAAAAGAGCTTCTTTGTTTTCTGGATTTTCGTCCAAAGAGCGTTTCAAATACGGCAATGCCTCTTTGTAATGCTTTCCTTTGTAAAGTCCCATGCCCAAATATTGATTGATTCCAGGCGCGTCAGAGCGAAGCATTATGCACCTCTTAAAACACGGAACGGATTTATCAAATTCATTATTTTTGAAATACGCGACTCCGAGATAATAATTCACGTCAAAATTGTTCTTGTTGATTTGGTATGCCACGCCGAGTCCTTTGAACGCTTCTTGCGTTTTGTTGAGTTTTATGGCGCAAATTCCTTGTCTTAAAGCGGCTTTGAATGGGTCAATTTCGCGGTGAGCGGAGGAAATGCTCATCATGGTTTCGTAAATGGGATACGCTTTGTCCCACGCTCGTTCGTTGTAATACAAATCGCCAAGCGGAATTAAACCTTCGGGATTGTGCGGGTTTTGCGCGAGTTTTCGATTCGCGTCGCGAAGAATTTGCGCACGTCCTTTTTGTTTTCCCTTTCCGCCACTCCGTTTTTTTGTGGCAAACGCCAAAATCAGCGCACCGAACGCAACAACAATGACAATTCCAATCAAAACTTCCATAACACTTAATTATCGACAAAATCAGCATTGAATTCAATGACTCCACAAAAGTACTCTCAAGTTTGGCGCGGAATCTGTCAATTTTTCTGTGGTTTGATTCGGTTTCCTATGGTAGAATGGAACTCGAACAATAGAGTTGTATTTTAGGAGAATTGCATGGACGATATTTTTGGAAGCGACATTGACCCGACTATTGCCGCAATGCTTGCGGACGTAAACGATTCAGAACCAGAGAGCGCGTCGGATTCGATGAACGATTTTTCGGCGGAAGATATTGGATTTTCCACGGCGAACATCGGACGAGTTGACATAAACAAAAGCGGAGACGTAAACGCAGACCCGTGGCGCGTTGACACTCGACGAGAGCGAATCAAGGAAGTAACAAAACTCATGGAAGACGCGGCGCAACCGTTTTTCAATGACAAAAATTATCCAAATGGAAGTTACTACAAAACCGCTCTTGAAGGCGAAGGTCAACAAGGGCAGCGCGTAAATCAACTGCTCAAAAAATACCTTACAACGCAAGACCCAAAAGAAAAAACGCAATATCGACTTCAAATGGTCAACGCTTGGTGGGAACTCGTAAAAGTTATGGGGCGGCACGTGTGCGACCGCGATTTTCCGATGGCAAAACGAATGCTCATTCGGTATGGCGTTGCGCTTCCGTCGCTTTTTACGCCAGAGCAAAAGGAACTTTTTTCAAAAGCAATCGTCAAAAACACAACGGGAGAGCCTGTTTATTATTTGGACGAATGGCTTGAGGAAGTTTCAAAAAATCACATCGCGCTTTCTGCGACTGACGAAAAATCGGTTCGGATTCCAAGGGGAGAAAACGGCGAGCAGCAAAAACTCCTCCAACTAAAAGCCAAAAACGACGGTAGAATTCAAACGGCGGAAGGATTTGCCAACGCAAAAGAGAGCGAGCGGCAAATGATGGAAAGCGAATTAAAAAATCGCGTGGACGCGCTTTGCGAACACGAGCGCGTGCTTGGTCTTGACGGCAGGCTCAAAGCGGCGTACACGGATTCTCAAAAAGCACTTTTTGCGGAAATCTTTGAACGATTGCGCGGACTTCAAAAAATCGACAAAGATTTGGCTTCGTATCTAAAAGACCTTGAAGAAGCAAAGGAAATCGGAATTTCGCTTGAACAAAAACTCGGAGATGCGGTAACAAGTTCTACGGTTGACAGTTCTCTCATCGATGACGAGTTTTCGACGGTGCGACAAATGGTCAAAATGACGTGCGGAAAGCGCGGAAATTCGTTTCCCATGTTCACGCGCGAGTTTTATCATTGCCCCGCGCACGGAACGGGTTTTCGCGAGGAAGTCATCAATATGCTTCGCTGGATTGAAATGAACGACCGCGCTGTTTTCAAAAAAAAGGCAAAGGGACTGACAAATCGCGTGCTTCCGTTTGTGCTTTTGCTTCCAACATATGGCGATTTTGGATTTTGCTGGCAACCATTCGACAGGCAAAATCGCGCAACAAGTCGCGGACGACTCGTCATTCCGATGTATCCCAAAAATCTCAAAATTTCGCTTTTGATGGCGGTTGCGGATTATCGCTGGCAATACGCAAAAGAAAAAGCCGTTGACTGGACAGACCCCGAAGACGGAATTTGCGGTCAATATTATCAATACATCGAGTCAAAAAAAATCAAAGGCGACTTAAAAACGTACTTTATCGCGGATTACGTTACCTGGATGACAAAAGAGATTGCAGGAACGCAAATTCTCGAAAAAGAACTTCGTGGCATTTTTTGGCGAAATCTTCCGTTTTCAAAAGAAAAACGCGAGGAACTTTCAAAGCGAAGCATGGCGTATCTTGACCTTTACAAAAAAGACAGCGTTAGAATGGGAACGTTCACAAAAGAAGAGCAGCGCGAGTACGAGAAAAACAATAAACCTTACGATTCGCTCCATTTTCCAGGCGAAAAGGACGCAGAATAATGGAGAGGGAGAACAATATGCAGGCAATAGTTACTGTTGTGGGAAGCGACAAAGTTGGCATAATCGCCGAGGTGAGTTCGCTTCTTTCTGCTCATGGCGTGAACATTGTGGACATCACGCAAACTATCCTTTCTGGGAATTTTGTGATGATGATGATGGTCGAACTTTCTGCCGCCGACATTTCAATCGACGAATTGCGCGACCTTCTTTCAAAAACAAGCGAAAAAATGCACGTTGAAATAAACGTCATGGCAGAAAAAGTCTTTTCGGCAATGCACCGAATATAAAAAATCAAGCCGCGTTCGGTGGTTGCAAAGTCAAAACCTCGAACGTGGCTTGATTTTTTGAATCTTGTACACGCTTTTAACAAGGGACTTAAGTCCCTTGTTCTGTACAGTTTTGTTCTGTGCATTTTTATAGTTCCGAATGTTCGCCTCGTGCTTTTTCTACAGAAAGGCGAATTGCGTCAAGATTCGCTTCGGAACACGGCTGCGAAGGTTCTAAAATGAGCGGAAACGGAAGTCCGTTTTTGCGAATCGTTGCTTTTACAAACACGCTGATTGCGATTGTTGTGTTTATGCCAATTGCCGAGCAAATGCGCTCAAACTGCGCCTTTTCTTCGTCGTCGATATTTGCGCAGACTCTTTTCATGTAATCACTCCAAAAGTAAGGTAAAAAAATAGTACCATTATTTGCCCCATTCGGAAACTGTTATTTTTAGACGAGATTTTGCGTTTTTATTGAGTTTGATTTGCGTTTTCCGAAAACGCTCGACCCGCTTCTTTTATAAAATTGCCTGCGATTTCAAGAACGGCGGAGCGCGTTTCGTCGTCGAGTTTTGTCATGGCGCGAACCATGAGAGCCGAGGCGCGAAAAGAATCAGCGTGAATTTCCGTGAGCGAGCCGCTTTTTGTTGCTTTTAGAATGGTGAACGTTGCTTCTACGAACAATTCGCGTTTTTCGCCGTCAATTTTTGAAAGCCACCCGTTGAACGCGCGGGAAAATCGCTCGCTTCCTTCGTCGAGATGTTGTTTTTCATCAAAACGCGCTCCTTTTACGAGCCAGGTGAACGGGTCGTGTTGCAGTAAAAGCGAACCCGTGCTTTTCGTCACAGTATACTCGTCAAAATGCGAAAACAGTTGACCAACAACAGAAAATTGCGGATAAACGGTATGAACGAGCGGTTGAATTTTCAAAAATGCAGGACGAGAAAGCGTTTCTTTTGGAAAGCCAGGTCCGTCAAAATTATAAACGGCGCGGATTCTCGAAAAATCGAAATCTGAAACCGAACTTGCGGCAAAAATCGCAAGATTTCCGCCTTTTGAGTGTCCGCCGATTCTAAACGAGCCGTCAAAAAAATCGAGTGCGCGGGAAATGTATTCCGCTGAATCCGCTTGCGCTTGGACTTTTTCGCAAAAAGCAAGGTTAAAATCTTCTTTCCAGCCCACAATCGTGTCGTCAGTTCCGCGAAACGCAACAAAATGGCAATCTAAAAACGAAAACGTGAGCGCACAAAATTGCTCCTCCGCGTCTTTGTTGTACCGAAAATCAAATCCAGAAAGCGTTACGCCTCCAAATCGCGCAGATTTTCCCGCTTCAAGAAGCAAATCCACGGAAAGCGGATTTATGACAAGCCCCAGATGCTTTCTTTCGTTGAAATCTGCCGAATTGCAAAACGCCTCGCACACATCTTTGAGCGTTTTGCCGTTTTCAAAATCCGCTCCAACGATTTTTGAAAAATCGAGATAAGAGAGTTGCGCAAAAATGAGCGCGTCCACGTCGCAAAAAGGCGAAGCGGAAAATGAAAGGTCGCCACGCCACGCAATATAATCGAGAATCGTATTGTTTTTTTCCATCGAAAACCTCTTGAAAAATCGATTATCGCAAAAATTTTTGAAAACGGCGATAGAAAATCATCAAAACGCAAACTTAGAGCCGGCAAAAAATCGTTATCTTCCAAAACTCTCAGAATGTTAGTAAAATAGAAGAATGTTTCGTATTTATGTAGAGCGCAGGCCGGGCTTCCAGAGCGAGGCGGCGGGAATTTTGGGTGAAATCAATGGATTTTTGGGCATCTCTTCGGTGACGGGGGTGCGTTATTTCAACCGCTACGATGTTGAGAACACGAGCGAGGATGTCTCCAAAGCGGCGGCGTTGCGGATTTTCTCCGAGC
>ERZ842401.2347-NODE-2347-length-25395-cov-21.361602_pt1 | contig 25395 bp, 28 predicted proteins | sample MGYA00521270_ERZ842401 | MGnify/ENA primary metagenome ERZ842401 (study PRJEB31892, sample SAMEA3878208) | bioreactor metagenome | biome: Moose rumen | place: Sweden | collected 2011-10 | study: EMG produced TPA metagenomics assembly of the PRJEB12797 data set... | reverse complement strand
TTGTCGGCTCGGACGGCGTTATCACGGGCGCGCAGGGCGGACACCCAGACACAGCTGCAGGAGCAAAATGCACGATTGTTATCACGCCGCTCATTCAAGGACGTATTCCAGCGGTCTGCACGGACGTTACGACGGTTACAACTCCGGGCGACACGGTGGACGTGGTTATCACGGATTACGGCATTGCGATTAATCCGTTGCGCCAGGACCTCATCGAAGCGATGAAGGGTGTTGATTTGCCGTTCAAGACGATTGAAGAATTGCGAGACATTGCGTATTCGATTACAGGCGAGCCTGAAAAGGTGCAGTTCGGAGAGCGCGTTGTCGGCATTATCGAAGCCCGCGACGGCACGATTATGGACGTTGTTCGCGAAATCAAAGATTTCGAGTTTAGGAAGTAAGACTTATTTTTGAGCAGGGGGCATTTTAGCCCCTTGTTTTTTTGTGTATCGGCGGGCGTTGCGGCGTAAAACCTATTGACAGAGTGGGGTAAAATCTTTATTATCCTATCAATTTAATAGGAGAAACGCATACGATGACAGGCACACTCGCAGACAATCTGCGCGAAATTACGCAGGATATTTTTGTGGATTATCATCAACAGCGCGCGATTGACAAGCTCAATATCCGCGACCAGCCGAGCAAAGAAGACGTTGTTGAATTAACCGAAAAACTCATCAGAATAATGTATCCCGGGTATTACAAAACGGGGATTTATAAAGTGTTCAGTCCGCAAAATTCGCTTGCGGTGCTGCTTGAGGACGTTACGATAAACCTGAAGCGGCTCATTATGACAGCGATGAAAAGCTATCACCCCGACGAAGAAATCCCGCAAGAAAAATTGTGCAAGGCGGCGGAAGAAATTACGCTTGATTTTCTGAAAATGATTGTGAAAATCCGCAGAGTTATCGACACCGACGTGAATGCGGCTCTTGCTGGCGACCCCGCGGCAGAAAATGCGGCGGAAATCATCGTGGCGTATCCCGGGCTTTTTGCCATTACGGTGTACCGCCTTGCCCACGAACTGTATGTGCTGGGAGTGCCCCTCGTGCCGCGCATTATGAGCGAATACGCGCACAGCCGCACGGGCATCGACATCAATCCCGGCGCGGTTATCGGCACGAGTTTTTTCATCGACCACGGCACCGGCATTGTCATCGGCGAAACGAGCGTTATCGGCAATAACGTGAAACTCTACCAAGGCGTAACGCTCGGTGCGCTTTCCACGCGCAAAGGGCGTGATTTGCGGAATAAAAAACGGCATCCCACAATCGAAGACAACGTTACGGTGTATTCGGGCGCGTCAATTTTGGGCGGCGACACGGTAGTCGGCAAAGGCTCGGTCATTGGCGGCAATGTGTTCATCACGAAATCTGTTGCGCCATACACGCGGGTAAGCGTGAAAAATCAGGAATTATGCTTCGACGAAAATAAAAAAATCATACAATCCGAGGAAGAAGGTTTCGACGAATCGTGGTTTTATACCATTTAGTTCAAAAATGAAGCTGTGCTGCAAAATTTTTCTCGTTTTACAATTACATACTGTTGACATAGGAAATAGAAAACTGTATTATACATTCAATAAGTAGGAAATAAGGAGAGATATATGGATTTTGCAGACAGTGTGGGAAATACGCCGCTGGTGAGTTTGGCGCGCATAAATCCGAGGAGCGATGTGCAGCTTTTGGCAAAGGCGGAAATGTTCAATCCGTCTGGTTCGGTAAAGGACAGAGCGGCGCGGGCAATGGTGAAAGCAGGGCTTGAATCGGGCGCGCTCACAAAAGACAAAATCCTTATCGACGCAACGAGCGGAAACACGGGGATTGCGTATGCGATGCTCGGCGCGGTGTATGGTTTTGGCGTGCAGCTTGTTATTCCTGCGAATGTGAGTCCGCTTCGGAAAATGCTGATGAAGGCTTACGGCGCACAGATTATTGAATCTGACCCGCTCGAAGGCTCGGACGGAGCGTATTTCAAGGTGCAGGGCATTGTGAAGGCGAATCCTGAGCGGTATTTTTATCCAGACCAGTACAACAATCCTGCGAACGCCCGCGCGCATTACGAGACAACTGCGGAGGAAATCTGGGCGCAGACGGCGGGCAAAATCACGCATTTTATCACGGGCGGCGGCACGACGGGGACGTTCACCGGCACGAGCAGGCGGCTCAAGGAACTGAATCCCGCGGTGCACACCTTTTTGATGCAGCCAGACGGCGCATTTCACGGCATTGAGGGCAATAAGCATCTTGAAACGACGGAAATCCCGGGAATTTTTGACAAAAGCCTTGTGGAAAAAATCGTGCCTGTTGCAACGGAAAAAGCCTACGAGATGGTGCATCGGCTTTCGCGCGAGGAGGGCATTCTTGCGGGAATCAGTTCTGGGGCGAACGTGAGCGCGGCGCTGGAGGTCGTGCGGGAGGCTGCCTCTGGTTCGGTCGTGGTGACGGTGCTTTGTGATGCGGGGTATCGATACCTTGATGAAGCAATTTGGGAGGATTTTTTATGCTGAAGATTTCTCGAGAACTGCTTGCGGCAATAAAAGCGCACGGCGAGCGGACGTTTCCGAATGAGTGCTGCGGCATTGTGTTCGGCTCTTATGATGAGGCGGGTGCTGACGGCAATCACAGCGTGAAAGTGGCAACGGAGCTTGAGGCGATTGAAAATCAGTTCGGGGAAGGCGAGCAATATCATCGCTTTTTGATTAGCGAAGAGCAAATGCTTCACGCGGAGTTGTCGGCGCGAAAACGGGGGCTTGACATCGTGGGCATTTATCATTCGCACCCCGATTGCGCGAGTGTGCCGAGCGAGTACGACAGAAGCCACGCGGTGCCGCTTTATTCGTTTTTGATTACGAGCGTTATGGCGGGCAAGGCGGTGGACGTGCAGAATTGGACACTCGAATGGAATGAGGAAAAAGGCGACAACGTGTTTGTTGCGGAAGAATTGCAAGAAATATAACGGAGGACAGGAAAAATGGCAGTAACTGTATTGATTCCAACGACGCTTCGGGCGTACACGGACAGAAAATCGGAGATTGATTTTGAGGGCGCGACGGTGGGCGAGGTGCTTCAAAAGCTGGTTGCGGCGTATCCCGATTCAAAGAAATCGCTGTTCGATGAGGACGGAAAACCGCGGAGTTTTGTCAACGTGTTTTTGGGAGAAACAAACGTGAAGAATCTCAAAGGGCTTGATTCTGAAACCCGCGATGGCGACACGATTATGCTTATTCCTGCGATTGCAGGCGGGAGGTAGGAGTGGAAGAGAGCATTATTGCGGACGAGCGCACAACCGCGCTTTCCAACGACGAAATTAAGCGCTATTCGCGGCATTTGCTTTTGCCCGAAGTCGGCGTGGAGGGGCAGGAAAAGCTCAAGGCGGCGAAAGTGCTCATCGTGGGCTTGGGCGGCTTGGGTGCTCCTCTGGCGCAGTATCTTGCGGCGGCAGGAATCGGCACGCTGGGGCTGTTGGATTTCGACAACGTGGAGGTGTCCAATCTTCAGCGGCAGGTCATTCACGGCACGCGCGACGTGGGGCGTCCAAAAGTGGCGAGTGCGCGCGACGCTATCAAGCGCATAAATCCGTATGTGAATGTGAATATGCACAATTTTGCGCTCACAAAGGATAATGCGCTTGATTTGTTTAAAGATTACGACGTTATTGCTGACGGCACGGACAACTACAACACGCGCTATCTGGTGAATGATGCGTGTGTGCTGCTCGGAAAGCCGAACGTGTCTGCCGCGATTTATCAGTTCGAGGGGCAGGCGAGTGTGTACTATGCAAAACGCGGTCCGTGCTACCGCTGCGTCTATCCCGCGCCGCCGCCGCCGGGCTTGGTGCCTTCGTGCGGGGAGGGCGGAGTCATCGGCGTGTTGCCCGGCATTATCGGCACGATTCAGGCGACGGAAATCATCAAGCTCATCATCGGCGGCACACGCACGCTGACGGGCAGAATGTTGCATTTCGATGCGCTGAATATGAAATTCCGCGAGCTTAAACTCGAGAAAAATCCTGACTGCCCGATTTGCGGCAAGAATCCCTCGATAACCAAACTCGATTCGATTGATTACGAGGAATTCTGCGGTCTGAAGAAGAAAAAAAAGGAAGACGAAGCGGTGCTGTCCGTAGAGCCAAAAGAGCTCAAACGGCGCATTGACGCGGGCGAGAAAATCAACATCGTGGACGTGCGGGAGCCTCACGAGCGGGCGATTTACAAATTCCCGAATGCGCTTGTGATTCCGATTGGGCAGCTTTCTCGGCGAAAGGACGAACTCGACGAGAGCGCGGACACCGTGTTTATCTGCAAGGAAGGCAAGCGGAGCATTCTTGCGGTGCACACGATACAGGAAGCGGGCTATAAAGGCGCGTGTTTTAATCTCAAAGACGGTATCAACGGCTGGTCGCGCGATGTAGACCCGTCCGTTCCGCAGTATTAACGGCGGGAATCCGCCTTCAAAAACGAAATATCGGGGAAGCCCGATGAAAATATAAAAATTGCCACGGAGGAATAATATGGCAACACAAGACACACTTAATGCACTGGGCGCGAATGCCGCGTACAATTTGGCGAACGTTACAAAGACTGCACCGCAGTACGGGGCACTTACACCGAAATGGCTCACGAAGTTCCTTGAGTTTAAGGGCTTGGAAGCGGGATTGTATCGCGTGAATAAGGTTGTGGAGGGCGAAACTCCGCTTGATGTGCTTTGTTCATCGACAAAAAAGAGCGACATCATTCCAGCAGGCTTCGTGCAGTACGAGGAAAAGCCGAGAGAATATCGTCTCAACTCAATCAGCACGATTATCAACGTGAATACCGCCGTGGAAGATGTGTATTCAGCGCCGTTTGACCAAGTGAAAGAGCAGCTCAATCTTGCGATTGAATCTTTGCGCGAGCGGCAGGAAAGCCAGCTCATCAACAACGATGATTATGGTCTTTTGAAGAACATCGCCGAAAGCCAGCATATTCAGACTATCCGCGACGACGGCAGACCGACTCCCGATGACCTTGATGAGCTTATCAGCAAGGTGTGGAAAGAACCGAGTTTCTTCCTTGCGCACCCGCGGGCAATCGCGGCATTCGAGCGAGAGGCGACGCGGCGGGGTGTGCCTCCTGTTACGGCGAACATTGCGGGCGGCACGTTCCTTACATGGCGCGGCATTCCGATTGTGCCGACCGACAAACTCCTTGTGGACGGGCTTAAAAAGCCGACGAGCAAGAGCGGCAAGACGAACATTTTGCTCGTGCGCTCAGGAGAAGCAAAACGCGGCGTGGTCGGCTTGTATCAGGCGAACCTCAAGAACGAAGCAAGCCGCGGGCTGTCGGTGCGTTTCCGCGGCATTGACGACAAGGGCGTAGCGTCATATTTGCTGTCGCTGTACTGCTCTGCGGCTATCCTCGCGGACGATGCTATTGCGGTGCTCGAAGATGTTGAAGTGGGTAACTACTATGACTACGGCGAGTGATTTTACGCTGTCGAATGCGGGATTGCCGAGCGAGCGCGAGATAGAAACGCTGGCGGGCGCATTGTTCGCGGATTTTGACCCCGCAACGTGCGCAAGCGGCATTGACTCTCTTTTGACCAAGGGCGACACTGCTGTAATCGACCGTGCGGCTCAAAAGGCACAGGCGTTTTCTGATTTTGACAGTTATGAGGGCGTGGTGGCTTCGCTGGTGCATGATTATAGTCAAGCGGAGGTGCTTGATTATAGTCAAGCGGGGGTGCTTGATTATGGTCAAGCGGTATCGCATGATTATGGTCAAGCGCCTGCGCTTGATACTCATCAAGCACCATCGCAGGTGTATAGTCCAGCACTTCTCTCGCAATCGCAAGCCGACTCACAAAGTGCGCTTTCTACAACGAAATCTGTTGAAAAAGATGAGCACGCTTCGCCGAGTTCTGCTCACACACGAATCGGCTCGAAGACGCTGGAGCAAATCCGCGCGGATTTTCCGATTTTGCACGAGCGTGTAAACGGGCATCAGCTTGTGTGGTTCGATAACGGTGCGACGACGCAGCGTCCGCGGCAGGTTATCGACCGTCTTGTGCATTATTACGAGCACGAAAACTCCAACGTGCACCGCGGTGTGCATGAACTTGCCGACCGTTCGACCGACGCGATGGAAAAGGCGCGGCAGACGGTGGCGGATTTTATCGGCGCGCCCAGTGCGGAAAATATCGTTTTTGTGCGCGGCACGACCGAGGCGATTAACCTTGTGGCGAATGCGTACGTCAAGCAGTATCTTGCTCCCGGCGACGAAATTATCGTCACGCTTTTGGAGCATCACGCGAACATCGTGCCGTGGCAAATTATCGCCGCGGAAACGGGTGCTCTCATCAAGGTGGCGCCGATTGACGAGAGCGGTCAGATTATCCTTTCTGAATACGAAAAGCTCTTTACGCCGCGCACGAAGTTTGCTTCTGCGACGCAGGTGTCGAATGCGCTCGGCACGATTACGCCTGTTGCCGAGATGATTCAGATTGCACATCGCCACGGTGTTCCGATTCTTATCGACGGCGCGCAGAGCGTGGCGCATATTCCTGTGAACGTGAGTGCGCTTGATGCGGATTTCTTTGTGTTCAGCGGGCACAAGATTTATGCTCCGACGGGTGTGGGCGTGGTCTACGGCAAAAAAGAGCGGCTGGCGGCGGCGAAACCGTATCAGGGCGGCGGCAATATGATTAAGGACGTTACGTTTGAGCGCACGATTTACAACGAAGCTCCTGCTAAGTTTGAGGCGGGCACGGCGGCGATTGCGCAGATTGTGGGCTTGGGCGCGGCTTTGGAATACGTCAGCGCAATCGGGATTGCGGACATCGGGCGCTACGAGCACGAACTCACGCAGTATGCGATGGGCGAAATGCGCAAAATCCCGGGCTTGCACTTGATTGGCAATGCTGCGGCAAAGGCGGGCGTGCTGTCGTTTGTTTTGGACGGACACGACATCTTTGAAATCGGCGAGTATCTCAACCGATTCGGCATTGCGGTGCGTTCGGGGCATCATTGCGCGCAGCCTGTTCTGCGGCATTTCGGGCTTGAAGGCACGGTACGCCCCACGCTCGCTGTCTACAATTCAACGGACGACATCGACGAAATGGTGAAAGCGCTGTGGAGTTTGAGCGCAAAATAAGCGCGCATCGAAAATCCTTCGGCGACATCGGTAATCTCGCAATGCTTAGTGCTGAAAACAGCGCATTAGACCTGTTCGGAAACTAAAAACTTTTGCTGTAGCAAGGGGCTTAAGCCCCTTGTCAAAACTATATTATCGAACAGGTCTATTGAGTGTTGCGAGATTATCATTTTGGAAAAGAAAAATTTGCGGTTGAAAAATGGAGCGTTTCGTAGGATAATAAGACTATGGACAGCAAAATCGCGGCAACATTTGAAACTTTAGCAGAAACTTTTTTGAGAATCGTCAGAATAAATCTCACCACCGAACAAGAGGAGATTATCAAAAATGATGTCGGCGACTTTTGTTCTTCTTGTTCGTGCGAAACAAAAACAGTGAAATGTTTGCAATGCGTTGCGAATACAAACAACATTCATCCGTCCGACAGAGAAAATTATCTCAAGCTGACAAATATTGATTATCTGCGGTCTTTTTTTAAGGAAAAAAGCGAGCCGTGGCGATTTCGCTATCGGCGCAAGTCAGGAAACGAGTTTGTGTGGGTGATGATGGAAATCGTGAAAGCCCGCGATTATTCTGACGATGACCAGAATGTGCTTTTGTTCGTGCAGAATGTGGATAAAGATTTGTCGAATATTTTTGAAAACGAGCAAAATATTTTGAACTCGCTCAAAACCGAACGAATGTGTATGGCGATTATCCACGACCTCATTTCTTCGGGGATTTGGCGCATTATCTACGACGAGAACGGCACAGAAAGCGTGTTTTGGAGTCCTGAGTTTCGGAGAATGCTCGGTTTTGAAACAGAAGAAGAGTTCCCGAATACGATTGAAGCGTGGGAATCGCGCTTGCACCCGCTTGACGCTGAACGAGCCAAAAAGGCGTTTTACGGCACTTTGAACGATAAAACGGGCAAAAAAATCTACGACATTGAGTACCGTCTTTTGACCAAAAACAAAGGCTATCGCTGGTTTCGCGACGCAGGAGAAGTTTCGCGCCGCCCCGACGGCTCGCCGTTTATCTATTTGGGCATTTTTATCGACATCACCGAAACCAAAGAAAAAGAGCTTTTGGACAACGAAATCAAGCGCAAAAATCAAATTGAGCAGCGGCAGCTCAATCTTATCAAATCGCTCTCGAGCATTTATTTTACGCTCCACGTCATTGACCTTGAAACCGACGCGGTAACCGAGTTTGCCTCGAATGAATATATCCGCCAGTATGTGAATTCGAGCGAAAATGCGTCTCTGCAAATTGAAATCGCAATGCAAAATTCTGTTGACCCGCGCTATGTTCCAAAGGCGATTGAATTTACGAACCTGTTGGACATCAAGGAGCGTCTTGGCGACAAAAATACGATTAGCGAAGAGTTTTTGGGGCTTCATATCGGCTGGTTCGAGGCGATTTTTATCGTGGCGGAGCGCGACAGCGGCGGTGAAATCGCTTCGGTTATTTTTGCCACGCGGAGCATCGACAAGGAAAAACGGCGCGAAGAAAATCTGCTGCTGCTTTCAAACACCGACGAATTGACGGGGCTGTTCAATCGCCACGCATACGACACGGATTCCAAAAAATATGCCGAGCTTCCCGCTGATTTGGTTGTGATTTCGATGGATTTGAACGGGCTTAAACGCGTGAATGACGAGCTGGGACACGCGGCGGGCGATGAAATGCTCAAGGCTTCTGCGGAGTGTATCAAGCGATATTTTTCCAAAATGGGAAAATGCTACCGAATGGGTGGCGATGAGTTTATGGTGATTGCAAACGTTGAGCCTGCCGCACTTGACGATGTGTATCGCGATTTTACGGAGGATTTGGCTTCGTTCCGCTCGGGAAAAATCGGCGAGCTTTCCATTTCGTTTGGCTGTGCGTTTGTGTGCGATTACCCGCATTTGGGCCTTGACGAGCTTTCCAAAGTCGCGGACAAAAAGATGTATCAAGACAAAAATGCGTATTACATAAAATCTGGCAAAGACCGCCGCAGACGCTGATTCTCCGCTGTTGCGGCGTGGTATCGGAATATGATAGATTTTCTTTAGGAAGTTTTAATAAAAAAGATGTTCAAATAGTATATCGTGCGCTATAATAAAACTATGGCTATATCTGATTTAGAACTTTTTGGACGGAAAACTTTTTTTATTGCGGCAACTGAGGATTTAATCCCGCAAGATTATCTTGCAGGATTTATTGAACAGGGTTTTGAAACGTATCTTATCGACGCAAACGACGCAGAGACGCTTAAACACAAAGTTTCGGCGATTATCAAAATGTTCCCTGATTCCATTCTTTTTTTCAATATCAGCAAGGATATTATTGATTGGAAGCAGTATTTGGGAACACTGCAAGCGTCGGCTGAAAACGATTTTTTGCTGGGCGTGCTTTTTGAGTTCAAAGATGAATTGTCTGCCGAACACATTCGGAGCGATTTCGGCAAAATATGCACGAACGCGCATTTTTTGGCTCTCAAAAACGACAATGCCGAGAATTTTTTTGCAATTCAAACCGTGCTTTCTGCGCTGAAGGCGCGCGGGCGCAGAAACAGCGTGCGCGCAGAATGTGATGAGAATAGCAATGTGGATTTTTTGCACAAGGGCGCGCATTATCACGCAACGCTGCTGGACATCAACGAAACGAATTTTTCGTGCCACGTTGAAGACATCGAGCCGAATTTTCCGATGTTCGAGCAAATCCACGGTATCACGCTTTTTGTGGACGGTCTGACGCTGAAAGTGAGTGCTACGCTGATTATGAAGCGTATGACAAAACAGCAGAAAAAGTGCATTTTTATGTTTATCAAAGATGATGGAACGCCCGATTTGGACGATGAAAATGCGGAAAAACTGAGCAAGAAGATTTGCGAAATCGTCTTAAACAAGAATATGGCGCGCATAAACGCTGCAATTTTCTAAAAAGAGGTAATCTAAAATGTTGAGTATCAGGCAGAAAATCAATGGCTCTATGTTGTTGGTTGTGCTTTTGGCAAGTGCAAGTATCGTGCTTTTTTCGTGGCGGAAGTCGAGTCGGGAATTGGTGAGTGCGGTGGAGAGCGGCAATTTGAATCTTGCTCACGCCACTGCTTCCGATATTTTCAATATCAATGACCGTGAGTTTAAAATGCTTGAAGCGCTTGCAAATCTTGATGAACTTCGCGCCGTTGAGAACAGCAAAGAGTCTATGCACGAAAAATGGCGGCTCATCAACACCGCGACGGGCGGCGACAAGAAATATCTGGGTATGGCGATTTACGACGAGCACGGTATTGGCTGGACGACGACGGAAAAATGGAGCGACTTGCACGAACGCGAATATCTTGCAAAGGCGATGACGGGGGAAAAGGCGATTATGGACCCGAACTGGAGTCCCGTCAACGGCAATCTGTCTACGTTTTATGCCCTGCCGTACCGCGATACCTCGGGGAAGCAAATCGGCGAAGTGGTTGCTGTTCTTGACAGCACCGACCTTTGCAAAACGGTGAGCGCAATCAAAGTCGGTCGCAATTCTCACCCGTTCGTTATCAATATGAAGACTGGAAAATACATTGCACATTCTGATGAACAGATGGTAAAAGACAGCAAGTCGATTGCCGACGGCGCTAGCGATGGATTTAAGCCGATTATTTCGAGAATCCAAAGCGGTGCCACGGGAACGGCGGTGTTTTTTGACGAAATGGCAAAGCGAAAAATGTCTGTGTCGTTCCAGCCGATTAAGGACTGTGATTGGGCGGTGGTGTGTATGGCTCCTTACGCGGATTTTTTCAGCGGAATCGGGCAGCTTTTGGGCAGTATGATTTTTATTGCGCTGATGTCGCTTATCGTGGCTGCGGTGGTTGGACTGCTGGTGGTCAGTGTTGCCATTTCTCCGCTCAACCGCGTCAGTTCTGCGATTGAGGGCATTGCCTCTGGTGATGCGGATTTAACGAAGCGGCTGTCTGTGCAGGGAAAAGATGAAATCGCGCAACTTGCTTCTGGTTTTAATCTGTTTACCAATCGGCTTCATACGATTATTTCAGAGCTCAAGGGCACAAAAGAGGATTTGAACAGCTACGGCGAGCGTCTCGGCTCTATGGTGCAGGACAATGCAATGTTCCTTGATGCAATGATTGATTCAATCAAAGATGTGGACACCGAAATCCACAAACAGCACAGCAACGTTGACAGTTCTGTGAAAGCGGTCGGTGAAATTTCTGAGTCTGTGGAGCAGCTGCGGGATTTGATTCAAAAGCAGATTTCAAGCGTGGAGCAAGCGTCTGCCGCTGTTACGCAGATGATTAGCAATTTGAATTCGGTTTCATCTTCAACGGAATTGCTTGCGCAGGATTTCTCCCATTTCCAAAATGATGTAAGCAAGGGCATTCAGCAACAGCAGGAAGTGAGTCGCAAGATTCAGAAAATCGTAGAGCAGTCAAAGACGCTGAACGAAGCAAACAAGGCGATTTCCACGATTGCAAGTCAAACCAATTTGCTCGCGATGAATGCGGCGATTGAGGCAGCTCACGCAGGCGATGCGGGCAAGGGCTTTGCGGTTGTGTCTGATGAAATCCGAAAACTCTCGGAAACATCGGCCGGGGAATCCAAGAAAATCGCTTCTCAGCTCAAAGATATTCGAGGCAGCATTGAGGGCGTTTTGCAGGCTTCGGAACTCTCGGACAAGTTCTTTTCGATTGTGGTGCAAAAACTCAACGGCACGGGTAACCTTGTGCAAGAGATAAAATCGGCAATGGAAGAGCAAAGCGAGGGGTCTAAGCAGATTAACGAAGCATTAGGCTCTATGAATAACGCAACGGCGCAAGTCCGAGTGGCTTCTGAAGACGTGGATAAGGCGCGCGAAGGAATTATTGGCGATGTGACGAGCCTAAAGCAATCGTCTGATTTGGTGAAAGGGCAAGTAGAAAAGATGGAAGAGCATATAAAGCAAATGGAGGCTGATGACAATTCGCTTTTGAACATTGCAACCGCGATTAACGGCTCAATTTACCGAATCGGCAGTCAAATCGACCAATTTACCGTGTAGCGTTGCACTGCGCGATTATGGCTCAAATCGATAGCCTGCGCCTTTTACCGTGATTATGTGAGTTGGAGATTTCGGCTCATCTTCGATTTTCCCGCGCAGACGATTTATGTAGACCATAATCGCGTTGTCATCAATGACGAAAGATTCTCCCCACACTTTTTCGTGGATTTCTTCTTTAGAAATGACGTGTTGGGCGTTGTTCAAAAACAGGAGCAGCATTGCAGCTTCTTTTGATGACAGCACCAACTCGTCGCCTGATTTTGAAAACTTCATCGTGGACGGGTCATAAGCAAATGCGCCAACGTGCAAAGAACCATCGCTTACGACATTATCGTGACTGCGGCGAATCAAAGCCTTGATTTTTGCGCCGAGCACGACTGGGCGAAACGGTTTTGTTACATAATCATCAGCCCCGATTGAAAGCCCGTAAAGCGAATCGTAATCTTCATTCCTGCCAGAAATAATCATAATGGGCGTTTTTATGCCTTTATCGCGGAGTTGTTTGATGACATCAAATCCTTCCATATCGCCTAAGTTTATGTCGAGCAAAATGATGTCAAATGATTTTTCTGAAAGAACGGAAAGTGCCTGTGCACCGCTGTTTACACATTCAGGCTCAAGGTCGTTGATTTCCATAACTTTTTGCAGCAATTTACAAATCGACACATCATCGTCAACAATCAAAACCTTGTCAGACATACTTTCCTCCTGTGCATATTTTTAGATTATATTATAGCTCGGACTTTTTTGAAAGTCGGTTTTGCACAAAAGCGGAGTTTCAAAGATATTTTTGCAACAGGAAATCCGTTTGTGCATCAGTTCCAAGCACGAATGTGTGTGCGCTGAATTGGGAAAATCCAAGATGCGCATAAAATTTTTTTGCATCTTCGTTATGTTCCCAAACACCGAGCCAAAGCCTCCCAAGCCCTTGCGTCTGCGCTTCTTCCTCCGCTCTGCGCATAAGAGCCGAGCCGATATGTTTGCCTTTATACGCCTTTAAAACATAAATACGCTGGATTTCCAAAGAATCAGAACTTTGTTTTTCGGTCTGTGCATCACGCACATTTAATTTCATATATGCCGCAGGCGCACCGTCGCAATATGCAATAAAAAATGAAGAATCCTTTGTTGAAATCTCTGATTCAACGTGCGGAATGTTGAAATTTTCACTTAGATATTTTTCCATATCTTCGGCGGAATTGGTATCCGAAAATGTTTCCATAAACGTCTGCTTCCCCAATTCTGCGATTATCGGCACATCATTTTTATCTGCGTGTGTAATGTTGATTTCCATTTATTTCCCCAAGAATAGCAAAACTTTTTAAGAATAATAAAAAAGCACATCTGAAAAATCTTTTTTCAGCAAATCAGCACGATTTATCAAAAATGCGCCAGCCCCGCCGTTTCCCCATAAAATATCTTCATACATTTCGCTTCCAAGCTCAAAAAGTAACGTATCGTATTTTTTTCCGTTCAAACATTCTGAATTATCTCGCGGGTCGCCATTTTGCAAAAAAAACGGATAGCCGAGCAAATGATGATGCCCGCCTTTTGCACCCTCAACCGCTTTCTTTGCTCTTCTCCGATGAAACGAAATGGAAAATTCTGTGGCACGAATTGGCGAACCAGAAAGCGAAGACTCCGTGCTAATGGGAATATCTCCAAGGCTGCGAATATGTTCAGGCTTCACCGATGTATCAATTTTGCTGTGATACACGACGCAATGCCCGCGCCCAGAAACCGGATTTTTTAAGTCCACGCCGTAATTGGTGCTTGAAACATCAATAAAAAATTGCAATAGACCTTTTTGCGGAAATGGATAGCCAAGCCGCTCTTTTGCAAAATTTATCTGTGCGAGCAACATCATTTTGTGTCCGTCTGCGCTGGTGGGATATGGTTTTGAAGCATCTTTTACGCACCAATAGGGAATTCCGCCGATTTTGCTTCCCGAAATTTCGGTTTCTTTGCTCGAAAACTCGATTTTCCACTCCATTTTTTTACATTCATCGTTTTCTTCACCGTCAAAATTTTCATTTTGAGTTGCTTTTTTTTGCCGAAGAGGAGAGTATCGTGCTTTGCGATTTTTCAAAAAAGCCAAAATTGAAGTAACAATTGTTACCAAAAAAAGCAAAATCACAACAAGTGCAACAAAATGGTACCATGAAAGTCCTGATGGATCACCATACATCGCATTTATAAAATCTTGGAAAAAAAATGGAATTGTTGTTTTAAGTTCAGTCATAGATTTTCCTTTTTTGATTTTAAAACAGATATCAATTATTATTTTTCGGTATTTTTGAAACTTTTTTGAATATTCTGTACGCAAAAAATAAATTTTAGCAAAATTTTTTTTTTCAAGAGAGAAATTTTTCTCTAATTTGTCCATTTTTTTATGCGAATTTCTGAATTCTAATTTTGATGATGTTCATAATCTGTCGTTTCGAGCGTATTTTTCAATTCCGCGCATAAAAAAAAGACCGCCGCATTTTCAGCAACGGTCTGATAGAGTTAAAACAAAGTCAAATACGCAGGATTTTAACTTATGCCCATGTGTTTGGAATATCCTCACAAATGTTCAATTCGTCCTCATCTTTTCCTTCTGGGCTCTTCATAAAGAACTTTGATTTCTCCATGCGTGGCACAAAATTGACCATATCGCCAAGCGTGAACTTGTGTTCAGGACCTGTGATAGCGATGATGCTCTGACCTTTTGTTGAAAGGAACAAGTGCGTTGAAGCACCAAGAGGCTCCTGGTTTGTAATCTTCATCTGCATATTGTTCTTTGCTGCAGGAGATGTCTGGTAGTCCAAATCTTCTGGACGAATACCAAAGAAGACTTCTTTGCCGACATAAGCCTTCAAAGATTTCTTCTGCTCTTCTGTTGGCTCAATTTCGAATGAACCCTCGTCAGCCACGATTGTTCCGTTCTTTTCCACGATTTTCACCGAAAGGAAGTTCATCGGCGGTGTACCGATAAAGCCTGCAACGAACTTGTTAATCGGGTGATTGTACAAATCCAATGGAGCACCAATCTGCTGAATCTTTCCACCTTCAGCACCGCAGCCTTTCATAACAACAATCTGATCACCCATCGTCATAGCTTCAATCTGGTCGTGGGTAACATAAATCATTGTTGCCTGAAGTCTATTGTGCAAATCGCTGATTTCTGCACGCATTTGAACGCGAAGTTTTGCGTCAAGGTTAGAAAGTGGCTCATCGAACAAGAAGACCTTTGGATTACGAACGATAGCGCGACCAACAGCAACGCGCTGACGCTGACCACCAGAAAGTGCCTTCGGTTTGCGGTCAAGATACTGCGTAAGGTCGAGAATCTTTGCAGCCTCGTCTACGCGGCGTTTGATTTCCGCTTTGTCCATCTTTCGGATTTTCAAACCGAATGCCATATTGTCGAAAACGCTCATGTGCGGATACAGAGCGTAATTCTGGAAAACCATTGCGATGTTTCGGTCTTTCGGCGGAACATCGTTCATCAATTCTCCATCGATATAAAGTTCACCCTCGGAGATATCCTCCAAGCCCGCAACCATTCGAAGTGTCGTAGATTTACCACAACCAGATGGACCGACAAAAACACAGAATTTTTTGTCTTCAATTGTGATGTTCGAGTTTGTAACTGCGCGAACATTGCCGTCGTAAATCTTACCGATACCCTTCAATTCTACCTTAGCCATTAAAAAGCCTCCCAATGGGGTTATATTATATTTTTATGATACGACACCTTTTTGCAGTTGTCAAACAAAATTTATACTTAAATTTGCATTTTTCCGAATTTTTCTTTTTCGCGATAAAAACTGCGTTCTTGATGCCAAGTTTTTTTGCAATAGTGCGGCACAATTTATGCAATATTGCTTGACTAATCTAAAATATTTTGATAACATAGTTTCCATTGAAAGCCCAGATGGTGGAATTGGTAGACACGCTAGGTTCAGGTCCTAGAGCTCGCAAGGGTGTGCAAGTTCAAGTCTTGTTCTGGGCAAAAAGAGGTCAAAATGACCTCTTTTTTATTGCCTGCACAGAAATTTTAGAACGTGTAATCGTCTTTTACCGTGCCGGCGCGTATGTCGTGGTACAATTCATCGCAAAAAGCCTTTGCATCGGGTTGTTTTTTGTTGTCTGAGCCGCTTCCCTTGCCTGCAATGGTGGTTTTTGCGAGCCGTTCTGCTCCTTGCGCTTGTGCATCGCCCCATACAAATACCAGCGACGAATGAAACGGGTTGCGAGGATTTTGGTGTATTGCATAAAATTGCCGTACCAAGTCCAAATTGATAATTGTGCCGTTAATTCTGGTGAAATTCATAGCGAAACCTCCTTTCTTCGAGATATGTTCTTATAAATTGTAGCGCAATCTGTTAAAAAAGCAACTGAAAAATGAATTATTCGGCAAAAAAATGCTGTTTTTTGTGAAAAAACACGGAGTTTTGCAACTGACGTGCAGTATTTTTTTGCTAAAAATGATATGCTGATTCAAAAAATGACCGTAAAACAAGTATGTATGCACTCATTTTGATTGCTTTTGCACATTCCTGCATACAAAAAAATGCTTTTTTCGCGTTGTTTTGTTCATACTTTGTTGCTGTGTGCTTCATTTTTGCAGGTAAGAACTCCGATTTTGACGGCGAAACACCAGTTTTGTATCATCACGGGGGATTTTTTTTCGGCTGAAGCAATGCCGAACCATTTTCTGTGTATTTTTGTCTACAAAAAAGGAAAAAAATGCGCATTACATAAAGAACGGTGTGAAAAAAAAGCGATTTTTATCGTTGTATTTCCTTTTTGCAAATGGGGAAAGAGAAATGCTGCTGAATGGTATGCTTTCCGTATGCGCAGAATGGTCAAAAACACGGTGCAAAGGTGTTTTTGTGTTTACGGAAATGTTAAAAATACGGTGTGAAATGCTTTTTGCGTTTACGGAAAGGCTGAAAACACGGTGCGAAATGCTTTTTGCGTTTACGGAAAGGTCGAAAACACAGTGCAAAATGCTTTCCGTGTTTTCGGAAAGACTGAAAACACGGTGCATTGAACATTTTATAAAACAGTTTTTTCTGTACGCAAACGAAAAGAGGTATTCCAAGCGTGATTTTTTCTTATTTACACCTGTTTTTGCTGTTTCCTACCACGAAAAAGTCGCCCATCGGTCATTAAAACGACCAAAAAACGCAGCGAATAACTTGCCGCGAAGAGAATATTTCTTCATTTCTTCGTTAAAACTGTGTTCTTCGATGAATGTGAGTTTTTCGCAGAGCTGACATAGTTCCTGCGCGCTGTTTGTACCGCTTTTGAATACCGCATTTGTGTATTTTACGGTGTCGTGCAGTTTTTCGTGTTTTACCATAATCGGAGAATTCATTTCGGCGTACAACATTCCAGACGAAAACTCCTCCGTCAAGATGCAAAGCAATTTTTGTATCTCGGGAAATGCCAAATACATAAACAATCCTTCTGCCAGAACCAAAAGAGGCGCATTTGTTTTGTGCAACGCGTCTTTTACGGGGGCGACCCACGCCGCGTCAAGCACATTTGCGCTTATCATCTGCACGCGCTCCTTGTCTGCAAATACTTTTCGCCGTGCCGCGATTGAGTCAGGCAAATCCACATCAAACCACAGGATTTCCCCGTTGTCGATACGCGAAAAACGGTTGTCAAATCCCGCTCCCAAGTTCACAATAACGGCATTTTTATGCTGCGATACATAATTTTTCACCATATTATCAAGCATTATCGTGCGCGCAATCACTCCCTCGTGGCTTAAAAAGTGGTCGTATGAGTGCAAATCCACATTTAGATTTCTGATAATCGAAAGCGCAACGTCGTCCTTGATTCTTGCGTTTGTGCGAAGTGTTTCCGCAGCCTTGATTGCCACGGGAATGAGGGCGGTTTGTTCAACATCGCCTAAAGTAAGTTCCATAATTTCTCCTGATGATTGATTTCATTCTGTTTTGGCTTATGATATATAACGGTGTTATATGAAGTCAATGTGTTTTGAGGTTATTGAGAAAAAAGAACTCCTAACGCACGTCTGCAACGTGTCTTTTGCGCTGCTGGTATGCTCAAAAACACTGTGCGCGGTGCTTTTTTGGGGCGCAGGTGTGGCGGGGCGGGGTGTTTTTGGTTTTCGCACAAAAAAACAGGGGTGATGTTCCCCTGTTTTGCTCTTTACAGCTCCACGATTTCAAGCGCGCTGTCGGTAATGGTCTCTTTACTGCACACGGTATAGATGTAGCCGTCGTTCCGCTTGAATCCGCTGAATTGGTATGCGCTGTCCATCGCTGTTTTATTGCCCATCAGGTACGCAAGAGGCGTGTCGGTGGCTTTCGCGTAGCTTTCTATTTGCGTCCAATGCACCGTGTCGCTGTACGCTGCCTCTCCATTGCCCAAAAGTTCCACGTCGCACCCGATTGGTGAGTCTGATACGGCGCACATTGCCCGCTCGCCTGAGTGCGAAAGGCTAAAATGCAGGTCGGGACGGTTCTTGAAGTACGGCATTCCGCTTTCCTTTTTGGTGTATTCAAGCTCGGCTTCGTTTTCTCCGGCTTTTTTGAGCGCGTAAGAAAGGACGATGCCCGTTCCCAAGCAAAGCCGCCTGTCGTTTTCGTCACGGTATGAGTCCACGCGCTGTTTTCGGTAGTCGGTCATTTTGGCAAGTTCTGCCGAAAAGATTGTTTTATCCTCTAAAACCTTTGTGTCAAAAATATAAATCGCTGTTTTCATATTCACCTCCGTGTTGCCGTTGAATCCAATCATTTTTGGAAACTTTGGGATATAAAAGAGTCTCCTTTAGACGATAACGCAGAAATTTTGTTTTTCAAGCATTCTGCGTTACTATTTTTTGATTTGCAAAAAACAAAATGCGCACGGTGCACGGCGCATTTTGTTACGATTATTCCACGCTTTCGAGTTCGCCAAGGTCGCTTTCGGTGTCGGACGAGGAATTTTGGATTGCACCATTTTGCAGTTGCAATGCGGGTATTTCGTCGGCGCAATCAAGGAGCGCGCGAATACAAAGCGGGTCAAATTGTTTGCCTGCGCCCTCTTTCATAATGCGCAAAGACTCGCTGAGATAAAGCGGCATTTTGTATGAGCGGCGGCTTAACAGCGCGTCAAGCACATCTGCCGTTGCCATAATGCGCGCACAGAGCGGAATCTCTTGCTCTTTGAGTCCGTCGGGATACCCGTTGCCGTCCCAGCGCTCGTGGTGGTTTCGTGCCATTTTGCACGCGATGTCCACATAATCGGCGGGCAAATATGAAAGATTTTCGCGGATAATTTCTTCGCCCTTTATGCTGTGTTCTTTCATTTTGGTGCGTTCTTCTTGCGTCAGCGGTCCTTCTTTGGTCAGAATGTGGTCTGGCACGCAGATTTTGCCGATGTCGTGGAGCGGGGCGGCTTGCGTGATGTTTTCCTGCATTTCGGCGGTCAGTTCGTCGGTGTAAAATCCGAGGTCTTTCATACGCTGGCTGATAAGATTGACGTAAGCGCGCGTGCGTTTGATGTGCTCTCCCGTAAGCGAATCGCGCGATTCCACCAAATTGGCGAATCCTGTGATAATTTTCTGCTGGTCAAACTGGGTGCTCAATGATTTTGCCCGTTCTTCGTGTTTTGCTTTCTGCGCTTCCATTTCGCGCTTGTCCAAAAGGCGCATCGTTGCCTGAATTGAGTTTGAAATACTGATGATAATCACCGTGCAAATCGTGTATTCAACCGTCATTCCAACCGCGTATGCGCGAATCCACACAATGCGCGGCATATTGCTGTAATACGAGGTGTCGTGCGTGATTGCGCGATAGAGCAGAGTCAAAAGCATCACGCAATAGCTGATTGTGGTGATGCTGATAGTAAAGGCGCGGTCGTAAAACAGCAGCGTGAGCGTCGGCACGATGAGATACAGCAGCGACACTTCCACACCGCGCTGCATACTGAGCGTAACGACGACAAATTGAAAAATCAGCATAATCAGATATTTGGTGAGCGTGCTGTTCGGCTTTTTTTTGTAAAAAATGGAAATCGCTGTTTGAAAAAGGATTAAAAGTGCTGTATTTACGGTGGTTGCAACGGTATCTGTGCCGGGAATAACGCCCGCAATTTTTCCAATCGTGGGAATCATTCTCATCGGCGTTAAAATCCACATAATTTTGATTATTAAAGAATTCATTCGCTTTTCGTTTTCAAAAAAAAGCACATTATTGAGTTTTTTATTCATTCGATTTTCCATTTGAAACAATTTTCAAAAAAATTATACATCAAAATTTCGCGGCTGTCTATTTTGTTTCATTTCGATTTTTTTCACACGGCGCACAAAATACGCTGTTGCAAATTGCGGCGAGCAAAATTCGTGCGTCACGGGGGCAAAACCTCGCTGGGAATGCAAAATTCGTGCGTCACGGGGGCAAAACCGCGCTGGGAATGCAAAATTCCTGCGTCACGGGGGCAAAACCGCGCTGGGAATGCAAAATTCGTGCGTCACGGGGGCAAAACCGCGCTGGGAACGCAAAATTCGTGCGTCACGAGGAAAAATCCGCGCTGGGAAAGCAGCCGTAACGCGATAATCTTCAATGGCAGGTAAGACAACGCATTGTTTATTTGATTTTGCGCAAAAATCGTATTACAATGAATCAATCATTATTTTGGAGGATTTTTGTATGGAAATCGAACTGACAGAAGCGTATAAGGCGGTGAAATCGCCTGTTATCATCGCGAGCAAAGGCAAAGAGTACGACCTCACGCCTATCGGGTGGGTTATGCCGTTTGATTACGAGCCTGTTACCAAGGTTGTTTTTTCAAGCGCGCCTGACCACCAAGCCGACGCGAACATTCGGCGGAGCTCTGAATTTGCCGTGTTGATTCCAAAAGACGCAAATGGCGATTTGGTGCAAAATACGGGCAGCGTTTCGGGTGCGGCGGTGGACAAGTTTGAAAAATTTGCCATAAAAGCCAAAAAAGCGCGAAACATCGACGTGATGATTCCAGAAAACGGCATTAGTGCGGTGATTGAATGCAAGTTGATAAAAGTGCAGGCGGAAGGCAGCGTGGATTTGTTTTTCGGCGAATCGGTTGCCGCATACACTGTGGAGTAAAAATCCCGCACTTGAAGGAAGCGGATTTTGATTATAAGGTAAATGCTATGGTTAAACATATTATTCTTTGGCAGTTGAAAGACGAGCTTTCTTTGGACGAAAAGAATGCCGTCAAAGGTGGAATCAAGGCTGGTTTGGAAAGCCTCGTGGGAAAAGTTCCCGGATTGACGGCGGTGAAGGTGCAAACGGAATGTTTGGCAAGTTCAAACGCCGATGTAATGCTTGACTGTACGCTTGAAAGCGAAGCGGCGCTCAAAGGCTACGCGGTGCACCCTGCGCACGTTGAAATTGCAAATACAAAAGTGCGCCCGTTCACTAAAACGCGGGTTTGTATGGATTTCGAGGTGTAAAAAGGGATTTTGGAATGAACAAGAATCTTCTGTGTGTTTTGTGTGCGGTGTTTGCGTGTGTGCAGGCGAGGGTAGGGGCATTGACGGTCGATTCTGCGGCGTTTTTTCACGAGTACGAGCCTCCGCGCGAAAAATCGTATGTGATGAATGTTGCGGTGAAAGATTGGGGTCCTGTTATCGACAGTGCGGTGGTGTATCTGGGCAAAAATGTGCCTGCCTCGGCGGTGAATGCACAAGATTTCAGCGTAGGCGTGTTCGGCGCGGCTGCGGGGGACAAAATCGACATCGTAACGGGATTTCTCGACGTGGAAAGCGCGTTTTTGAGCGATGAATACGGCAATGAAGCGCTCGACGGCATTTATGTTACGCTGCATTTTAAGACGCACCCGGAAGATTCTTTGTGTAATCCGTTTGTTTCGTTTCCTGTGTCCATTTTGAAAAAGGGCGTGAAAAGTCTTTGGATAAAAAACAGCGCGCTGTCGCTGAATTGTTCAGAGATGAGCGCGGTGAATTGTGCGGCGGTGTCAAAATTCAAGGCGAGTTTTTCGGTTACGGACGAAACGGTAAGTTATTACGCTTATTTTTTGCCCGAAGCGCGCTCGGAGTCTGAGAGCGCGGCTAAAATCCCGCTGGTTGTGTGGCTGCACGGCATTTCGGAGGGCGGCACGGACGCGTTGGCACCGCTTTTGGCGAGCAGAATCGGCGATTTGTCGAATGATGAAATGCAACGGCAGTTCGGCGAGGGCGGGGCTGCGATTTTGGTGCCGCAAGCGCGGACTTCGTGGCTTGAATCGACTACGAAAGATGCTTTTGGGAATAATATCTGGGTTCCTGTGGACATTGACGGCACGGTAAAAAGCATAAAAGAGAAAATGACGGGCTGGCTTTCGGGGAAATTTGCGTTTCGGGGCAAAGAGCGCGAAGAGGAAAAAGCGCCGAGTGCAACGGTGTCGATTTATACGATTGCGCTGAGAAATCTTATCGGCGAATTTATTGAAAACCACGGCGAAATCGATGAAAATCGCGTGTATATTATGGGATTTTCGGCGGGCGGCTATATGGCGGTGAATATGTGTCTGCAATATCCTGATTTTTTTGCGGCGGCGGTGCCTGTGAGCGAGGTTTTTCCGAATTCTAAGCTGACATCGCGCGATATTGCGTCGCTTTCAAAAATGCCGCTGTGGTTTGTTCATTCAGCAGATGATTCTGTGGCGAAAATCGCAAAATATGACGGTGCTACGGTGCAAAGATTGGTTGCAGAGGGCGCAAAAGATGTGCATTATACGCTGTATAATTGCATTGTGGATTCTGACGGCGTGTATTTTGACGAAGACGGCAATGTGTTTCAGTATTCGGGGCACGATGCTTTTATTCCGCTGTTCCGAGATGAAGTTTCTGAAAGCATTGACGGCGAGACGGTATCGCTTTTTGAATGGCTTTCGTCAAAATCGCGCAAATAAGCCGCCATTTCGTTACGAACGCGCCGTTTGTTTGCAGTCCACAGCGGCGCAATGAGGATTTTTTTGTTGCCGTCGCCTGTGAGCCGATGTACAACCGTGGATTGTGGTAAAAGGCGGAGCGCAGAAGCCACAATTTCAAAATATTCTTCTTTTTTGAGACACCGAAATGCTCCATTTTGGTACAGGTGCGCAAGTTTTGTTCCTGCAAGAACGTGCAAAACGGTGCATTTTACGCCGTCTGTTCCCGCATTGACGGCACAGCGTACGGTTTGCAGCATATCTGCTTTTGTTTCGTCCGGCAAACCGAAAATGATGTGTGTGACGACGTGGATTTTGCCGTTTGAAGCGCTGTGGAGCAGTTTTACGGCATTTTCGTATTCGCTGGTGCGGTAACAGCGGTTGATTTTGCGTGCTGTTTCATTGTTTGCGGTTTGTAAACCGAGTTCTACGGTCAAAAATGTCCGCTCCGAAAGCCGAACGAGCCGATTCACGATGTCGGTTGAGAGACAATCGGGGCGCGTGGCGATGTCGATGCCCACAATGCCCGTATCGTCAGCGTTTTCAAGTGCTTCGAGCCAGAGCCGCTCTAGTTTGTCGGGATTGCCGTAGGTGTTTGTGAAATTTTGAAAATAAGCGATGTATTTTCCGGTATTGCAGCCGCTTTTTCCGCGGATTTTCTTTTCGACGAGCGCTTTTGCACTGCGGATTTGTTCGGTTATGCTCATCGTGCGGCTTGCGGCAAAATCACCCGACCCGCTTTGTGAGCAAAAAATACAACCGCCCGTGCTTTTTGTTCCGTCTCTCGTTGGACAGGTGCACCCAGCGTCTAACGCGAGTTTGTACACTTTGCACCCGAATTTTTTTTTGTAAAAATCAGATACTGTTATCATTTTTTATAATTGGTTTTATCACTTTTTCCACACAAGACGAGAAAGCTGCCGTGTATTTTTTTGTGTGCAGAATGTGTGAATAATACATTATTTTCGGAGTTTTTCTTTTAGAAGAATAGAAAACTTTTTAAGTTCTGCATCAATGACTGAATCCATTTTAGCAAAAAGGCTATCATCGCCTTGAAATTCCCGTGTAGTATAGAAGAAAGTTGCGGGAGAAATATCGAAAATGACGCAAAGAGAATCGAGGAGTTCGGCGGTAACGAAGGATTTACCGTTTTCGATTCGGCTTAAATGGGTCGGAGTAATCTCGAGTTTTTCCGAAAGCTCTTCTTGAGTAATCTTATTCAGCTTCCTAAAGTGCTTTAAGTTCTCACCAAAAATATCTTTCACGTTCATATTCATGACTGAACTCATTTTACAGCTATCAGCTTCTAAAAACATTGCATTAAATAGCAAGTTCCCTGCAAATATTGCACTTTAATGCAATAGTAACAAGATATTTATGCCATAAAATAGAAATAAGCATGATATTAAATGTTAGGTAATTTTGGCACAGAGGAAAGATTATGCTACAAACACTAGATGAGAGAGATAGCAATTTTGCTAACGAAGTCAAAAAGCAAGATGAGTATTTAGATTGGTACAAAGACTTTTTTGCACCAAATCTAAGAGAATTATTCGGGGATAGTTTTGATATTCACGAAGTTTGGAATGTTCCAAATGGAGTTTTAAAAGATAACCTCAAGCAAAAACTTGCAACTGTTGATGAAAAGACTAAAAAACTTCATCAAAAAGCCTTTTCAGACCTTCGCCATGTAGCTTACGGAAAAGAGTAATATGGGAAATCGTTGACGATAATTCCCTAAAGGAACTCTTGTTTATGTAAAAATACACAGAGTGTTTCTACAATTTTAGAAATGCTCTGTGTATTTTATCAATTTTTTATAAGGAGAATTGCTTTATGAATAAAAAGCTTTTTTGTATCTTGTTTTTAGTTCTTGTTTGTTTTCCATTCAATATTTTTGCAATAACCATATTGGAATCCTATAACGAGTCAGAAGGTTTATCTCCTGCACAGCTTGAAGATTTATTTTTTTTAGAAGCAATAGATTTTTCTAGATATAGACATAAAGCCATTTATACAAAACTTTATGATAATTCTGCAGAGCAAAATTATTACTGGGGCTTTGATATATACGATGTATCTTATTATAAGAATGGGAAAGTAAATGATGGAAGAAGACTTATACTTTCTATTGATAATGGTGTTATTGTTGTATGGGAATTTACAAGCCCACGTTCATTTCAATGGGACGGATATAGCCATCAGACAACAGATTCATACTATGATTTTGTTAGAAATGCGAAAGCTCAAATCTTACCATTTATGAAAAAAAGCCAAGCATTATTAGACTTGTTCGGGAAAAAAGAGGAAAGTGAGATATAATAGAAATATGGAAT
>ERZ842401.2346-NODE-2346-length-25406-cov-8.057197_pt1 | contig 25406 bp, 23 predicted proteins | sample MGYA00521270_ERZ842401 | MGnify/ENA primary metagenome ERZ842401 (study PRJEB31892, sample SAMEA3878208) | bioreactor metagenome | biome: Moose rumen | place: Sweden | collected 2011-10 | study: EMG produced TPA metagenomics assembly of the PRJEB12797 data set... | reverse complement strand
GTCGAACGGATTTTGCGCGAGGCAATGGAGGGCGTCATACAGCTGAAGGTGCCGCTTATCGTCGACATTCACAGCGGCGCAAACTGGTCGCTTGCCAAATAAAAAATCCCCTGCGAAATTGCGGGGGATAATTTTTTTGAATCCGCAAGGATTTCCTACAGGTGCACGACGAGCTTGCAGTCGAGGCTAAAAATTCGGAGTTGGCGGAGGTCGAACGGATTTTGCGCGAGGCAATGGAGGGCGTCATACAGCTGAAGGTGCCGCTTATCGTCGACATTCACAGCGGCGCAAACTGGTCGCTTGCCAAATAAAAAATCCCCTGCGAAATTGCGGGGGATAATTTTTTTGAATCCGCGCAGATTTATTTCGTGAGCAGGTCGGTGATTTTGTTTGCAAGGTCGGCGGGATTGTTCGGCATGACGCCCTCTATCAGCAGTGCCAAAGCGTAAAGCGTCGTGCACAGGTCTTTGAACGCCGGCGTGTCCTTGCCCTGCGCGTGCAAGCCCTCCAGCTTTTTGAACACCGCATGATTCGGGTTAAGCTCCAGGATTTGCGTCGCCTTGAAGTAGGGATTGTTCATCGCCGCGAACGTTTTTTCCATGGACAGCGAAGGCGAATTTGCGCCCGTCACGAGGCACACCGCGCCCGATTTGAGCCGCGAAGTCAGCCGCACCTCGTGAACCGCCTCGCCGATTGCCTCCTTGACGTCCTTAAGCAAGTCTTCACGCGTCTTGGCAATTTCTTCGACCTCCGCCTTGACTTTTTGCGACTCGGCATCGTCCAGCTCGAAGTTTTCGCGGGTTATCGATTGGAATTCCTTATCGGCGTAGGAGTGCAGAGCCTCAAGCGCGAACTCGTCGACGGGGTCGGTTAAACAGATAACCTCCAGCCCGCGCTCGCGCAACAGCTCCATTTGCGGCAACTGTTCAATCGCCGCTTTATCCTTGCCGACCGCCACGTAGATTTTTTTCTGGAATTCGGGCATGCGCTCCACGTATTCAGCCAGCGTCGCCAACTTGCCCTCCTTGGACGTTTGGAACAACAGCAAATCCTTAAGGGCGTCTTTAGCCTTCGCGTCAAATACGCTGTTGTACACGCCCAGCTTGATTGACTTGCCGAACTCGCGCCAAAATTCCTCGTACTTGTCGCGCTCGTCCTTGAGCAGCTTGCCCAGTTGCTTGAGGATATTTTTTTCCAACGCCTTGCCGATAACTTTGACCTCGCGGCTCTGCTGAAGCACCTCGCGGGAAATGTTCAGCGGCAGGTCGGGCGAATCAACCAAGCCCTTCATGAACCGCAACCAATCGGGCAGGAAGTCTTTGCACTTGTCCATAATGAAGACGTGGCGCGAATACAACTGCAAGCCCGCCTCGTAGTCGGAATAGTACAGATTCTGCGCGGCGTGCTTGGGTATGCAAAGGAGCGCGGTGTATTCGACGGTGCCCTCCGCCTTGACGTGGAAAATCTCAATCGGAGCCTCCCACTCGTGCAACTGCTGCTTAAAAAATTCGTCGTAGTCTTCGCGCTTAAGCTCGGATTTACTGCGCGTCCAAAGCGGCTTCATGGAATTGACCGTGCGAATCTCAATCGTCGGCTCGTCGTCGGGCTTATCCTTGACCTCAAAGCTCATCTTAATCGGATAGCGCACAAAGTCGGAGTACTTCTTGACAAGCCGCTCAATCTCGTAAACGTCGGTGAAGTCGTATTCGTCGTCGCCGCAGAATTCGGGCTTAAGGTGCAGGATAATCGTCGTGCCGGCTGAGTCTTTGGCGCAATCTTCCAGCTCGTATTCGCCCGCGCCGTCGCTCGTCCACTTGACGGCGGAATCGGTGCCCGCCCTGCGCGTAAGCAACTCGACCTTATCGGCGACAATGAACGCGGAATAAAAGCCCACGCCGAATTGACCGATAAGCTCTTGAGCGGCGGCGTTGCCCGCCTCGCGAATCTTATCCAGAAAATCCTTGGTGCCGCTCTTGGCGATAGTGCCGATGTTGTTGATGACCTCGTCGCGGCTCATGCCAATGCCGTTGTCGCTGATTGTGATTGTCTTGGTGGCGGCGTCGGGGACGATAAAAATTTCGGATTCGGTATCGCCCGCGAGGTCGGCGTTAGTCAAAGCTTCAATGCGGAGCTTGTCGAGGGCGTCGCTGGCATTGGAGATGAGTTCGCGCAAGAAAATTTCCTTGTTGGTGTAAATCGAATTGACCACGAGGTCGAGGAGCCGTTTGGTTTCGGCTTGGAACTGCAATTTTTCAACTGACATAAAATTTCCTCCCATACTTTACTTGAGAATCAATGCGTAGATTGTGCCGAGCGCAACGCTGATATACCACAAGTCAAGGCTTGAAATGTTTGGCAGGAGCCGCCGCTTTGCGCCCGAGTTATTTCGACAAGTCTCGATGTTGTCCAAACGGGTTTCGAGCCTGTCCATGCGCTGATTGAGTTCTTTAATTTCGGTTTTCATATCCTGCAGTTGTTCCCAAAGCATTTCGATATTTGGCGGGGACGGCATATAAACTCCTCCTCCAAACAAAATCGAGCGAGCTAATTGCCCGCCCGTTATTAGCTTTTAGTGGTTGAGCTTTCAGCTTTCAGCCAAAACCTAAAAGCTGACAGCTAAAAGCTTTATCTAAACAACACGCTTACCGAACGGTGCGATTGAATGTTCAAGATAACGTCGCCGATAGCTCCCGCCATACTGAGCACGGTAATTTTGGGCGAATGCTTATCGGGCGGCAAGGGAATTGTATCGGTAATGACGAGCTGCCCTATGTCGGAATTGTCGATTCGCTCGACGGCGTTTTTGCTGAGGACGGCGTGGGTACAGGCGGCGATAACCTTTTTCGCGCCGAGCTTGCGCAGAGCCTTCGCGCCCTCGCAGAGACTGCCCGCCGTGTCAACGATGTCGTCAACCATAAGCGCGATTTTGCCGTTCACGTCGCCGATAATGCTCATAACCTCCGCCTCGCCGGGACGCGGACGCCGCTTTTCGATAATGGCGATAGGAGCCTTGAGATAATCGGCAAGTTCGCGGGCACGCGTGACGCCGCCCAGGTCGGGCGATACGACGACCAAATCATTGCCGAAATCCTGTTCGCGGAAGTAGTCGGCGAGGACGGGAGCCGCCTTGAGGTGGTCGACGGGAATATCGAAAAAGCCTTGAATCTGCCCCGCGTGGAGGTCGACGGTGATAACGCGTGTCATGCCCGCCGCAACCATGAGATTGGCAACCAACTTGGCGGAAATGGGTTCGCGACCGCGTGTCTTGCGGTCTTGGCGGGCGTAGGCGTAATAGGGCACGACGGCGGTGATACTGTGCGCCGAAGCCCGCTTGCAGGCGTCCGCCATAATCAGCAAGTCCATTAAGTTATCGTTGACGGGCTGGCTCGTCGGCTGAATGATGAAAATATCCTTGCCGCGAATGCTGTCGCTAATCATGACTTGCGACTCGCCGTTGTTGAAGCGACCGACGAACGTATCGAAGATTTTAACGCCCATGTGGTCGGCAATCTTCTGCGCAAGTTCCGGATTGGCGTTGCCCGTCATCAAGCAGAAATTCCCAATCTCGTCAATGCTGTTTTTGGTGCTCATTTGAACAGCTCCCCCAAAGTTTATTTAAGCGGCGTCTTCTTGCCGTAGAGTAGCAAATCCCAAACGTCATAAGCTTGAACGTCGCCCTTGATGATACCTTCCGCCGCTTGGAACAGGTTACCGCCGCAGAGCGCGGGATTGACATAAAAGCCCGACTCAAGCTCCGTCTCGAAAGGCACGAAGCAAGCTTTCTTCGGGTAGGGCAGACAGTCAAACCGCTCCAAAACGGCGGGGCTGGAAGTGTGCATGGTTATCAGGACGTTCGACCAGTTAATCTTAGCTTTGCGCTCGTTCCACGCCTCCAAAGCCTCGGCGTCGCTCGTGAAACCGTTCATGAACCATTGCGTGCCGTCCAGCCAAAAAATCGGGTAGCTCAAGCCCAAATCGGCGTTGTATTCCGTGCGCTCGAAGTGCAAATCTTTCTTGAGGTGCCAACGCGCCTCCGGCAGGAAGTTCATAAAATGTTCCTCGCTCGTGTACATGCCGACGGTCGGTGACAGCACGGGCAACCCCAGCTTGTGATACGCTATGCCTGCCCACCAGCCCATTGACAGAATCGACAGGTCAGCTTTGCGGAGCGCGGCGTACTTCTCAAGCGTGAAGCCCGGCAAGCATACCGTGCGGTCGAGGACAAATTTACTTGTGTCGACGCCCAGAGCCTCAGCTTCAGCCAAAATCGGCGCGAGGTCTACGTCATGCCCCGTCACCAAGATTAAATCGCAATCGACGCCTGCAAGTTCGCGCTTGTCGATAACGTTGTTGAGCTTGTTAATCGGCATGGGAACGGATTCGACGACTCCGCGCAGATTGACGCTGCCCTTGGGCTTGTCGAGGGCGGCGAAGGCTTGACGCAGATAATTTTGCTCCTTAGCCTTGTCCTGCGTGGCAACGGTGTCGTATTGCACCCAAATCACTAAGTTCATAAAAAATTCTTCCCCCTTAAGAGAGCTTGCGCTTATCGTTCCAGACCTCGATGTTGGTTTGGCGGGCGCGAGCTATGGCAAGATTATCCTTGGGCACGTCCTTTGTAATGGTGGAACCGGCTCCGATATACGCGCCCTCGCCGACGTTCACCGGCGCAACCAGATTAGTATTGCACCCGACAAACGCGTTGTCGCCAATCGTCGTGCGATATTTCTTTTTGCCGTCGTAGTTGCAAGTGACCGTTCCGCAACCGATATTGACGCCCGCCCCGACGTCGGTATCGCCAATGTATTGCAAATGCGGGAGCTTGGAGCCTTCGCCGACATTGGAGTTCTTGACCTCGACGAAGTTGCCGATTTTGACGTTTTCGCCAATGGTCGTGCCGGGTCTGATATGCACGTAAGGTCCGAGCGTCACGCCGTCGCAAATCTCCGCCTCGTGGCAATAGCTGAATTGCGCCGTGACCTTGTTGCCGACAATCATATTTGTAAAGCGGATATTCGGACCGATTGCGCAGTCCTCGCCGATAACGGTCTTGCCCTCAATGTAGGTGTTCGGGTAAATAATGGTGTCCTGCCCGATTTGAACCTCGTCGTCAATGAAGGTCGTATTGGGGTCGATAATCGTGACGCCCGCCTCCATAAGGGCTTGCTCCTTGCGCATGCGAATTGCTCTGTCGGCGGCGGCAAGCTGGACGCGGGTATTTATGCCGAGCGTCTCGACGGCGTATTCGGCGGTGAACGCGCCAATCCGTTCGCCCGCGTCTTTGAGGACAGGCAGCACGTCGGGCAGATAGTATTCGCCCTGCGCGTTGTCGTTGGTGACCTTAGTCAGCGCGTCGAAAAGTTTTTGCACGTCGAAGCAGTAGACGCCCGCATTGACCTCGTGAATTTTTTTCTCGATTTCGTCGGCGTCCTTTTCCTCGACGATTTTTTGTAAGGTGCCGTCGGTGTCGCGGAGGATTCTGCCGTAGCCGGTGGCGTCGGGCATTTTGGCGGTTAAAACGGTCGCCGCGTTCTTGGACTCTTCATGAGCCGCCGTGAAATTTTTAAGCAATTCGCCCGTCAACAGCGGGGTATCGCCGCATAAAATTAAAACGGTGCCTTTCGACGCCGCAAATTTTTCCTTAGCCGACATAACCGCGTGTCCCGTGCCGAGTTGTTCGGCTTGCAGGACGAATTCGACATCCTTAACAGATTTCTCGACCAGCTCCGCGCCCGCTCCGATTACCACGACCTCGCGGCTTGAGCCTGCCTTTTTAGCCGCGTCGACGACGTGTTGAAGCATGGGCTTGCCGCCGACTTTGTGCAAGACTTTGGGCAATTTGCTTTTCATGCGCGTACCTTTGCCCGCCGCCAATATCAGCGTTTCCAACATAAACTTACCTCCCGTTCGTTATTTAGTGTGTTTCCGCATGGCTTTGAGCAAAGTTTCTTCCGCCTGCTCCATGTGGCGTTCGGCGGCGTTGCGAGCCGCGTCCTCGTCGCCCGCCGCTATCGCCTCGACCATTGCCCGATGTTCCGCCAATGTTTCCTGCAGGCGTCCGGGGTACGACATTGACAGCGTGCGGAAACGTGCGAGTTGCTCCATTAAGTTGCTTATTATCGCCACGAGCCGTTCGTTGCGACTTACTTGATACAGCAGTCCGTGAAACTTAACGTCCGTGGCGACGATTTTATCCATGCCTGCCTTGCGTTCGATTTGCCCTTCGATTTCGGTGAGCAGGGCGCGGAGTTTGTCGAGTTCGTCGGGTTCTATGCGCAATGTTGCCAACTCTGCCGCCAGCGATTCGAGTGCCGAACGTATCTCAAAAATTTCCTTAACGTCTTTGACCGATACGTCCGATACGTAGGTTCCCCGGCGCGGCAACATTATCACGTAGCCCTCCTGTTCGAGCTTGCGAATTGCCTCTCGGACGGGCGTGCGGCTTATCCCCAGTTCCTCGGCAAGTTGCACCTCCATGAGTCGTTCGCCCGGCTCCAATATCCCGCGCCTTATCGCGTCGCGCAGTGCCTCGCAAACCGTTTCGCGGAGCGGCTGGTAGCTGTCTATCGTTATCGGTTCCAGTCTCTTGCTCATCGTCAATCTTCCTTACTTAAAGTCTGTGTAATAAAAATCTGCGCGGAGTCGACAGCGGCGGCGACTTGCCTAAGGTGCGCCTCGTCGGTCAGCGCGAAAACGGTTGCGCCGCTCCCGCTCATTTGGGCGACACTTGCGCCGGCGGCGAGGAACTTGCGCTTGTAGGCGGCTATGGCGGGAACTTTACTTATCGCGACGCCCTCCAAGACGTTGCCGAAGTTTTTAAACGCCGCGTCACAGTCACCTTTGGCAAGTTGCGCGACAATGGTTTTGGTCGGCGGATGAATCTGCGCGGGAGCGGCGTCGTAAGCGCGATAAGCCCACGCGGTAGAAATTTCGGCGTCGGGTTTGGCAAGGACGACGTTAAACTTTTTAAGCGGAGCGAGGGGCGTCAGAATTTCGCCGCGCCCTTCGGCAAGACAGGTGCCGCCGCTTACGCAAAAGGGAACGTCGGAGCCGATACGTGCGCCGATTGTGCGGAGGTCTTCGTCGGTCAAGTTCAGCTCGTAAAGACGATTGAGTCCGCGCAGGACAGCCGCCGCGTCCGCAGAGCCGCCCGCCAATCCCGCCGCGACGGGGATATTTTTCTTGAGACGTATCGCCACACCAAAATTTTTGCCGCAGAATTTTTGAAGCTCCAAAGCCGCCCGCCACGCCAAGTTACGTTCGTCGCTCGGAACGTTGTTGCCGCCGTCTACCGTCAAGCTGACAGCGTCCGATTTGCTAAGCGTCAGCTCGTCGGCAAGTTCAATCGTCTGCAATATCATCGACACTTCGTGATAGCCGTCCGCCCGCAAGCCCAAGATGTCAAGCGTCAGATTTATTTTTGCTCGCGCCAATTCGCTAATCATCTGCTCACCACGCCTTTAAATTTTCGGCGAAATTCTACCACGCTTTAATTTACTTGACAAGCTGAAAAAAATCCCGAAGCCTCGTCGACTTCGGGACGCAAAATTTTTCGGGCGTCAGTGATTTTCCAACGCCATGATTTTATTAACCCGCCGCTCGTGACGTCCGCCGGCAAATTCGGTCGTCAGCCAAGCGCGAACGATTTTACCTGCCACGCCGAAGCCGAGCACGCGCCCGCCCATTGCCAAAACGTTGGCGTCGTTATGTTCGCGGCTCATCTGCGCGGAGTAAACGTCATTGCACAGCGCACAGCGTATCCCGTGAATTTTATTCGCCGCCATGGAAATGCCAATGCCCGTGCCGCAAAGGACGATGCCCCTGTCAGCCGCGCCGCTCGTCACGTCCGCGCAAACCTTCACGGCAATATCGGGGTAGTCAACCGCCTCGGTGCCGAAGGTGCCCACGTCTTTAACCTCCACGCCGTCGAACTCAGCCAAAACCCGCTTGACTGCCTCCTTGAGGTCAACCGCGCCGTGGTCGCTGCCAATCGTGATTTTCATGTTATAACCTCCTCCGCCGGCTTGAGGTCGTCGAAGACCGCCGGCAATTTTTCCGCCAATATCGCGTAGATTTTCAGCGCGACTTCCCGCATTTGAGGATGCGCCGCCTTAGCCGTCCGCAAGCGCAGGAAGTGCCGCCACTCGCGCAGATTCATCGTTACGAATATCTCCGTCTTGAGCGAATTGGGCAAGATTGAACGCGCCTCTTCTGGACGCGCCCCGCCCGCTCGCAGTGCCAAGTAATTCGCCTCGACGTGCGCCATTGTCTCCAGCCACAGCCGATAATTCGGGTCGTCCTCGCGCCAAAAGCACGGCTTGATAAACGTAAGCTCGCCGCCGAATTTCCCCGCGCTGTAGTCGCAATAACGCGAACTCTCCTGGCTGTAGCTGGCTATTCTGTGGCGAACAAGCTCGTGCGTGACGCCGCGATCGCAGATAATCTTGAACGAAACCGCCGCGTGTTCGATAACCGATTCATGCCCGCGCTTGATTATCCCGCGAATAAATTTCTCCGCGCTGTCGGCTTTGATGTTGCCCTCGGATTTGTAGCAGACGCGCCCCGCCCGTTCCAACTTGCGCATAATCGCCGCCGCGTCGAAGTCCTCAACAAGCTCGACGCTCGGCTCGATAATCTTCATGAAGCCGCCCCCTTAAAAACTTTTTCGTCGCGCACCGTCAAGCCGTTGCTTACCGCGACTTTTTCCGCCGATACCGTCCTGTCGATGATGTGTCGCTCGCGCAGGAGCTTGCCGAAGACTTTAAGCGGCATTCCCGCCACGAACGGTATCGAATGCACTTGCCCGCCGCGCAGGATTTTGGTCGTGCGAATGTCCAACGCGTGCGCGTTCAAATAGGCGTCGACGTTCGTCTCCAAATCGTCCTGCGCTGTCGCCAATTCGTCCTCGTCCATAAGCCAAACGCGCTCGTCCCGAATCGCAAGCAGGCTGTTCGCCGCCACCTTTACCGCCGAAGCTTTCTTGCCGATTATGTTTGCGTTGCGCAGGAGCAACTCGAACAAACTCAGCGGCATCCCGTTGATAAACGAAATTTCAAACAGGTTGCCGTCGTGCTTGACGAAAATCGACACGGTCTTATCGTCGTTCTGCCAAAAATAGCCGTTGAGGTTGCCCGTCGCCTCGGCATAAAGCTCGCTCAAACGTTCCTCGTCGCACAAGTAAATTCGCCCGTCGCGCACGTCCAAAAAATTCTTGCGGGCAACGCTCGTCGCCGAAACGCTCTTGCCGATAATATTCTGCTCGCGCAGTAACTTCCCGAACAGCTCAAGCGTTATCCCGTTGACGAACGGCACCTCGCAAGTCTTCCCGTTGTGCTTAATCAGAATCCGCTTAAGCTCCGCCGCGTGATAGCTCAAATATTCGTCGACGTTCTTAATCGTGCTCTCGAAGGCAAGCTCCTGCTCCTCCTCGTCGCGCAGATAAACTTTGCCGTCGAAAACTTTAAGCAAACTCCGCTCGGCGGTCTGCAATATCGACGCGGTTTTACCGATGATTTTCCGCTCCCGCAACAGCTTCCCGAATACGTCAAGCGGCATGCCGTCCGCGAACGGGATTTCCGTCAGCCGCTCGTTGTGCTTGATTAGAATCGTCCGCAACTCCGCCGCGTGCGCCGCCAAATAATTCGTGACCAGCTCGGCGGACGTCGGCTCCGATATTTCCGCCTCCGTCCGAAAGTAAACCCGATCTCGCGACAGCTTCAGAAAATTTTCGTCGACGAATATTTGTAACGACGTGCTCCAGCCTATGACGTTCAGCTCGCGCAGGAGCCGCCGAAATGTCAACGCATTCATGCCCGATATGAACGGCACCTCGAACAGTTGTTCGCCGCGCTTAACCAGTATGAACTTGATTCTGTCCTCGCGGTCGAAGAAATATTTCTTGGTGTTGAAACTCATCAGAGGCAATAATTTTTCCAATCTGCGCGGCACGTCGCCGAATTTGAGGCGGAAATCTTTCAGCTCGACGGCGGCGGAGTCTACGTTTAAAATCTTCAACTGTTCGGCAAGCGTCCTGTGTCCCTCGCCGCTCGATACCACGAAGACTTTTTTCTCGAAGTCGACGGCGAACTTTATGACGGGCAGAAAGTCCTTGTCGCTCGACACCAGGATTATCAGCTCCAAGTCCGGCTCGTCGATTATCGCACGCACGACCTCCATGCAAAGCCACGTATCCGCCGAATTCTTGCCGTAAAAACAATTCTGCACGCGATAAAGTTTCGTGTCGAGGTTGCGGTAGCGGGCGGGCAAAGTCTCTTCCTTGGCAACGATGTCAACTTTTGTAATAACGTGCTCCTTGCCGAAGTGCTCAACGACATTGAACGTGACGGAGGGCGAAATATTCTCGGCGTCAACGAAAACATGCGCAATCAACTTGAAACTCCTTTCCAACGCGCCAATTCTATCACGGCGGCGAAATTAACTCAACGCAGGATTTTGGGGCATTTGCCCGAATTAAGCGGTGTCACGTTTGGGGAATTCACTTTCAGACGGAATGAGGTAATGACGAATGAGCGAAACGATATTAAACGGCGTGCTGGCGGAGTTTGAGAAGTTGGCGGCAATACCGCGCCCGTCGAAGCACGAGGAGCAAGTGAGCAATTATCTGAAGGCATTCTTTGAGGAGCGCGGCTTGACGGTCGTGCAGGATAATTTTAAAAACATAATAGCGGAGGTGCCGGCAAGCCCCGGACTGGCAGACGCGCCGTTGACGATACTGCAGGCGCATATGGACATGGTGTGCGTGGCGGCGGAGGGTTACGCCTTCGAGCCGACACGCGACGCGATAAAGCTGATACGCGACGAAGAATTTTTATCGGCGGAGGGAACAAGCCTGGGCGCGGACAACGGCATCGGCATAGCGGAAATTCTTTGGCTGGTCAATAATCGGGAAAGTTTCAATCACGGGCGGCTGAGAATAATCTTCACGACCGACGAGGAACAGGGCATGAGCGGCGCGATGGGTCTTGATAAGCGGTACGTCGCCGACGCCGACTATCTGATTAACTGCGACTCGGAGCGTTTCGGGGAATTGGTGGCGGGCAGCGCGGGCTGTGTTCACGTTACGCTTTGGCGCGAACTTCATTACGTGCGCCCCGATACGAAGTTGCCCAACAACATGCTGGTAAAAATCGGCGGCTTGCGCGGCGGGCATTCGGGCGAGGAAATTGCTTGCGGGCGAATCAACGCGATTAAAGTTGCGGCGCAAATTCTGCGGCAGATAATGCGGCGCGGGAAGATTCGCTTGGCGAGCTTGAGCAGCGGGCGGGTTTTTAACGCCATTCCCGCCGGCGCGGAGCTTATCTTTGCGACGGACTTATCGATACGGGTCGTCGAGGAACTCTGCGCGGAGATTGAGCGGCGGCTTAAAGCGGTCTATTCCGCGACCGAGCCGAACATAAAAGTCGAGGCGACAGTCTTGCGCCGCCCCGAAAAAGTTTTGCACGCCAAGGATTACGAATACTTTTCCAATCTGATAACGTTGATTCACAGCGGCGTTTATCTGATGTCACCCGAAAATCCCGCAGATGTATTGGCGTCGGCAAACTTGGGCGCGGTGCGCATGGACGACGAAATTGTCGAGCTGAAGATATTGCCGCGAGCCAATGCCGACGAATTGATAGCCGAGTTCATGGAGGGCTTTGAGCAGGCGGCGCGGCTTTGCGCGTTCGAGTACAAATTTTCCGCGATAGTACCCGCGTGGCAGTTCAAGCCCGACAGTCGGCTTTTAAAGTTGGCGGGAGAGGTTTTCGCGGCGCAACAGGGTTACGCGCCCAAAGTCAAGACGATTCACGCCAGTTTGGAGACGAGCCTTTTCCTCAAGAAAAATCCGAAGCTGGAAATTATCTCAATCGGCACGACGAACGAAAACATTCACACGCCCGACGAACGCCTCCGCCTCGACACGGTTGCGCCGCATGTGAAGTTTATCGCGGGCTTGCTTGAGAAAATCTCCTTTCTTCCCGCGCAATAAAGGATTCAAAGAATCGTTTATATAAACTACTTTCTTTCAACGAAGAAAGAAAGTAGCAAAGAAATTCGCCTCGCGGGGGCGTAGCGTTCACTACCCGCGCTTTACGATAATTTTCACGTGGTGACGCCGGCGGTATTTGCGTCACGCAAATGCGCCGGCGGAGGAGCCGTCATCCATGACGGCTCCTTTTTATGCTGTTGAAAATTTGTTTGACCGCCAAAGTCACGGCGACCGTCGCGGCGTAGAAAATCAGCGCGTTGGGAGCCGTCATTATCAAGCCCAGCCGCCCCAATGCCAACGACAAGTAAGTTATCGCGAACGGGTGCGCCAAGTAGACGAAATACGAATTCTTGCCCAGCAAGCTCAAGAACCTTTTCACGGGCGCGGGCAACCTTCCGAATTCAAACAGCGTGAACAGGAATATCGACGCCGCGATTGTGTAAAGTATGCCGGGCGGTGACAGTTGATGAGCCGTGTTTACGGAATCGAGCGGCGTGTACCCCTCGGCGAAGATTAAAAAATAATACCAACCAAGCAAAATTGTCAGCGTGATTAGGAACGTCGCGCCGACAATTTTTTTATGCGCCTTGCACCACGCGAAGAATCGTTGCGAGTGAATAGCCAGCACTCCGCCAAAGACGAATACGAACGCGTAATGCAGGACGAGCCAATTCAGCCGCCACTTTAAGAACAGATTTTCCGACGCCCCGACGCAATAGCTTGACCACCAATCGAACGCAATCTGCGCGGCAAGTAACATCAGCAAACGGGCGGGCGTCATGCGGCGCACGAGCCATATCCACAGCGGCATCAGCAGGTAAAACCAAATCAGAATCACCAGGAAATATAAATGGTACTTCGCCAGCCCGAACGCATAAATCTCCGCCGCGTAGTCAAAGTCGGGAAACAGGCTGTAGCCGTGAAACCAATTATCGTGCACGAGGTAGAGCGTCGACCAAAGCAGATACGGCACGAGCACCGCCTTAAAGCGTCGCCGCAAAAATCGTCCGTATTCAAAGGGCGCGTTCAAATCCATGCGATAGAAAAGTCCGAACGCCGACACGAAAAAAAATATCGGCACGCTGAAACGCGAGACGACTTCAAAAAGCGCGACGAGGTGAATATTGGGCGTGGGGTTAAGCAGGTATTGCGAGCCGGTGTGAATTGCCACGACGCCCAGCATTGCCAAGCCGCGAATGTATTCGATTGACGGGAGCCAAGGTTTGCTCATCGACTGATTTCAAATTCGACGTGGACATTCGCCGCACAATGCAACGTCCCGCTTTCAATGGGCGTCTCAACGCCGGCGGCGTCTTCAGCCATAGCCATGGAACGCGCCATTTTATAGTTGCGCGGAGCCTCAATGTGACTGTGGTTAATCGACACGGCGCGGACGCCGATAATCCGCTTGCCCAAGACGTTTGCGACGACTTCAGCCTTGCGTTTGGCGTCGAGCACGGCAAGCCTCAAAGCCTCGTCCTGATAAGCTTCCTTGTTGCGCAGACCGAAGTTCAGGCTGTCGACGCGATTGGCACCGTGCGACAGGGCGGCGTCGATAATCTTGCCGACAAGGTTTAAATCGTCGACGATAACGGTAACGGAATTGGTCGCCTCGTAGCCGTCAAGTTCCCTGCGCCCGTTGTCGTAGTGGCGATAATTGGGGCTGAAATAGTAATTGCCGGTAGAAATGTTCCTGCGGTCGACGCCGAGCGCGACGAGCGAATTGATGACGGAGGAGGCGGCTTTGGCATTGGCGGCTTGGACGGCGGCGGGACTTTTATCGCGGGTGACGACGCCGACGGAGATTGTAGCGCGGTCGGGTTGAGCTTCGACGATACCCTCACCGTTGACGGAGATTGTAGGCGGCGGTAATTCCTCGGCGAACGTCCGCGTGCAAAACATCATAACGATTAGCAACGTCAAACTGAAAATTTTCATCGAATGCACCTCCAAAAATTTCTAGGCGGGGATATTCTTGCCTGTTTGGAATAAAAGTTCCGCCAAGTGAAATGCCTTTGCGTTGCCCAATTTTAATCCGCGCAGGCAGTAATGGCAATACGCCGCGACTTTTTCCGTCGTGATTTGGGCGCAGTGTTCCCGCATGAGTTGCCGCTTTTGCTCGTCGGTGTGCGGTTGGAATAAACCTTGTGCACCGTCACGAAATCTTTTCGGGGCAAGCGCAGGGTTCCGCGCAGGTTGCGGCTGATACAGCGTGTAGCCGCAGAATTTGGTTTGCTCGTGATTTTCGGGCAGTTCGACGACTTCAAAGTTCATACGCCGTAAAAGTTCGCGAACAGCCGCTTGCTCCGCCGAATTCTCCTTAGCCCGCCAGCAGTCTTGAATCGTAATCGCCTCGCCGCCGTGATTCGGGTACTTAAAATCTTCGTCGGATAAAATCAGCTCCCAAATCGATTCGCGCTGAATTTCGGGGTGTTGCTCCTCGTAAATCGCCGAACAGTTGTGGCAGATTGATACCAGCGTTGAACCTGCAGGAAATTTCTCGTAATGCTTAATCGCCCGCCACTCGTCGCGATACCAATCGGGCACGCGGTTATCGCAATCCGCCACCCTGTAATTCGCCACGCAACAACGGATTATCGGCAAGTTAAAGCGTTCGCGGACGTAAGCCTGAACCATGCGGCTCAAAGCCGGCTCCAGCTCCGTGAACATGCAACTTGCCACGTAAAATTTTTGCGCCATGTCAAACACTCCAATCCTTAATCAACGCCGAAATTTCCGCGCAATGGCTTTCCAAGGCGAAATGTCCGCTGTCGACGAAATGAATCTGCGCGGCGGGCAAGTCTTTCTTGAAAGCCTCGGCACCCTGCCAAACGAACGACGGATCATTTTTGCCCCAAACCGCCAACAGTTTCGGCTGATGTTCGCGCAAATATTTTTGAAAGGTCGGATACAGCGCGACATTGCTTTGATAATCGAAAATCAAATCAGACTGAATCTCGTCGTAACCTGCGCGGCGGCTGTAGAAAATATCCAGCGAATAGCCGTCGGGCGAAACGGAGCCTGCGGGCGCACCGAACGTGTATTGCCCGATAATCGTCTCTGCGGCGAACGCGCTTTTATATTGCTCGCGCAGGGCGGGCGTGGGATTTTTCCAGTATTCGGCACGCGCCGCCCACTTCTTGCCCAGACCTTCCGCGTAGACGTTGCCGTTCTGGCTGATGATGCCGAGAATCTTTTGCGGATTTTTCACGGCGATACGAAAACCAATCGGCGCACCATAGTCGAACACGTACATGAAAAATTTTTCGACACCGAGCCGCTCAAGGAACTTGTCCATAACGTCAGCAATGTGGTCGAAGGTGTAAGCGAAATCCTCACGCGGCGGCATGTCAGATTGCCCAAAGCCGGGATAGTCGGGCGCGATAAGGTGAAACTTGTCCTCAAGCATGGGAATTAAATCGCGGAACATGTGGCTCGACGACGGGAAGCCGTGAAATAAAATCAGCGTCGGCTTATCGACTGCGCCCGCCTCTCGATAAAAAATATTCACGCCGTCAACGTCAAGCGTCCTGTAAGTCGTCATGAAGATTCCTCCTTAAATCAAGTTTCTGATGTCGCCGACGAAATTACTTAGCGGTCGCACATAGTTTTTCAGCCCGGATAAGTCGCGGTCGAAAGTTATCAAGTGCCACAGCTCGCGAATTTTGAAATGCGATAACGTTCCGCGGTCGGCTTGGCTTAATTGCTTCCAACGCTCCCGCAACGTGCGCTTGCAACTTATGCCGATAACCCAGCCGCCGCGAGCTTTACGTTTCTGTCCGAGCCGCCGCTCAAATTCTTGTACAAACGCCGTCATCATTATGGCATCGTCAAGCTGACTGTGCGGAATGTTCAGCTTCGATAAGTTTTCAAGCAACCTTGTAAACGTTTCGACGACCAATGCGCGTTCGGCGTCGAGGCAAGCCGTCATGCCGAGGTTATCCCAAGTCTCAATCAGCAGAGCGATTTTCTCTTCGCCGAAAGTGTCGAGGATATTTTTAGCCGCCTCTTCGCAAAATTTCTTATCATCGGACGGAACGAGAGCCAAGGCACGGTTAATCGGTGCGACGACGTACTTAACGGCTACGCAGAAAACAATCACGTCGTCGACAGTGTTTATATCCGCCGCAAGTTGACGGACGAAACTCAACGCCGGCAAGTGAGCCTTCGTGCCGGGGCGGGCCGGATTTGCTTGCCGAATGCGCCGAATTGGTCAGTGTTCAGGAGGTATCGGGAAAAACTGTAGACTTTGTTGAACGGGCTTTTTTGAATCTGCGTGGGAATCATGTCGCCAATCGCCTCCGTCAATTCTGGACTGCGCCATTTGGCAATACTTCAGCGACTTTTCAATCAGGATAAATTTGCGGTCAAACTTTTTGGCGGAAACGGCGGTGGTTCCTGAACCTGCGAACGGGTCGAGGATAATTTGCCCCGTCGTGCTGGAAACAATCTTGTCGATAAGTTCTTCGGGGAATGGCGCGGGGTGAGGATTTTTCATCTCCTGCTTGACTTCCCAAACATCGGTAAGTTTATTCGCGCCCTTCGCCAGCTTGAACGCCTTATTGCACAGCATGTAAATCTGTTCGGTGGTCGGCAGGAAGTAGCCCGCATTGAAGTTAATCGCGCCGCTACGCTTCCAGATAATCACTTGACGCAACGGAAACCCGCGCAGAATTTCGCCCCTGTCCTCAAGCAAGCCGTTCTGCACGCGATTCTTGTTGTTGTAGAAAACTGCGCCGTCGTCCTTGATGAGCCGACACATTTCAGCGACGCACGCCCGTTGCCACGCAATGTATTCCGCGTAGGGCATGTTGTCATCATATTCCGCGTAGCCGTCTTTAATCGCGGCGTTCTTCCACTTGCCGCAATTCGTGTTTTTCTTCAAGCCGTTGCCGCTGGAGTTGAGCAGATTATAGGGCGGCGAAGTAATCACAACGTCGACGCACCTATCGGGCAAGGCTCGCATGACTTCCAAGCAATCGCCGTGAATAATCTTGTCAAGGCAAGCGTCCGCCGAAATTTCCCCGTCGAATTCGATAATCTCAGTCGAAATACTCAACACCCGCCTCGAACAGCCGCTGATTTTTATCGCCGTGAATGTTTTTGGCGACGTTGGAGCCGATACGCTCGGAGTGCCCCATTTTGCCGAAGATACGCCCGCTTGCGTCCGTAATGCCCTCAATCGCCCACGCGGAGCCGTTCGGGTTGAAAGGCAGTTTACCGGTCGGAGTGCCGTCTAAGTCAACGTACTGCGTCGCGATTTGTCCGTTGGCGGCTAACGTCTTCAACCACGCGTCGTTGGCTACGAAACGCCCCTCGCCGTGTGAAACGGGTATCGCGTGAATATCGCCCACAGAATTTTTGGCAAGCCACGGCGACAAATTACTTGCAACCCGCGTGTGAACGTATTGGCTGACGTGACGCCCCAAGTTGTTGTGCGTCAAAGTCGGCGAATCCTCCTCAAGCTCGCGAATTTCGCCGTAGGGCAACAAGCCCAGCTTCATCAACGCTTGAAAGCCGTTGCAAATGCCCAGAATCAAGCCGTCGCGGGCGAGGAGATTCATAATTTCTTCGGCGAGGCGCGGGTTGCGGAAAGTGGCGGCGATAAATTTGCCCGAACCGTCCGGCTCGTCGCCGCCGCTGAAGCCGCCGGGTATCATGATAATCTGCGCGGCGCGGATTTTCTCCGCCATAGCAGAAATACTTTCCTCGACGGCTTGAGGCGTCAAGTTGCGCACGATAAACACGTCGGGGACGCCGCCCGCCCGTCGCCACGCCTTTGCGCTGTCGTATTCGCAATTCGTGCCGGGGAACACGGGGATAAATATTCTCGGACGCGCAACCTTAATCGACGCCGTGAAAGTGCGCGGGCTTCGATACAGTTCGTCGGGTACAATCTGCACGGGAGCTTTGACTTTGGTCGGGAAAATCTTTTCAAGCGGCTCAGTCAGCGTGCGTTTAACCTCGGCAAGAGAAATTTCCTCGCCGCCCAGCTTTATAATCGGCTCGGCGGTCGTTTCGCCCAAAAGGCGGAAGTCAAGCTCCTGCGTCGCCTCGACGATTAAGCTGCCGTAGTTCCTAATTCCCCATTCCTCAATCCCAATTCCTAATTGGCGAAAGCCTACGTCGTTGCCGATTGACATTTTGGAAACTGCCTCGGCAATGCCGCCCGCCTGCAAACTGCTCGCCGCCACAATCACGCCCGCGCAGATTAACTCGTGAACTTTGGCGAAATTCCTCTTAAGCGCATCGAAGTCGGGAACGCCGTCCGAATCGCGTTTGCACTCGACCAGATAGACCTTGTGACCCGCCGCCTTGAATTCGGGTGATATGACTTTATCGGCATCGACAACGGCAACCGCGAAACTTACCAGCGTCGGAGGCACGTGAATATCTTCAAACGTACCGCTCATTGAATCTTTGCCGCCGATAGCCGCCACGCCGAAATTCCTTTGCGCCACGAACGCGCCCAGCAATGCCGCCAACGGTTTGCCCCATTTTTCGGGAGCGTCGCCCAATTTCTCGAAATACTCTTGGAACGTCAGATAAGCTTTGGAATAATCCGCGCCCGTCGCCACCAATTTAGCCAGCGAACTCGTCACTGCGTCAATCGCGCCGCGGAAGGGGCTTTGCTCGGAAATGTCCGCGTCGAAGCCGAAAGCCATAGCCGTAGCCGTGGAAGTTTCGCCGTCGGTCGGCAACTTGGCAACCATAGCCTCGGCGGGCGTCAGCTGATTCTTGCCGCCGAAAGGCATTAAGACCGTAGCCGCGCCGATTGTCGAATCGAATCGCTCGACCAAGCCCTTTTGCAGGCAAGTATTCAGCGGCGAACAAGCGGGGCAGGTCGTCGACGGGGCTTGAACGTGCGCCTTGACGTGCCGCTTAACGCCGTTGGTGTCGAAGAATTTGCGGCTGATGTTGACAATCGCCGCGCCGCGCCAATGCATGAGCATGCGCCCGCTGTCGGTGACCTCGGCGACGACGTAAGCCTCCAAATTTTCAGCGTCGGCAAGCGCAATGAACTTGTCAACGTCGCCCGCGTCAAGCACAACCGCCATACGCTCCTGCGATTCGCTGATAGCAAGCTCGGTGCCGTCAAGCCCGTCGTATTTTTTGCGCACGGCGTCCAAGTTAATTTCAAGCCCCGCCGCCAGTTCACCGACGGCAACCGCCACGCCGCCCGCGCCGAAGTCATTGCAACGTTTAATCAACTGCGCGGCGTCGGGATTGCGGAACAGGCGTTGGATTTTGCGTTCGGTCGGAGGATTGCCCTTTTGAACTTCCGCGCCCGCCGTCGTGAGTGATTCGGTAGTATGAACTTTGCTTGAACCCGTAGCCCCGCCAATGCCGTCGCGCCCCGTCCTGCCGCCCAGCAAGATAACTTTGTCGCCCGCGCAGGGACGTTGACGCACGACGTTGGCTTGAGGAGCCGCCGCGATAACCGCGCCGATTTCCATACGCTTAGCCAGATAGCCTTCGTGATAAATTTCGTGAACCAGCCCCGTCGCCAAGCCGATTTGATTTCCGTAGGAGCTGTAGCCTTGAGCCGCGCCGCGAACGATTTTGCGTTGCGGGAGCTTGCCGGGCAAAGTCTCGGCGAATTTCTTGCGAGGGTCAGCGGCACCGGTCACGCGCATAGCCTGATAGACGTAACTGCGCCCGCTCAACGGGTCACGAATCGCGCCGCCCAAGCACGTAGCCGCGCCGCCGAACGGCTCAATTTCCGTCGGGTGATTGTGCGTCTCGTTCTTGAACATGACAAGCCAATCCTCGTCGCGCCCGTCAATCTGCGCGGTGACTTTGATACTGCAGGCGTTAATCTCCTCGGAGGCGTCAAGGTTGGCGGGCTTGATAATCTTCGCGCCGAGGGTGCCCAAATCCATTAGCGAAACGTCCTTGGCTGGATTGCGGACGCTCAAATATTCTTTGAACGCCCGCTCGATAACCGCCGCGCCCGCGTCAAAGGTCACGCTGTCAATCGCGGTGGTAAAGGTCGTATGGCGGCAGTGGTCGCTCCAATACGTATCGATAACTTTCAGCTCGGTTATCGTCGGCGGGCGGCGTTCGGTATCGCGGAAGTAGCTTTGGCAGAATTTCAAATCGTCGAGGTTCATAGCCAGCCCGCGCAGATTTAAAAAGTCGGCAAGCTCGGCGTCGTCCATGGTGTTGAAGTCGCTCAAGGTCTCAACGTCGGGCGGAGCGGCGGCGGTTATTTTCAACGTGGCGGGCAAATCGAACGTCGCCTCGCGTGATTCTATGGCGTTTATGGAGTAGGCTTTGATTTTGGCGAAGTCCTCCGCCGATATGTCGCCGAGCAGTGAAATTATCCGCGCAGAGTGAATCGTCGGCAGCTCCTTGCCCGTGACGAGCTGAACGCATTGGGCGGCGGAGTCGGCTCTTTGGTCGAATTGCCCCGGCAAATACTCAACAGCGAACGTCCGCGCAGGGTCGAGGTCGGCGGGCAACTCATAATAAAAATTATCGACATTCGGCTCGCGAAAAACGATGTCGCGCACCTTAATAAAGTCCTCGTCGCTCAAGTCCTCCGCGTCGTAGCGAACAAGCAACCTCACGCCCGCAAGCTTAACGTCCAAAGTCTCACGATAATCCTCAAGCAGTTGACGGGCGGGCACGTCGAAACCGTTGCGCTTCTCAACATAAATTCTCCTAACCATGGCAACCTCCCTAAATGAATTTTTTCCATTGTAAAAGTTGCCGCCTCCTTTGGCAAGCGTAATGTTTTATGCTTTATCGAGAGGGGATTTGTCATGGCAAAAGAATTGTTTAGCGAAGATTACCCGGCACCTCATTATTTTCATAAGATAATTTATACCGACCGCAACTTGTATATATCTAACAGCAGAATCAATAGGAAAATGAAATACGTCTATTCCGGGGGTGCTGTTGGAGGTTCAGGTTTTGTTTGGGTTGTCGATACTTATGGAGGTCACGAGCAGACAGTTTCCTGTTCCAATTTATCTGTTTCCGGCAGCGCGGGCGATTCGTGCGCTTGCCGACGCAAATCAGCGGATACGACATAATCGTTACTGTCGGAGATGTAGCAATTACCCTGAAAAATATTTATGCAACCGCCGACGTGTTTAACATTAACGACGAAAGCACTGCTCTCTAACTCAAAAACACCGAAATGGCTGCCGATAACAACTCAATCGCGGCAGTTGCCAGAGATTCAATTTCGGTCAACGGCACCGCCGGCAACGATTACATCGATAATAACTATGGCGATTTTGTCACGATAAACCTTGGCGCGGGTACAGGCAATGATACCGTGTCACTTTATGCAAGTTCCGCGAACGGCGACGTTATAACCTACATCCGCGCAGATGATACGCTAAGCATAACGTGCGGCTCCTACTCCACGCAAATCCGGCGGCTCGGATGTCATTGTCACGGTCGGCGAAGGCTTAATTACTCTGCGCGGCGCGGCAAGTCTTTCAAGCGTAAACATTAACGGCGAAGAAACTCAAATCGCGACGACTTTAACCTTGACGAACAGTGACGCCGCCAAAGTTACCATGAGCTCCGAATTGATAACGGCGGACGCCTCGGCTCGTACCAAATCTATTCAAATCACGTTGAAGGTTCCGACGTGACGCTTACTTTCAGCAAGGACGCCGATAAGACCCTCACGCTCCTAAACGCGGCGAACAAAAAAGTCCTCGTCAACGGCGCGACGCGTTATTTTTCCGATAATCAAATCATTTCCTACGACAAGACGACGGTCACGTTGACGGCGAACTTTAGCGGTGCGTTCAATAATCGACGGTAGCGGGCGGAGCCGCCGACCTCTATCGGTTCAACGAAGACTCCGCGCAGGTTTCCGACCTTTCGGCGATAATCAACAAGATTAAAATATGCAGACACTTCGTTGCGGCGCGGCAACTGAATTTCCTTAGCCGAACGATTCACCGCGACAGCTGTTCCCCCGCTTTTAAAGCAGGCTTCGCTAAAGTTTTATCGGCTCCTCAAGGCGAGGGGTCGATTTTTATTTTAAACGATTGATTTTGGAAGCAAGAACGCCCGCCCCGAAGCCGTTATCGATATTGACGACGCCGACGCCTGCCGCGCAGGTGTTCAACATTGCAAGCAAAGCCGCCAAGCCTTGGAATGACGCGCCGTAACCGACACTGGTTGGCACGGCAATGACAGGGCGATTGGTAAGCCCGCCGACAACGCTCGCCAACGCGCCCTCCATGCCCGCCACCACGATTATCACGTTCGCGGCAGTAATTTCGTCCATGTGCGCGAAAAGCCGATGAATCCCCGCCACGCCGCAATCGTAACACGTACCGACCGCATTGCCCCAAAGATACGCCGTGAGCCGCGCCTCCTCCGCGACGGGAATATCGCTCGTGCCCGCCGTCACAACCAAAATTTTCCGCCGCTCGTCGCGTTCGAGGGTTTTATCGCGGTCAACGTAAATCATACGCGCCGCCTCGTCGAATACAGCCGACGGTACCGCCTCGCGCAGAAAGTCAAATTGCTCGCGGCTCGCCCTCGACGCTATCAAGTTGCCCGCGCTACGCTCGTACAGATTCTTGAAAATAATCTTGAGTTGCTCCTTGGTTTTGCCGGGCGAATAGACGACTTCGGGGAAACCTTGACGCAACTCGCGCCCGTGATCTATCGTCGCGAAGCCTAAGCTCTCCGTCGCCAACGAATAATGCCTAAGCTCGACCAATAACTCCTCCTCCGTCACCGCGCCCGATTTGTAGCCGCGCAGACGTTCAAGCAATTTCTCTGTCATTATGTTCACCTCTGCCGCTACAATAAATCATAAAGCCCGCTCTAAGTCAATCAGCGACAAATCCGCTCGGCGAAAACTATCATATTGACACCTCAATGTTTCGCCGACTTCACGGGCGACAAGGCTTACCCGATTAAAACGGTGACGGCGATTGACGCTTCGGGCATCACCGGCACCGCCGACGGCACGACGAAGTCCGTCCGCGTAAACAACATAACCGATTCGTCCGCAATCACTTACGACTTCAGCGAATCGGGCGACGCAAACTTTATCGTTGCCAAATTACACCGTCACGAAAAATGCACGCAGCTACTCGATTGAAGTCGACGGCACCAATATCGGTCTTTCGGGCGCGGGTTCGATACTTGAAATCAACGGCTTAACCGCCAAGGAAACGGCTGACGGCTTCAACATTGACGGCGATAGTCGCCTTAGAAAGCGGCAAGGAGCTTAACGTGACACTCGGCGGCACGGGCAATGATTCGCTCCCGGGCGGTTACGGTAATAATATCCTCACGGGCGGTGCAGACTCTATCACGATTAAGAACGGCAGGAACAAAACACTCAACCTTAAGGCTCGGTGGGGGGCGGAATTGTCCACGATAATCGGCTGCAGAAATGTTGCGACCTTCACGGACAATTCAATCCTTGGCAGTTCAGGCGGCGATACATTTATCTGCAACCTCGGCGACAGCAAGGACATTAAGAAAGCTCCTCGTCTCGGTTGACGGGGAGCCTAATTTTTTTATCGGACGTTCAAGCCATAGTCAAAGCCATAATAGCCTTTTGGGTGTGGAGGCGATTTTCCGCCTCGTCGAAGATGACGTGGGCGTTGTCCTCCAAAACGTCGTCGGTAATTTCCTCGCCGCGATAGGCGGGCAGGCAGTGCAGGACGATACAATTCTTGCTCGCGCCGCTTAACAAAGCCTTGTTGACTTGATAGGGCGCGAAAATTTTCTTGCGGGCGTCGTGTTCAGACTCCTGCCCCATGCTCGCCCAAGTGTCCGTGGCGATAATGTCGGCGTCTTTGACGGCTTCGGCGGGGTCTTGCGTCCAAGTGAGTTTCGCGCCGGTCTCCTCGGCGTCGGAAAGCGCGTTCTCGAACACTTTGCGATTCGGCTTATAGTCTTCGGGCGTCGCAACCGTAAGCGTCATGCCGACCTTAGCCGCGCCGTAAAGATAGCTGTTGGTCATGTTGTTGCCGTCGCCGACGTACGCCATTTTGAGAGCGCGGAAATTTTTGCCCTTATGCTCGCGAATGGTCAGCAAATCGGTCAGCACTTGGCAGGGGTGGAGCAAATCGGTCAAGCCGTTAATGACGGGGATGTCGGCGTATTTGGCAAGCTCCTCGACCTTTGCCTGTTCAAACGTGCGAATCATAATGCCGTCCAGGTAGCGCGACAGGACGCGGGCGGTATCCTTAATCGGCTCGCCGCGCCCCAGTTGCAAATCTTTGCTCGACAGGAACAGCCCCGTCCCGCCCAGTTGGAAGATGCCGACCTCGAACGACACCCGCGTCCGCGTCGACGACTTTTCAAATATCATACCAAGCGTCTTGCCCGCCAGCAATTTGTGTTCGACGCCCGATTTTTGCAGGACTTTCAGCTCAGCCGCGAAGTCGATTATCTCCGCCACCTCGTCCCGGCTCAAATCGTGTATCGACAATAAATCTTTGCCTTTCAACAAAATATTTCAACCTCCTCAGATAAGTTTCAACAAACTTTGCAGATAATCCAGCTCGACGTAATCGCGCCACATGATATTTTCGCGCATCGTTTTCATAAGTTGCGGGATAATGTTCAAACACGCGTCGCGCAAGTCTTTGGTTACGGGATACGGCAAGCCCAACAGGTTAGGCAATTCACGAAGGAGGAGCCTCACATCAGCAAAGGTCATGCCTCCGCTTGCGAGGGTTCGCATAATCGCCTTGAGTGCCGCCTCCTCGAAAAATTTGGCAGGTTCCGCATCCGTGAGGTGTGTCTTCAAATATTCGGCTACGGCGCGACACGTCAGGAACGTCTCCATTTTGCCCGCGTAGAATTGCGGCGGCGTGGTCGGCAACAGCGTCGGCGATAAATTTGTCGTCAACGCGTTGAGTAACCCGGCGGGAGCTTGCGACTTATCGGGCAGTTTAAAGGACTTTGCCCGTTCGTCGCGGTAACGCAATATCCCGTCGTCAAATTCTCCGTCGTAACCGTTCGGCTCAAATGCAGTTGCTTTGGCGTAGCGTTCATAAGTTCTTATATTGCCGTCGGCAGGACCGCGAGCAATTTTCTTGAGATATTCCTCGTGCGATTTGGTGTGGTAATGATTGAGGATGATTTTTTCCGCATTGACAAAAGGAATTTCTTGCCCAGGCGCGACGTTGCCGTTTTCGTTCACCGAGTAGCAACCTTCAAAATAAAACGGACAGTGCGAGGTCGAGTAAAAGTTAATCTTGCGCGGATTTGCGACGGTTTTAATCCAACTGGTTTTCGGCGCGGTTTTGGGTTTCGGATAACGGCGCGTGAAACGTTCCATTACGCCGCGACTATAGTCAGCCTTTTCCTGTCCGTTCGACCCGAACATTTGCCAATTAACAGCCAACCCCGCCGCGTTGGGATTGCGCGGCAAAATCTCGTCTACAACGTCAATAATGCCCCCCCCCCC